>ERZ1034949.474-NODE-474-length-26181-cov-15.314361_pt1 | contig 26181 bp, 24 predicted proteins | sample MGYA00520590_ERZ1034949 | MGnify/ENA primary metagenome ERZ1034949 (study PRJEB33766, sample SAMN09781752) | gut metagenome | biome: gut microbiome | host: Homo sapiens | place: Madagascar | study: EMG produced TPA metagenomics assembly of the PRJNA485056 data...
CTTCCGCAATTTTATCTAATATAAGCATACTCGTTAAGCGAGTTCGTAGCTCAGTCGGTAGAGCATTTGACTTTTAATCAAAGGGTCGCGGGTTCGAATCCCACCGAGCTCACCAACAATAAAGCCGCCTTTATGGTGGCTTTTTTTTGTTGGTGAAGTATCGTGGAGATGAGAAGCCGCGAAAAAGCGGGTTTGACACAAGCGAAAGGCACACGGGGGTGTGCCGGTAGGCAACGCCTATGAGCGCAGTGAACGAAACAACGTGAAGTAATCCCACCGAGCTCACCAACAATAAAGCCGCCTTTATGGTGGCTTTTTTTTGTTGGTGAAGTATCGTGGAGATGAGAAGCCGCGAAAAAGCGGGTTTGACACAAGCGAAAGGCACACGGGGGTGTGCCGGTAGGCAACGCCTATGAGCGCAGTGAACGAAACAACGTGAAGTAATCCCACCGAGCTCACCAACAATAAAGCCGCCTTTATGGTGGCTTTTTTTGTTGGTGAAGTATCAAGGGGTTCAGGTTCATCGTCAAAGTTTTTGGCAGAGTAAAAAAGTTATAAAAAAATCATTCCATCAATTCGTTTGCTTTTCATCATAAATAAGTTAAGCACATAAAACTCTAAGTTCTGAATTTCATTACATTACTGTATACACGATTCTTTTTTATTCGCTATTGTTCGTTTACTGTTTTTTTAGTTTACGCAGCAATACCTATTATTATTTTTCTTCTTGCACTTCATTATTTTCCACTTCTTTTTTAGCTCTGCCATTCAAATTATCCAAAAACTGCTTTTCTATTTTCATATATTGTTCAAAAAGCCAGCGAGATTGAGACAGCATAACTAAAGAAATCAAAACCAAGCAAAAAATAACCTTATTATTTTCAGTTAAAAATTGATGCACCACCGTCATAATAAAGAAACAAACAATAAGCATTCTGAAACTGGTTAAAAACAACAAAGGCAACCTGTTCGCTTTTTTAGCTTTCCACAGCTTATAATAAACCGTCGCAACCTGATTATTTGAAACAAACAGATTTTTAATATTTCCGCCGTCACACGAAGTTAGCGTATCTTTAACTTTCTGCACCATTTTATTTTCACAGATGTTAATTTTAAATAATTTATACGTTGCCTCCCTAAACGCACGGAATTTATCAGACAACACAACAGGTAAAATCGTTTCCCAACCTATCAAGGCTTTCAAAAACGGAGACATCAGCAACAGTGTAATTGCCGTAACCACAGCACGCGCAGCCATATTCGGCAGATATTGATGAATAAACGGACGTATAAAATAATTGGCAAAACCGATTACAGCATAGTTAATGATAATAAATAAAATCAAACGCAGCAAATAATTTTTAAGAAGCATATTCCACAATCGCTCCTCGCTTTTTGTTTCTTTTTGTCCTGACACATGTTTAGCTAAAAATTCCTGCCATTTTTCAGGAAGATACCGTTTAATCACATTGAACATAGGCTCAGCAAATTTAATCATCATCGGCGTGAAAAATGTTGTAATAACCGACACCGCTACAATAATCGGATAAACCTGTTTATGCAGCACTCCCAAACTCATGCCGAGACTGGCGATAATAAAAGCAAATTCACCGACCTGCGCCAAAGAAAAAGCACCCAGCACAGAAGTTTTAAGCGGCTGTCCCGAAACAATAAAACCAAAGCATGAAAAAGCGACTTTTCCAACCATGACAATAAAAGTAATCACACAAATCGGAAACGCATATTCCCAAAACATTTCCGGATTAACCATCATACCTACAGAAACAAAAAAGACCGCGCCAAAAAAATCTTTCAGAGGCTTTATTGTTCGTTCTATACGCTCAATCAATGGAGTCTCTGCCAAAATAGAACCCATAATAAATGCGCCGAGCGCCGACGAAAAACCAGAATAATTTGCTAAAGCCACCATAGCAAAACACAAAGCTATCATCACCAAAAGCAATTGTTCATCATTCAGAAAACTATCTATTTTTTTCAAAAGTGTAGGAATAAGATAAATACCGGCAACAAAACATAACACCAAAAATAGAATCAGTTTACCTGTACTCAACAGCAATGCTTCACCGTCTATAGACGTTCCCAGAGCAATTGTCGGCAACAGCACCAACAGCAAAATGCCGACTAAATCTTCTACCACCAAAACGCCAAAGACCAAATCCGTAAATTTTTGTTTTTTAATGTTTAAATCATCAAAAGCCTTAATAATAATTGTTGTAGACGACATAGAAATCATACTTCCCAAAAAAAAGCTGTCCATTGTTGTCCATCCAAGCAATAAACCTGTGTTATACCCTAAAAACAACATAAATAAAATATTGGCATTTGCCGTAATCATCGCCGCTTTGCCGACATTTATCATTTTATTAAAGCTAAATTCCAATCCCAATCCGAATAATAAAAATATAACCCCTATATCAGCCCACAGACTCAAATTTTCTCGGTCAGTCACAGTTGGCAACAAATCAAAATAAGGTCCGGCCAAAATTCCAGCTAATATATAACCCAAAACAGTCGGCTGCTTTAATTTTTTAAACAACAAAGTGACTAAAGCAGCATAGACAGTAATAAGAGTCAAATCCAAAATCAGCGTATGAACCGTGTGCATTGCAAGGTGTCCTCAAAAGTTTTAATCTTTTACAGGCTAAGAGAAAAATATTAACATTTTTATAAAAAAACAAGAGATTAGCTAGATATTTTGGACCAAACATAAATATTGTTCAGGAGTAATATTTTCTGCACGGTCTGTCAAAGAAACTCCGGCAGCCTCACAAGCTTTTTCCAAGTTAGGAATTTTTTTCAAGCTTTGACGTATCATTTTTCGGCGCTGTCCAAAAGCTGCCTCGGTTATTTTTTCCAATTTTATCAATTCTTCTGCCGTTGGCATTTTCTCTTGCGGTGTGAACAAAAGTACTGAAGACCAAATCTTGGGAGCAGGCACAAAACAATTAGGATTCAAATGAAACAACAGTTTAACTTTACAGACCAATTGAGAAATCACAGACAAGCGGCCGTAATTTTTGTTATTTGGCTCTGCAGTGATACGCTCTGCGACCTCTTTTTGAAACATTAGCGTCAAACTGCTAAATTGGCGCATTTTATGTAAAAATTCCACCAATAGCGGAACCGATATATGATACGGAAGATTGCTGACTATACTTTTAGGACATTCAGTTTTACACCCAAAATCAAACTTCAACGCATCACCGTTAACAATTTGCAATATATCATTTCCATAAAAAGACTGTAGTTCACGCATAATTTCTATGCAGCGTTCATCCATTTCTATTACAGTCAAACTATGCGGATTCGTTTTTAAAACTGCCCGTGTCAAACCACCTGGTCCCGGACCGATTTCAAAAACATCTTCACCTGAAAAATCCTTCAAACCGCGCGATTCTAATGAACTTCTGATAATTTTATCGGTAATATTTTGGTCCAGCAAAAAATTTTGTCCTAAGGCTTTTTTAGCCATAAGTCCATGTTTGTCAACCGTTTCACGTAAAGAAAGAAGCTCTGTCATCATACTTTCTTTTCAATCAATGCGCGACTGCGCAGATTTTTGATATAACGGCTGGAATACTCCTCCAACTTTTTATTTTCCAAAAAATTCTTAACTTCCAGACGCGAAGGAATTTTCTGTTTATCCGTTGCCGGATTAAATATTTTCTCCAATTTTAAGATGTAAAAATCTTTACCATAAGCAATAGGGTCGGAAACATCTCCTTCTTTCATATTCAGCACCGAAGATTCCAGTACAACCGGTAGTTTGCCTTTACTTATCCATCCCAGATGTCCGCCGTTTGCGGCACTCGGACTTTGTGAAAATTGCATGGCATACAGTTCAAAACGAGAATCTTGGCGCAGATTTTCCACCAATTGATTTAAATCTTTGGCATCTTTTTTATCTATAACAATTTCAGAAACCATAAATTTTTGTTTTTTTCTGTCATTTTTAATATCATTAAGAGCCTTTTTTATATCGTTTTCACTAATATTTAACTCATTATATCCTTTTTGAGCAATCAGCTTTTGCCATGCCAAATCAGCTTCAATTTGCGTACTCCAAACTTTTACACTTACTTTGGCTTCTTGCAGAATTTTTTTCAACTGACCTTCCGGCATATTATTATTCTGCTCAAATTTACGCAAAGCCTTATCAATTTCTTTTTGACTGATTTTGATTTTATTTTTTTCTGCTTCCTGAATTTTCAGTTTTTCATCAATTGCCGATTGCAAAACTTTGGTAGTTATCATTGTTTTTGTTTGCTGATTATAAGGAATTCCCGTCATAAGAATAAAAGCGTTTATCCGGCTTTGCATATCGCTGCTGGTAATAACCTCACCATTGACCAAAGCATATATTTTCAATTTATTTTCATATAAAGTAATCGGTTTCAGAGCCTCTGCGCGGCGTCGTTCAGCTTCTTTTTCAGCTTCTTCCATAGCGCGGCGTCTAGCTTCTTCGGCGGCGCGGCGGCGGGCATATTCTTCTTGCTGTAAACGCATTTTTCTCATTTTTTCGCGCTGAGCTTCGATGTCAGCCTTTTCTTCTTCGCTCAATTGCCGATATTGTTCTGCATTGCGGCGAAACATAATAGAATTTGTATTTGGTCGCTCTATACGTGTCTGACTATCTATATCCTGCAAATTCAAATCTGCCGCAAATGAAAGATTACATATCGATAAAAATAAACCGGAAAATAATATAATTTTCTGCATTTTTCCTCCTCATTTATGAGCCAAAGCTACCGATTGTTTTCAAATAGAAAGTGGTACCGAATTCATAATTATTTTTCAAATCAGGATTGCTGCTGTTATACTTTTTAACGCTTGTAACCCACTTTAAGCATTCATCTTCATAAATCACGCTTCCGCCATGTTCCAACGACCCCTTGCTGTCTTCAGTCATATCTTGTAAATTATAAATACTTACTGACCAAAACTGCGAAAGTTCGGAGCTTATAGAAGTATATAATTCTTTTCGTTCAGAATACAATTGATTATAATAAGTATTTCCTTGTAAAAAAATATAAGAGGCGTAGGCGCGTAAAAATGCAGGACCGACACCAACACCTAGTTCGCTATATTTTGCATCCAATGAATCTTTATCCAACCTGAAACGATAATTCAAATTCAAATATTCATTAGGTTCTGCGTTAATACGGCCGACAAAATCACTGAAATTAGAATCATAGTCATCATCCAGACTTTTCGTAAAACTGTTATTTTTATCCTGTTCATAACTCTGAGCGATAAAAGCTGATGTTCGGCCTATTATGTCTCCATAGGAACTCCAACGCAATCCATAACTTACGCGGCTCCCCGTATCATTGCGGTCATATCCGGCATATCTGTCCAAATCCAAAACATTTGTGTCATCAAAATATACGTCTTCGCTATCCTCATCCGGAATTTTATCTGCTTTATTACCGCCTTTTGGCGCAACAACGCCGACAACAACCGGCTCAATAATCTGGCGAGAAGATTCGTTTGCGCGCACAAAAGGAAGCCGCCATTCCACACCGGCCTGAGGGAAAAATCTTGTAACTGTGCCGCTATAGCGGTTATTTTGTAAATATTGATAACGATTTACATAATAAGCATCCGATTTCAACGAACCGACCAAACGATATTTTTCGCCAAAAGACGAGGTAAACGGCAGTTCCCACGCATTTATAGAAGTTAAACGCTGAGTATTTCTGCCATCCTGATGGTAAACCGAAGCGCTATTAAATTCATTCTTAAAATATGAACCGAGATAACTTGGCTCAGAATACATTTCAACATCTATCAAAGGCGCAACCGTCGGTTTTCGGTTGTTGATTTCATGAAATTGATTTTCATTGCTGCGCCGCAAATTATAACTGAGAATTTTATAGTAATAAGCTTCTACTGAGGCATAATCACGTCCGCTAAACCGCTCAAAAGACACATTAGAGGTCAGCCAGGCATCATCTTGATAAGGCAGGCTAAGCTCTTTTAAATAGATATAGTCTGAAACATATTTCCAATCATATTTAAAACGCCATAACTCATTGATATCATAACGTCCTTTTGCAAAAACATTACCTCGATGCGCTGAGCTTCCGTCCTCGTCGTCTTTCAGATAACTTCCTGAAATTTCCGTATCGGCATTATAAAAATATTGCTGATAGTTACCGCCCCAAACAATTCCTTTATCCGAAGAATAAATCGGCGAAAAGACAACATTCGTCTGATTGTCAACCGCCCAAAAATAACGAGGTTGAATAATGGCGCCAAGATAGTTGGAACTACCCATGCTCGGAGCCAAAAAACCGGAACGCCGTTTTACATTCGGGTCAGGATGAGAAAAAAACGGGGTATAGAACACCGGTACGTTTTTAACTTTTATCACGGCGTCGTTATAATGAACATTTTGGCTTTTTTCATCATGCTGGACTTTACGAGCGCTGATTGACCACAGAGGAGATTGCGCATCACACATATCACACGGAGTATACGTAGCATAAGTCAGCTGTTTTTTCTGATTATTTTTCTTTTTAAAACTTTCGGCAAATACGTGAGATTCATCTTTTAACAAAACCTTTATATGATACATTTCACCGGTCGTCATCTGCTCTGCAAGAATAACTTCATCACTATAGATTATAGAGCCGTCGGAAGAATACAAACGCACATTGCCGGTTGCTTTTATTTCATCTGTATTTTGATTATAAACCAGCTTATCAGTCTTCAGACGCATATTATTATATTCAATTTCCACATCGCCTAAAGCAGTAATCAATCCGCTTTTTTCGTCATTAGTCAATTCGTCTGCGCTAAAATTAAAGGCATTTTGCCCGGCAATATTGCTATCCTCGTTAAATTGAATATTAGTAATATTATGAGCCACATTCATTTCCGCATGCGGACTTTTTTGTTCTTTGCGCTGAATTTCACCGGCTTCACTAACGGCAAAAGCCTGTTTACCATACAGCATCACAGGCAGCAGCAATATTTTCAAACCCCATAAAAAACTATTTTTCATAATGCTCCTTTGCCCTGAAACGGCGAAAATAAAACGGATTATAAAAGAACAATAAATAAAAACAAAGCAGTAAAGGAAGCAAACAATTCACATAAAGTGCCGGCAACAACATCAAAGAGCGTCCCGCCAAATTTGTAAAAGCCAAATCACCGCCCAAAATTATTATCATAGCCAAAACTTCAATTACAATCAGTTTTGTTTGTCCACGGCGATTAAAATTGCCGACCAGCAATCCCACGCACGCCAGCAGCGCAAACAGAAGATTATACAATGGATATAAAATTCGGCGATGTCCTTCCACAATACTTTTACGAATAGTAGGCGCATCAAGTGTTGTATCATTTTCGGCATTGAGCAGCTCCCAAACAGAACGCTCGCGGACGGTTTGATTTTTTTTCTTTTTACTTTCAACATTATTAAATTCTGCCGAATATCTGGCAAAAGACAACGTGCTGAATTTATAATCTTTAGTATTTATTTCCTGCCGCACCCCGTTAATAAACAAAATCCGCGGTCCTTTCGGGGTTTGCATCAGACGCCCTTTTTCAGCAGTCAACGTAACTTTAACATTAGGTTTGCTTTCATCGCTGACAAAAATTCCACTGACAGAACCATCGTCTTCATGTTTATTGACAAACACGGTAATTCCGTTTTTCAGAGTAGTGAACTCCCCTTCGCGAAAAACCATCTGCGTCAAATTATTTTTCACTCTCCATTCTAAATCACGGAATTTAGCTTCCGACCACGGGATTCCCCAGTTCATAACAAAAACATTAAATAAAACCAGCATCAGCCCCATCAACACCGCTGCTTTAGAATTTTGCCACGGACTAATACCGGCAGATTGCATCACCACAAGTTCTCTGTCGGCAATCAGGCGATTATACACAAACAGCACGGTTACAAAAACTGCAACCGGTGAAAGTATATTAAAAATACGCGGCATCAAAAGCGAGGTCATCTCGGCAAACAAATAAACCGGCAGTCCCTGACGCGTCACCATTTCCACAAAACGGAGCGACTGCGTTAGCCACAACATAGCCAGCAGGGAGAAACACACCAGCAGAAAACCTATAAAAATCTGCTTAAAAATATAAACGTTCAATATTTTCATGCGCAAGATTATAACGCCATTTTTCCAGTTATAAACAACAATCTATCAAATATACCATTTATTTTGCCGCGTCAAATAAAAAAGTCTTTTGTTATTATAAAAACATCCACATCTTTAAATGACATAATTTTTATATAAAAAAACAAAGCCTGTTTAAACCATACAGACTTTATTTTTTTACACAGCATTTATTTTCTTATTTTGTTTCGCCGCCTTTGGTTACCACAACCATTGCTTCGCGCAAAATTCTGTCGTTAAGCGTATAACCCGACTGCAACTCGGCTATAATTGTGCCTGTCGGTTTTTCTTTATCTTCCACTTCCTGCACAACTCGTTCAAAATTCGGGTCAAAAACTTTGTTCAAGCTTTCCAATTTTTTAATGCCGAATTTACCAAAAACTTTAGTCAGCTCATTCTGAGTAAGCTCCACACCTTTGATAAAAGCATCACACTTTGTTTTGGTTTCATCATCAACGGCACTCAGCGCACGCTGCAGATTATCGGCCACCCCTAACAGCTCTTTAGCAAAAGAAGAAATAGCAAATTTTGAATTTTTTTCAATTTCCTGCTGACAGCGCTTCTTTGTATTTTCGGCCTCGGCGTATGCGCGCAAGAAAGAATCTTTTAGTTTTTGATTTTCTTCTTTAAGCCGGCTTAACTCATCTATACCTTCGGAGTTTTGCACATTTTCAGAATTTTCTTCAGCTGCTGACTGTTCTTGTTTATTTTTGGTTTCAGCGGACATCTTTTCTTTTTTATCAGTCATTATACTACATCCTCTTTAATTTTGTTTGGATAATATCTATATAGAACTTAGTGGCTAATCGCAAACAAGTCAAGAGCGTAAGTTCTTTTTCTGTTGAAGGTTTAGATTTTTGATGATATACTAAACACATATTTTTCATGGAAAGTAATTGTGATGTCTATATTAAATCTTGGCTCGGCTAAAAATAAGTTTTCTTTTTTACCAACAAACTTTAACAAACACAAATTTAGTATAAATTACGGCACACCGCATAATCATATTCTGCGGCAAATACAAAACATGGGCAAAAAACAATGTCTTACTGACAAATGCTGGCCTGAAAACGCTCAAATTCACGCATGGATGATTACCGCCGAAACCGCAACCTTTATGAAATGCGGAGGATTAGGCATGGTAGCGTCCGAACTCCCTGAAAATTATAATTCTGTTTTTTCTGCCGAAAAAAGCGACATTACAATTATAACCCCCATGTATTTGGGAGATACCGGACGCAAAAAATGCACTTTTGAAAATGGCATATATACAGGTTCTGAGGGAAAGCAAATAAAACTAAAAAAAATTTGCGTTATCAAAGTGCCTTTTATGGGCAGCCGCAACCGTTTTTGTCATTTTAAAGCTGAAGTATACAGCGGAAATCTTAACGGCGTTAATTATCTGTTTTTGCATAACGACCGTTTCTTTTCCATCAATCCTGCCGCCGAAAACCCTTCTGGACAGGGAGGTTGCTATGTGCTGAACAACTTTCATGTTGACGAGGTAGAACGTTTTGCGTTTCTATCCAAAACAGTTTATTGCCTTTTAGAAAACATCGCTTTAGATTTACTGAAAAACATTCGTCTTCCCAACATGCTGCTGGCTAATGATTGGCATAGCGGCGCCATTTCCGGACTTACAAAATATTTGACTTTGGCAAAAGTTTATGCCTGCCGCCTGTCTCAGGAAACCGCGGACCGGCTTAAAGACATCCCTGTAATACATATTGCTCACCACATGGGCTATCAAGGCTGGGACTATAACAATACTTCCAAAATTTTAAACTCTTTATATGAGGATTTGGCCTCTCTGGTGCTAAAAAACGCCAAAGCCGTCAAAAACAGCAATCCGCGCACTTCCAACACTTTATTGGTCGGCGACACTTATAATCAGGCTTCTTGCAATATTCACCTTGCCGACCGCATTGTGACTGTTTCCAAAAACTATATGGAAGAAGTGTCCCGTGAAAAAAGTTTCGGCTTTGATTTTAGAGATATTTTAAAAATACGCAAAAACTGTCGTTCTTTTTTTGGCATTGTCAACGGTTATGAAAAAAAGTTGATTTCTCCTAACGCACAAAAAATTGAACAGATAAACAATTATTTCGGCAATACAAAATTTAAGGTCTATAACGAACATTCGCTGCAAAACAAATTACATAATAAAAAAGAATGCATCAAACTATTATCGCACCTGGCTGTTGATGAATCCTATCGTCAAAAGATGATACCGACAATTGACACCTATGGATTTGATAATATTCTTTCCATATTGCATAAAGCCGAAAATATTCCGTTTATCTGTATGACCAGCCGCTTGGTTGAACAAAAAGGCTATGACATTGCATTAAACGCCATTCTGCGTATGTCTGATAAATATAAAAACTCTCCGCAGGATTTTCCAATTTTTGTTTTGGGCGGAGCCGGAAATAAAGATTTGTTTCGCGATTTGATGGCGCTAAAAGACAACGCCAAACAAATCTGCCGAGATTTTGCCAAACGCATTTTTGTATTTCATGGCTATAACGACCAGTTTGCTTATTCAATACAATTAGCCGCAGATTTCTATCTTATGCCCTCATATTTTGAACCATGCGGACTGACACAAATGGAAGCTATGGCTAAAGGCAGCCTGCCGATTGCCACTTCTACCGGAGGATTAGTCGACACTATTCAAGACGGCATAGATGGTTTTAGAACAGAAGTATTTTTTGCCGACGGCAATCGCGTTTACGGACCAAATTTGCAAGCTCAGCATCTGAAAAACAATATTAACGCCTATTTTGAGACAATGGAAAAAGCAATACGTTGTTTTTACACATCACCTAAAACCTTACATCAAATGCAGCGCACCGCTATGGAAAATGATTTCAGCTGGTCTATTCCCAATGGCTCTGTATACAAATATGACAAACTGTTCCATACAGGGGGATAGTTGCGTAAAACTTGCTAAAATGACAACGCTGGATTTTCAGTACAACTGATAACAACACCAAAGACCGGTCTCAAAATGCTGAAACCGGTCTTTTACAACACCATACGCCGACAACGACGCTTGTCAGACTTGCCTGATTATTTTATATACGGAAGCGCATTAGCCAAATCTTCTTCCGTGTTTATATCGGCAGGAGCTTCCGGAACAAGTTTAATATTGTCAACCAGCATAGCGCGTACTTCCATACCGTTTTCCAAAGCGCGCAATTGTTCCAAAGCTTCGCGTTTTTCCAACACGCCGGTTGGGAGTGAAACCATTTTATGCAAAGAAGCGGCTTTGAAAACATAAATACCGATGTGATAATATAAATCTTGATTCGGGCATTTTTCCGGATTGCGGGTATATGGCGCAGTCGCACGTGTAAAGTATAGACAGCGAGCTTCTTTTTCACCTTCTTTCAATCCCATAATGATTTTTACCACATTAGGATTGTTTTTGTCTTCTTCGGTTTTAATCAACATACCGCAAGTGGCAATATCGCAGCCGGTGCGTTCAACCATTTCTATCAATGGCAACGTGACTTTAGGGTCGACATTGATATTATCTCCCTGAAAATCGACAACAATATCATATTTACTGCCATCCGGGTCCAACTCTTTCAAAGCTGCAGCGATTCTATCCGTGCCGCTTGGCAGGTTCGGGTCTGTTAAAATAGCTGTTGCTCCGAATTTTTTGCATTCGTCAACAATAGCTTGGTCGCCGGCAGCAATAGCAATATCGGTATTCAAAGCTTTTTTAACATTTTCATAAACTCGCTGTACCATAGTTTTGCCGTTAATCACACGCAAAGGCTTGTTAGGCAATCTGGTTGCGGCCAATCTGACCGGCATTAAGGTAATTACTCTACTCATTTTTATATCCTTTATTTAGAAATTTGATAAATCTGATTTTGCATTTCTTCGCCTATTGCTTGGCGGATTTTTGCAATAATTTTTTCTTTTTCCTCCGGTTCATATTTTGCCGTTGCCGAATTCCACACCGTTCCCGGCCAATCCGGGTCGCCTTTTTTGCGGCAAACCACATGGACATGCAGCTGCGGCGTCATATTGCCAATCATCGCAACATTGTCTTGGTCGCACGGAAACAGCGACATCATAACTTTTTCAGCCAGCGCAATTTCCCGCATCAGTTGGAAACGCTCGTCCATGCTCAAATTTGTCATATTTTTTGTGTTTTCTTTCATCGGAACCAAAAAAATCCACGGATAATATTTGTTGTCTTCAAACAACACTCGGCACAATTTCAAATCGGTCACATAATCTTTTGCTGCCAACCCCGGCACTAACTCAAACGCCATCATTCTCCTCCGACGCTGTTAATCTCTATTATTTGTTGTACATCAATATTTTCACTTTCGCAAAGGTTTTTAACCGTATTTCCCTTAGAAAGTTCAAGCGCTGTCACTCCGGTTTGCACACACAAAATCGGAACGATTCCGGAATTTACAGCACCTTTAATATCTGTCCGCACCGTGTCGCCAATCATACAAATTTTTGTTTTATCTGTCATTTTGCCGATTTTTTGCAATTTTGCAAAAACATAATCATAAATATTGGCGTGCGGCTTTCCGTATTCAATAACCTCATTGTCCATTTGCCGCAGCATTTCGGCGATGGTACCGTTGCGCACCACAAATTGCGGAGCTTTTTCTTTTGCCAAAGGATGTCCTTCTTGCGCCAGATAATCCGGATTTGCATTCAGCGCCGGCAATTTTAATTTTGCAGCCTCATTCACAATTTTTTCAAACGGTTTGGCAATTGTACTGTCCCAAAAAACAATATCGCCGTTTTCATCTGCTTTTGCCGGTAAAAAACTGTGTTTATACTGTGGATATTTTGCCATATCTTCTGCCGTTAAAAACGGAACGCCGCAAAACACAAAATCGGCATCGTTCAAATTTTCTACCGATTGATAAATTGTGCCGGTAAACATTTTTTCATGCTTAGCCCCGATAGTATAAAATTTATTGCCAATGAAATTCAGCTTTTTATTTATTAAATCTTGTCTAAGAACTTCTCCGGAACTTACCATAAAAGTATAATCCCTGCCCTCAAGCAGATTTTTACGCTGATACGAAGTTACCATATCATCGTGCAGCAATGTCGAATTAGAAACAACAACCACGGTTTTCCCTTGTGCCACCAGTTTTTGCATTGTTTCTTTGCTGTTTTTATAAAATCCGCTGCCGTTCCAAAACACTCCATAGGCGTCAAACAAAAACGCCTCAAATTTATCGGCAATTTCTAACAAACTATTATAAATCATTGCTCTTTACTCCAACTTTCTGCAATATCGCAAATTTGGCTTTATGCGGAATTTTAATATCTTTATATAATGGATGCTGTTTCACAAATTCAGTCCATAATTTACGGCTCTGCGCACCTTTTGAAACACGTTCCGGTACAATCCACACCCATCCGTAGGCTAAAATAATTTCTCGTCCGCCTAAAGTCGCACCAGTAAAAGGCAGCGTATTTAGAGCATTAACCAAAGTCAACACTCTTTCTGCTCGCGGAATGTATTCTCGGCGGCACAAACGCGCCAAAATTCTGAATTTCATCTCTTTATGCCAGCTTAAATAATCCGTATATTTAAAACGGCATACCGTGCCAAAATCCCAAACCACATTGTGAGCCAACAACAAATCCAACTGTTGTTCAATATAATCTTCAGCGCTTTGTAAGTTATGGACTGCATCACAAATTTTTTCAATACTGACACCTGTATTTTCTGTCAGCTCCGGTAAAAATTTACGGATTCGTCCTCTTAAAAAGTTTATATCAGAGTTGGATTCATCTTCAATCCAGACAATACCGCGCTGCCGTAGATAGTTACGCAAATTTTCCGGATTTTCTTTTAATAAAGGGCGTAAAATTATCAATCCGTCACGCACGCTGCATTCACGGATTCCGCACAATCCTTCCAAACCGCTTCCGCGCTGCAAACGCATCAAAAAAGTTTCGGCTTGGTCTTTGGCATGATGAGCTGTCATCAGCACATTAACATTATTTTGCCGGCACCATTCATTTATCAACGCATATCTAAATTGCCTTGCTGTTTCTTCTATTCCGGTAGATGGTTTTTCTCCTTGCCACGTCAGAATATGGTGTTCAATTCCATATTTTTTCATCAGACAGGAAACATATTCAGCTTCCATACGCGAAGTAGGACGCAAACCGTGGTCAACAGTCAAAGCCACAACTTTTCTGCCAAAAACAGCGAGTTCTTCGGCAGCTTGCAATACCAAAGCCAAAGAATCAGCGCCGCCGGAAACCCCGACGGCGATAACCTCATCCTTTATCAGATATTTAGCAAACAGTTCCTCCACTATTTGCACCCCAATTTTGCGGCTTCTTTTTTAACATTCTTCGCCAAATCGGCATTAGCCTTAGGAAATTCTGCGCCGAAACTGGAAAGAACTATACAAGCTTTTTTGTTTTCTTTCTGCGCCTTAAAAACCAATCCCAATTTAAATAGACTATCCGGAGCTTTGTTCCCATTATGATACTTTTCATAACCATTTTTGAAAGCAACTTTAGCCTTATCATAATTTCCCTGTTTAAAATAAATATCTCCAAGCCAATATTGAGCATTTCCGGCCAATTTATCATTAGGATATTGTTTTAGTATTTGCTGAAAAGCTATTTCTGCCTCGTCAAACATTTCTGCCTTTAAGGCTTCCATACCATTAGCATAAATTTCCTCAGCGGATTTTGCTTTAGAAACAGGCGCAGGATTTGCCGAAACATCATCGGCTATCAAAGATTGAGGCATTCCGTTATCTGAAGCAGCGGCAGATGTTTTTTCGGCAGCCACGTTAGAACCGGCAATCGGAGCCAAATCATCGCCGTGAATACCGTCTCCGGTCACAGCCTTAGAGGCGCCTGAAGCAACTGGAGCATCATACACGGTTGGAACAGTCGGAGTCGGAGCGCTCAAATTTGCCGGAACAGAACGCCCTTCCAAAATCTTAAAACGAATTTCCAAATCACGGTTAATCTTGTCCAGTTTTCCATCAAGCTGTTTAAACTGATATTCGAGTGTATCCATACGTCCGTTGACTTTTCGTATAACTTCATCATACTCGCCGATTTTCACTTGAATATTTCCAGCGGAGGCCTGTTCTTTTGAAACAGTATCAGATTTTGCAGATTCGCCAGAACTTCCGGCGCCGCGATAAATTTGCCGTTGCAGCACTTGTAAATCTTCGCGCAGTTCTTCCAGCTCCTTTTGCATATCTGAACTTGCATATGCAGGTACAGCAGATAATAAGCTTCCGCATAATAAAAAATAAGCCGCTAATTTCATAAAACGCCTCCTAAAATTCTAAACCTAGCCTATTTATAAAATATTTTTTGCCTTAGTACAAGCACAAAAAAAGACGCAGCCGATTCGACCGCGCCTTTTTTCAAGAATAAAACTACCAGATATCGCATACGCGCCAATGCTGTTTCAGCGGAAATTGACGATGCCAAAATTCGCCATAATCAGCATCAATCTGAGGAAAATCGACTTCAATCATTTCTGTCTTATAATCATGACGCCACCAGTCAAAAACATTTGACGTCGGACAGAAATGCAAGTCGCAAGCATAATGATTTTTCAGATATTGCTCAAACCTCATTTTAGGATAAGGACAATTTGCGATACGATACCGTTCTTCCAAACCGACACCATCACGATTTTGAGCTTTGCATTCCATCAAGTCATTGATAATAAATATCAAGAACTTTTCCGGACATATTTCAGGCACCACATAGTCTTCAGTCATGCTCGGATGTTTCAAAATAAAACAATCACCATAAACAGAACTTGTCCGCACAAAATCAAGTCCGATAAAACGCATCGGATATTCGTGTGTCATTCCGCCATTTGATAAACTGCACAAAAAATCACCGTTTTTCACAATTTCAAACTCGCGCAAAGAATAGTTAAATTGCAGCATGGTCATTTTATCAGGTCTGTCAACAATGCCTAGTCTGCCGCAAGTCAAATTTTTTACATAATCCAAAAAAGCGCTTGAACCATATAAAATGATGTTTCCGCCGCTGCACAAACATTTTGTTTCCATTTTGACAATAACATTACCCAAACCCAGCTGATTAACAAATGCCTTTGATTTTCTGTAAAACCAACTATAGAAATCGCAAAGCGGCTTAGAAACTGCTGTAAGAGAATCACTCTTACCTTTACCTGCCTCATCTTCCAAATACAATATCCACGGATTATCCGGAAAAAATTTCTTTAAGTTGGCCAAACTAAAATCCATCAGCCAAACCGGACCGCCATATTCAGAATTACCCCAGCTGCAGGAAGTAACAATGGTGCGGAAAATACTCCACAATGTTTCATATTCAGCTGCCGATGTACTAAATCCGTTTGCCTTCCATAATTTCATTTCCCTCAATGCAACATCAGGGGAAATCTGTTCCATTTTTGTTTTCATAATGATAAAAAATTAAAGGATAAATAAATAATTTCTAATTGGATGAAATATAAATGGAAATTGATAATTTTGTCAAGTTTATTTCTAACCATAACATAAATCGGCACAAAAAAAGACGCTGCCGATTCGGCAACGTCTTTTTATTGGTAATCAAACAATCAGATTATTCAGCTGCGCTAACAACTGTGATTGCACGACGGTTTTGAGCCCAAGCAGCTTCGTTGTTACCCAAAACAGCCGGTCTTTCTTTACCGTAAGAAATTGTAGAAATTCTGCTTTCTTCAATACCTTGAGATACCAAATATTGTTTTACAGCATTGGCACGGCGTTCACCCAAAGCCAAGTTGTATTCACGAGTACCTCTGTCATCGCAGTGACCTTGAACAATAACGTTTACATCGTCATGTTTTTTCAACCAAGCAACTTGAGTATCCAAAGCAGCTTGAGCTTCTGCAGACAAAGAAGAACTATCAAATGCGAAGAATACTGTATCTGTTGTATTCTCTACAAAGTCACGAGCCAATCTAGATTCGCAGTCAGCACCGCTAAACAAGCCACCGTCAGCGCCGAATGTAGAACAGCCTGACAAAGCAACAAGCGCGCAGAACAAACTTAAAAGTTTTTTCATTTTATTTTCTCCATATGGTTTTTTACAATTCGTCTGTATCGCTACAGAACAGTTTATTTAATTGCATAACAACTAATACAATTGGTAATTTAAGAAATATTTGTAAATTTTTCAATAAGAAAAATGAAAAAAATGCGATTATTTGCAAAATTTGTGCATTATTTTATATCAAAAACAAAAATTAGTATGTTTATAACTAAAAAAACAACTATTTTTTCTTTTTATATGCCGCATCAACAATGCTTTTTTGCTTATCTAAGTCAAAATCCACTTTCAGATTCAGCTGCGGAGCCACCGCCATAATAATATTTTTTGCTGTCGGCACGGCGTTCCAACCTGCTTCGGTATGATTAAACGTTTCTTTCAATCCTTTAGGGTCGTCAAACACGACTAAAAGCGCATATTTCGGATTAGAAACCGGAAATCCTGAAATAAAAGTAGAAATACTTTTTTTATGGTCGTATTTTCCGTTCACCAGCTTATCTGCGGTTCCGGTTTTTCCAAACACCTGATATCCATCAACATTAGCGCGCCGGCCAGTACCGCGCACCACAACGGCACGCAATAAATTCCGCATTTTTTCCGATGTTTCATCAGAAACAATCCTTCTTCCTTCATTTTTAAATTCCGCCAGCAGCGTAGGCTCATGATATATGCCGCCGTTTACCACGGCAGAAAAAGCAGAAATAATATGCAAAGGCGTTGTTGAAATTCCGTAGCCGTAACTGATGGTCGCCATTGTATGGTCTGACCAGCGCTTTTCTGACAAAAACAAAGGTTTTGCCGTTTCGGCAACTTCAAAATCGCTTAAAGATTTATCCATGTTTATCTTTTGGAAAAACGCGCGTTGATACTGTTTGCCTACTTGCATAACCTCTAATGTGGAACCGATATTTGACGATTCGACCAAAATATCCTCAGGTGTCAGCATCTTATGCGAGCCATGCGGGTCAGAGACTCTATAACGGCCGAAATAAACCGGTTTAGAAGTGTCAAATCGGCTATTCACATCTATTTTTCCGCTATCCAAACACATTGCCGTGTTAAACACTTTGAAGACAGAACCGGCTTCATATACACCTTTTGTAGCAAAATTAAACATAGCTCTATCAGCAACCTTGATATTTTCATTCGGATTAAAATCAGGCACGGAGGTCATCGCCACAATTTGTCCCGTATTAACATCCATTAAAATAGCGGCGGCTCCTTCAGCCTTGAAATGTTCCATACCGTTTTTAAGTTCTTCGCGTATAGTGTTTTGGATTCCCATATCCACCGAAAGTTTCACCGGTTTTGTAGATGTTGTAAGACGTTCATCCATAAAACTTTCTAAACCGGAAATTCCTTTGTTATCAACATTGGTATTTCCTAAAATATGGGCAAACAAATTTTCATGAGGATAGATTCTTTTTTCAAAATTTTCAAATTCCAATCCGGGTACGCCCAATGCGTTTACCTGAGATTGTTGCGCCGGCGACAGATTGCGTTTTAAATACACAAATTTTTTATCACGGCTTAACAGCTCCAAAAAACGCTCGTATGTTACATCCGGAAAAATCACGCTGAGCTTAGCAGCCACTTCATCCGGATTTTTAATAAGCTTAGGTTTTGCCGAAAGATTTACCGTAGGCAATGAGGTTGCGATAATTTCCCCGTTTCTATCCATAATATCCGCGCGTTTTACCGGATTTTTCAAATGTAAAATATCGTCCTCAACCGATTTATCGTCCACTAAAGCGGTGTCAATGCTGATTCCGTTTCCCAAACACACATAGGTTACACGAATACCCAAAACGCAATAAAAAAGCGCAAAAGCCAGCATTGTCCAACCGATGCGGTTGCGGCACATAGAAACACTATCGCCTTCTGCCGTAAAGTTCTTCTGCGAAATAATGCCGCGCGAAAACTTTATCTCTTGTCCCGGAAGATAAAAGTGCTCAGCATTTTTTCGTTTTGAAAAACTTACATTAAATTCCATATTATTTCTTTTTAACCTCAGCTTTAACTAAAGTCGTCAGACTCTTTTTGTTTGGAGAAACACGTCCTCCAACTGTCTCATCTTCATAATTGAAGTGTAAAGCAGAATAGTTAATAATTTGTTCAGGTTTTGCTTTTTCCAGCGATAATTGTTCATACGCCAATTTTTTCAAACGCTCCGGAGAATTATCAAAACTCCATTGAGCTTTCAGCACATGAATACTTTCAATATCTTTTTGAATATTTGCGTTAATGGCATCCAAACGCCGCTCCAAACCTTGCACCTGATTTTTCAACACCGAAGAACCGACCGCCACAAACAGAGTAAGTGTCAGCCACAGAACAACCATTGCCGTTTTGATACTCCCCATTTTTATCCCCTTATCGCATATCTCAGTTTTGCCGAGCGCGCACGCGGATTTTGTACGCATTCTTCTGCTGTCGGCACAATAACTTTAGAAACTTCAGAAAACAAATGTTCATCTTGCACCAATTCCGGAGCATATTTAGAAACTCTGACTCTGCGTCCGCCATTTTCATTGAAAAACTTTTTAACAATGCGGTCTTCCAATGAATGAAAATCAACCACAACCAGCCGTCCGTTTTTTTGCAGGCGATTCGCCGCCCCGTTTAACCCGCGCGACAATTCGCCGAGTTCGTCATTTACGACGATTCGCAAAGCCTGAAAAGTGCGCGTAGCCGGATTGATTTCTCCAAATTTTTTGTGAACGACTTTATATATAATGTCAGCAAGCTCTGTAGTTGTTTCAATTTCCTTATTGCGTCTGTATTCAATAATTTGCTTGGCAATTTGACGTGATTTCTTTTCTTCGCCGTATTGATAAATCAAATCGGCCAACTCTTGCTCGCCAAACGTGTTGACAATGTCTTTAGCTGACATTCCGCTCTGTGACATACGCATATCCAAAGAACCTTCTTTACAAAAAGAAAATCCGCGTTCTGCCTCATCCAACTGCATGGAAGACACGCCGATATCAAAAACGGCGCCGTTGATTTTTTCTGGCACGAGGTCAGCAAAATCGCCAAACTGTCCGGTTCTAAATTCAAAACGTTCACCATACATATTCTTGATTTCGTTGGCTCTCACTTTTACCATCGGGTCTCTGTCTAACGCTATAACCTTACAATCCGCCGCTTCTAAAATAGCTTTTGTATAGCCGCCGTTGCCAAAAGTAGCATCCACATAAACCTCGCCATTTTGAGGTTTTAGAACAGACAAAACTTCTTTCAACATCACAGGAATATGCTTTTGTTTTATATCAGGCATTATTCCACCTCCCTGTTTTGTCTCAAAACCGGGCGATTTTTCAGAGCCTCAGCTCGTATGCGAGCTTCTTCTTTTGCCCAATTTTCCGGATTCCAAATCTGGAACTTGCGTCCTTTTCCTACAAAAACAGCCGAATCTGTAATGCCGGCATGCTGCAGCAGCTTTTCGGTTAAAACGATTCGCCCTGTGCTATCAAATGGGAAACGCTTTGCATCTCCAAAAATCAGATTAGTCAAACTATCCTGTGTTTCTGAGAAAAAATCCGTAGAATTTTCGATTTCTGTTGCCAGTTTATCTAAAGTATCCTCTAAACATCCTTCTATACACGGAGAACTTAAACTCCTGTAACAAACTATTTCTGTTGACAATTCTTTAACGATTGCACGGTAATCTGACGGCAAAGAGACGCGTCCTTTGGCGTCTACTTTGTTAAATATGGTATCCATAAAGAGAAAAACTTTTCTCATGTCAGATTCCTTTCGGGTTAATTCTTAATTTATGGTATATCATGGTAATTCATGGGTTTCAATGGTATTTTTTAGCATTTTATTAACTGTTCTTATTTTGTTCGCAATAAAAACGATAAGCAATCAGAAACTACTCGTAAAATCAGAATGATAGATGTCGAAATTTTTTTTAAAATAATTAACAATATAAAGTTTTATTAAGATTTAGGATTCTTTTAAAATCGGCATAATCATTTTAAAGCACAAAAAATCCCCTGTTTCCATTTTAGAAACAAGGGATTTATTTTAATTAACGCAGGCTGTAATTTTCAAAAAATTCAGCAAATTCTTCCAGCTCCAAGTCATTTGGAAAAAACAGACTTTTTACTGTCAGCAATTTGAATTTTTCCCAGCTCTGTTTATACAATTGTTCATCGCAAACCGATGAATTAGCACGCACAGAATAAAAAGTTCGCACATCCTGAGCATACAAAGCAACAAATTGCATAACTTTCTTTACAAAATAATCAGATATTGTCGCTTTTACCCTGCAGCTGAGGAGAGCATTATTATACTTCACATCATACAAAACCTCTTTGTAATAAGGATTGTTGTCAATAACCGAATCCAGCTCAAAAGTGTTGGTTTGCTGTCTTATTCCCAAATTTGTAACAAGCTGTTTCACATTCTTGTTATCAAAACGGTCGGTTCCGATAAAGCGATTTGAAGTACCATAAAGCACATGGCGTTCAAAAATCCGCACGGCGACCTGAAACAAAGACAACAGCAGCACAAAACGAAGATGTTTATCTGTATGATCCTTCACAATTCCTCGTATTCTCATAAAATACAAGGCCAAAAGCGGAGCTCTGGCACAAATCGGCAGCTGTAAAATAACCTTTTCGGCATCATAAACTCCAAGCGATGTACCAGACATACAATCAGAAATCATAGATTTCAATTTGTCATCGGCATTAGTCTCGGCAAAATGATTAACATGTTCCATAAAATAATAATTTAAAAAATGAATAATATAAATGATGGAGTCATTATATATAATTTTTGCCAAATAGCAAGAATTTTGTACAAAAAATTTTCGTATTATTTCAATACGAAAGTTTTTTCAATATACCCATTTAATAATTACTGATTATTTCAGCCTCCGGCCTCCACATAAAGTGGGCAAAACATCTGTCTGTGCCGGCCTTTTGGTATACAAGCTCCTGAAATTAAACAAAATAAGTGAACTATGCAGTTATTGCCATGCCGACAAAAGTTGTGGAATTATTTTAGAATTTTAGGGTTGTATATTTTCTATTTTAGACAACAAAAAATCCCGTTCTTTTCCAGAACAGGATTTTTTAATCTTAGTAATAGCGATATCTTTCAAAAAAATTTTCGCTGTCTTTTTCACTCGGCTGTTTCAAACCGACAACAATTTCATGCTGCAGCAGCTTAAACTCGCCGCGGCGATTGTAATACTCACGCTCATCAGAATTCACTCGCTCTCCATTTCCAAACTTTTCGGCTTTAGAATATAGAGTGTTAACATCTGTTGCATACTCAGACAACAAATCACCCACTTCATCAATCAGATACCCCAGCACGTTTTCCGGAATTTCTCTGCTGAACGCCTCTTTTATTGCCTCTGCAACTTCTGCCCGAAAGTCTAGTATCCATATAGACGGCTTCTCGCCTCTATTTGCAGCCTCAATAAAATTCGGCTCGCAATACGGCCACACCACAGCCGCTGGAATTAAATTACTACCAAACATCAGATACCCCATAAAATAATCTGGTTTGTTTTCTCTATTCCGCGGACACCTATGATTATACAGCTGCAAAACAATCTGATAAAGCTTAAACAAAAAATTAAAATTATGTTTAGTTTCATCAGTCCTTTCATTTGCATACCAAATCCTCTGCAAAGGCATACGGGCGCAAACCGGCATATTTTCCACCTCAACAAACACCAATTCGGGCAAAGCTTGAGCAGCAACAAAATCAGCAAAATCTTTGCGTACAGCAATGTCATACTTAGATAATTCTGCCATAATAGTAAAAATTTAAGTTAATAATAAAATTTGTACAGATAATATACAGCATTTCCAAAATTTGGCAAGATTTAAAAAATCTACCTGCCGCTCAAATCCATCAATTTTTTAAAAAAAGACTGTCTTGCCGATTCGTTTTGTTGTAAAATCGTACAAGTTTTATGTGTGTCAGTCAATGTTTTAGCTAATGCCTCACCACTATCCTCATAATGCACGCCCGATAAAATGACCTTGCCTTTACCATAGGGTTGCAAAACCACAGCCGGCTTAAATCCATTTAAATTATAACGAGCCAAAATTTCAGCATTTTCTGTTTCATTCAGTTCAAAATACGGACCTCCGTGATAATGCGCCACCACAATTTCACCGCTTTCATCAAACAGCTCCACCGCAGCCGAAGAATTCGGATTTTTTGCAAATGGCTCTATATTCAGCTCTTTATACAATGAACCTATCGCCTTTGCATCCAACAAATCCAGCTTATATTCCGTAACAACGCACGATTCCGGTAAGTCTTTTTCAAATTCGGTTTGTTTACAGGCATAGTAAGCGCCGGCGCAAATACCATAATAAACGCCGCCCTGCCGAACATAGTCACGGATTTTGGCATTTCCCAAAACTTCAAGCTTATGGCGATACGGAGTGCCTGCTCCTCCCGGCATAAAAAAAGCCAAAACTTCGCAATTTAGACTGTTGCGGCTGATAATTTCATTAGCATCTGTAAATCCGACCCTACAGCCGCGCGGTTCAAAATATGCGCGTAACTCTTTTGCCAAAACATTTACATCTGCGCAGCCATAGTCCTCATATATCAAAATTTTATTTCTCATAAACTGCAGTTATAAACTTGACAGTTTATTTTTGCAACTGCTATGTTAGAGATAAAGGAAAAATAGGTAATGTTTTATGCTTTATATAACGATTCGCCGGTCGGTCAGCTACTTATAATAAGCGACGGGCAAAATCTAACCGGTTTGCAGATGAATCAACAGCGATATAATCATATTGCCGCCGATTGGGTGCAAGCGGAAAACTTGCCGATATTTATACAGACTAAACAATGGTTAAATGATTATTGGCAGGGCAAAAATCCAAGTCTGAACGGACTGCCTCTAAAGCCACGGGGCAGCGAATTTCAGCAAAGAGTCTGGAGAATTTTGCAAACTATTCCTTACGGCAAATATTTAACCTACGGCGACATCGCCAAACAAATTGCCGAAGATTGCGGCAAACACAGACTGTCGGCGCAGGCTGTGGGCGGCGCAGTCGGGCATAACCCAATTTGCATTATAATTCCGTGTCACCGCGTTATCGGTGCCAACGGCAACTTAACCGGATATGACGGCGGAGTGGATAAAAAAGTAATATTGCTGCAGCATGAAGGCTTTGATATGTCAAAATTCACAATGCCGAAACAAAAAAGAGTCCACTCATTTGAGTGAACTCTTTTTGCCTATTCATACAAAGGACTATATCTGACGATAGTATCAACCTTGTAAGTATTGTCGTGCAAAACAGCTTCACATGAAGTAGTTTTACGCACTTTTTCGCCGACTTTCGTTCCCAGCCACTGCGGTTTGTCGCGAGGACTTGCTTTGAGAACAATACCATCACTCAGATAAAGCACATAATAATGTTCTTCATCAGCACCTCGTCCGTCTTCTTCAATCGTGTTATTGCTGATATCACGATTATAATAAGCAGGACTGTTCATCACAAAAGATGAGGCTGTACGCACAACCCGCAAAATTTCAACTTTCGGCTTGTGGCCAACAAGCTGCTTTTTGCATTCTCGGTACATTGCTAGCTGCTGTTCAATATCTTTTTGCTCGTTTTGGTAATAGAGTAAATCATATATATTAGATAGATATCCGCTCATATTCCCTGTATATTTATTTTCAGAATACCACGTAGAAAAACATTCATCTTCTATCAAGCGTTCAAAACTATATCCAAGGTAAAAACTAGATTTATTGTCAAGTTTTAGCGGAATCTGCTGCATATAGTGCTGTCGTACAGAAAAATATTGTGTAAATAGAAAACAAGCACCTAATGTACCGACAAAAATAGTTAAAATAATTAAAAACTTCTTCATAATTCATTACTTTTTAAATAGTGGAACAAGTTTGTTACCGTTAATTTCTACAAGCTCACCTTCTTTTGCAATCAGCCACTCATACGAATCTTTGATTTTTAGCTGATAAAAAGAATTATCCGACAAAACCACGTTGATATAATCTAAGCGATTTTCTCCGACATATTTTGCGCTGCCGTTGATTTTTAAAGAAGTTCTGCCAGAATATCTGCTAAAATGGCTATGCAGATAAACATAAGTATAGCTCCAATATGTCCAAGGCTGAGTGTCGCTATTTTGCCAAATACGCTTAATCCGTAAAAACTTTGGAAAATCAACTTCCAGAGTTTCCGTTGACTTTTCTTTAGCCAATTTTTTTTTCAGACTGTCTATTTTGGCGTATACTTTATTACATTTGTCAATAGCAACTTTGTTCAAAGAATCTATATTGTGATAAAACAAATACGGATTACTCAACTTTACCATATCGGCGGAATCGACTTTTTTCTTTAGTTCTTCTTGTTCTGCCAAATAAACTGCATATTTGTGTTTTATGGCGTCAAAACCATATGTCCGTCTTCCTAAACTCACAAATATACATACAACAGCTGCAATGCCGAAGGTTAAGCCAATAAAAACAAGTCTTTTGCGATTTTTAAAGAAAGCAGCTATACAGGCATATGCCGGTATAAACAGAATGCCATAAAGGCAATTACTTGTTACATATGAAGCTAAGGCGAAACCATATAACGGAAAAATTAAATCCAGAAGATATAAATTCTCTGAACAAAATTTTCGGTATTCTTTATCATCGTCAGCCAACATTCGTACAAAGCCGTATACTAATAAGATAATAACAACAATACCCAAAACCATGCCTATTCCCCAAAAACAATAGCAGACAAAACACAGCATCGCGGCAATCGCCCAACAGACTCCCTCTATCGGCGATACGGAATTATTATTCTTCTCCATATTTAAAAGATTTTAAATAATTAAACACAATAAAAAATATTTGTGTTTACTGTAGCTTTCGCATATATTTTTGTAAATAATTTTTTGCTAAAGTATTGACGCGGATAATAATTTTTTTTATAATATTTTCTGTAAT
>ERZ1034949.476-NODE-476-length-25926-cov-25.217464_pt1 | contig 25926 bp, 24 predicted proteins | sample MGYA00520590_ERZ1034949 | MGnify/ENA primary metagenome ERZ1034949 (study PRJEB33766, sample SAMN09781752) | gut metagenome | biome: gut microbiome | host: Homo sapiens | place: Madagascar | study: EMG produced TPA metagenomics assembly of the PRJNA485056 data...
TTCGTATTTTCCTCCTATCTCTATCCCGACGCGAGACGCGTCGCCCCCATTAGAGATAGCGTTTGGTGATAGCGCTTGGTGATAGCGCTTAATGATAGCGTTTGGGGCTTGGTAGCGTTTGGTGCTTGAACCCGTTCACCTGTTTACGTTTTACCAGACAACAATAGTTTAATATATAAAATACAGACAATCCGCGATGCCGAACTTTAGGCATCGCGGATTGTCTGTATATACAGTTAGCTCTTAGTCCATTGCTACAAATGCAGCCCAATAATAGGGGTCGGTAGCTCCTTGCTCAATGAGGTAGGTGCGGGCGCGTTTAAGTGCTTGACGTGTGTTGAGGCCATTGGCAAGCTGACGGTAAAATTCGGTCATGAACATACACGTTGTTTCGTCTGATACCTTCCAAAGCGTCATGACAATGGTGCCGGCACCGGCTTGCTTGAATGCCCGTTGCAGTCCCCACACGCCATCGGTGTTTTCAATGTGGCCGCGTGCCGTTTCGCAGGCAGAGAGAACCACGAGCCGGGTGTGCGACAGGTCGAGACGCGAAATTTCGTCTGCTGTCAGTATGCCATCTTCCACCCCCTTTGGCAAAGGCTTGCACTGCCAGGCATTATTGCCACCGGCAAGCACAAGGCCGCTCCACATCATATAGTTGCCATTGGGCGTAAATGCCGTGCGCGATTGTGCAAATGGCGAATTGTCGTATTGCTGCATGGTGCTTATGGCAAATCCGTGCGTGGCAATGTGCAGTGCGTCAGGTGCATGCCCGTCCAGGGCCTTGAAAGCCTCCTCGGTGGCTTGGGCATCGGTAAATGTGCAAACTTTGGCACCATGGGCCCGGACTATGGCCGCAATGTTGGCCACTTCGTTGCGTGTGGCAGGAATGGCTTGCCAGTTTCCGCGTGTGTCGTCGCCCCGCATAGCCAATTTGCTGCTGATGTCCTCGTGTTGAATGACATGGTGGGGAGAGGCAGTTTTGGCCATATGCTGGGGCGTCATGTCGTAGTCGGGGCAGCCCATGGCCACAACATTCTTGATGGGGGTGACGTTGGTGGCACTTTTTATTTTAAGCGGAGATGAAAGCAGTGTGAGTTCTGTTACATCGCCTAACCGCTTGTTGTTGTGCTGCATGAGTGCATCGAAGTTAAGCGTGGCTAAATTGCCCGTGGTGGAGTAGTAAACGCGCTTGGCCCCCTTTAGGTGTGGCATAAGCGGAGCCCACAATTTGTCGTATAAAAGCTGCGCATTGCCGGCGGCATAAGTTTCGGCGGCATACTCTGCTATGGGCGTGGCGGTAAAAAACAGACTGTCGATGTCCTCGTATGGCCCCAAGTCTACCATGGTTGGGCCATCATTTTGTTGGGAACGTACAATATAGGCAGCATAGTGGAGCGTTTTTGCCAGCTCGCCGTCCTCAACATCAAATGTTGGCAAATTGCAATAAAGCACGTATGCCTCGTCGGCCTTCAGCATCTGTTTGGTGCTTTCGTATGTGGCGGTTTGTGCTTTCAGTGTCAGCTCAAATTGATTGTCGGCACGCAGCAAGTTCTGTTCTATATCAATGATAGCATGGTGAATGGAGTCGTATTGCGCAGTCGAAATGTGTCCTTGGGCAAGCATCTGCCTGAGGTGTGCCAGCTCGTTGCATTTGCTGCTTTTGTTGGCAAAATCTTTAACCATACGGCTTACCGACAGTGAAGCAGAGCGCATGAGCAGATTGATGTCGAACGCCTCTACCGCAGCCTGCGGCACATATCTGAGCACAAAATTGTTGCAATCGGACATCTCCTGCGACAGCTTCTTCAGCATGGCCTCGCGGTCTATTTCAGAGAACTTTGAAATAATGGCAAGTGCCTGTTCATAGCCTTCGGTATTAAATTGTCTGAGATTTTCGAGTGCCTTTTTATCGTTTCCTGTCAGTGCATAGTCTATGGACAGGTTTTGGCTTACGGTGTAGGCCAGGGTGGGCGTGGCTTTTTTAACGGTCTCAAGCAGGGGGATGGCTTTGTCGAGTTGGTTCATTATGAAATAGCAGGTTGACAGATTGTTGGCTGCCAGATAATAGACCGAAGCCAAAGTGTCGGGCGAGGCGTTGTCTACAATGTCCTTAAAGCATTCAATGGCTTTTTCGTACATGCCAAAGGTTTGGTACACATATCCGCGTTGGTTTTGAATAGGGTAGTAGCCCATGTACTTTGACAGGTTGAACTGGTCGGAGAGCTTTTGTTGGCAGTTAAATGCCTCGTCAATATACTGTGTGGCGTGTTGTTCATCGTCTTGCTCAACATACGCCAGGCTGGTGTTGCAACACAATATGCAGTAGTCAATGCCATGGTCGCCGACAGCATTGTACATGTTGAGTGCCTTCTTGGCATAACCGATAAGGGCATCGTAGTTTTTCTTGTCAAACTGCACGCGTGTCTGCATAGTGTGTAGTGCGCGTGTTTGCGGATTGTTGGTTATGCTGTCGCGTGTGTTGTACAAGGCTATGGCGTGGTTGAGCAGTTCTTCCTCGTCGGTGTAGCGCTTTTGCATGCTGTAATATTCAAGCAGCGACTGAATGGCGAATAAGTAGTTTTGCCTTATTTCTTCGGTCCATGCTTTTGAGGCTTCTACTTGTGCTTTGTATGTAAGGCATATTTTGGCACCCTCGTTGTGCCCTTGTTGAATGTTGTAGGCCGCTTGGGTCAGTTCAGCCTTTGTATACGTTTGGGCATGTACTGCAAATGATGTGGCAAACAGTGCAAGTATTATTGATAATATCTTCATGTGGTTGGGATAGACGCGTTTGTTACAACAGGCCAAATATCTTTTTGCGGTTCCTGATTTTGTGGCGTAGCTCTACGGCTTTGGTTTGTACGAGCGATTGCGGTGCAGTCAGCTCTATCAGTTTGTCAAGCGTATGCAGTGCATTCAGCTCGTCGTGATTTATTAAATAGACATTTGCCAAAGCCCAGCCAATGAGCGGGGCTTGATTGGTATACTCGTTGTAGGTGTCGCTTTGGGCTTTTTGCCACAATTCCTTTAATTGGTTAAGGGTGGCGGCTGCTGTTTTTGCGTCTAACTGTTGGTATGTATATGCTGCGTTGTAAAGTTTGGCAACCTCTGTGGCGGCATGGGTGTCGGCAACATCGGCACGCATTATGCCAGACTCTGTTTGTGGCAAAAATAGGACAATATATTCGTTGCCCATTTGGCTCAAACTCTGTGCATCGTAATACTTCAACCCGCCCCAGAAGGCAGCAGCCATTACGGCAACGGCCGAAAGTGGCGTGGCTATGCGGCGCAATTTGCCTTTGTGCGGACGGTGGAAGGGCACTTGCATTTCGTTGGGGCGATTGGTATTGCTGGGGCTGTTAGTATTGTTGGCGCATGTGGCGTTGTTTTCCTCCGTTTCGTGGCATTGAGTTAAGGCACGCACGAACTTTATGACGTTATCCCTTTTCATGTGTTCCAGCGTATGCACTATTTGTGCGTCCTTCTCGCGTCCTACTTGGTCCATCGCCTTTACGAGCTGCACCATGGCCTCCGTTCTGTTACGCAGGTCTTTGTCGTGGGCAAGGTCGTGTGTAAAAGCATGTTGCTCAGCTTCGGTCATTTCGCCCCGTAGGTAGCGGTCTATGCGGTCATATTGTGCATCGGCTTGTGAGGTGGGCGTGTGATGGGGTGTGGTCATATATGGCTATCGGGTTTGGTTAATGGTTGTTTCGTATTGCTTCTTAAACTTTTCGCAGCACCGGTGCTTTATTACTTTTACAGCCCCCTCGCTGTAGTGGTGCATGTGTGCTAATGCCTTCATGGACATGCCGTCGCGGTAGAAACCCCATAACAGTTCTTTGCATGGCGATGGCAGCCGTTTTACTATCTGTTCGACAAGTGTCAGTTTGCATTCCTTCTCGTTGGCCAGTGTTGGGTCGAATGATGCCAGTTTGCTGGCTTGTTGGGCAAGCGTTGTGCTGTTGGTATCGTTGTCTGTGGCAAGATTGGTGTAGTCTGTCGTTATCGAACGGTTGTTGTGGCGCAGTAGTTCCAAAGCCTTGTAGCGGCAAATGCTTGTAAAGTAGGTTGATAGCGAGCATTTGAGCGGAGTAAGTCTGCCTTCGTTTATTTGGTCGTAAAGCACGATGAAGGCATCTTGAAACACATCTTGGCAATCCTCGCGCGGCAGATTGAACGTTCGGCCTAAATAATTCAGCACCTTGTGCCATTGCTCCTCGGCAAATGTGCTTAGTTCTACATAGTCGGTGTCGCTAATGGTATGGTTCATCGGTCAGTTTCAATTACGGGATTTTGCTTAATCAGTCGTTTGTCGTGCTGCATGGCTTCTACCACCTTATGCACCCACTGCAGGTTGTGGGTGAGGTGTGTGTTGCAGGGTCTGGCTAATGTAGAACGATAGCGGACCATAGTATTGCCCTTGTTCGTAAATCTCGGTGTTGGTTTGGTAGGCACGGCATGACTCTATGTAGCACACGCCAGCCATTCGGGGTGAGGCTTTAACCGTGAAGTGGCCGCGGCGGTCGATGCGTGGTATGTATGTGCGGCCGTTGGGCGAGAACCCCACGTTGGTGCCGCGCGCACAGGCCGCGGAGTCGGTTTCGCTTTCGTCGCGACTTGCTCCTCCCATGTGGCAGGCATCGAGCACCACGTATACAAAGCCCCGGGGGCCAACCATGGTACGCAGACTGTTGATGTAGCGCTCGAGTTCGTCGTCAATGATGTGGCATCGTCCGGTGTATGTACGGCTGTAGCATTTCTTCGCATCGTATGGTACAATGGCTTCGTCCCAACCATCGGCTTCATCGCCCGAGAGGTCCTCGAATGGTTGGCCGTGTCCTGAAAAGTGTATAACTACCATGTCGCCTTTGGCTGCTTGCTGGCAGAGCCGCTTGAGTGCGCGTCTTATGTGTGAGGCGGTGGCTTGGGCATTGGTAAGGGTGGTGATGCGGAAACCTTGCTTTTGCAGTGTGCCTCGTAGCAGACGCACATCGTTGCTGCCATGGATATTGGTCCAGGTGCATGGATTGCTTTTCGTTGTCTGTGGGTAGTGGGAGATGCCGATGAGCAAAGCCCGTTTCTTGGCCATTGACGCCAGTGGCCATGAAAGGCAAAGAACTGATAGTATGACGAAGAGGACTGTGCAGACTCTTCTCACACAGTAAGTGGCCTTGGCTATATTCATATATATATTATTAGTAGTATTGAAGTTGTATCGGAGCGCGTCGGCCGAATGGGTTGGCAGCAGCCTGCGAGTGGGGTAACGTAGATACGTTGTTGCTTACATATTGTTGTGGCATAATATTTCGTAAGGCAAAAGGTGGGCTTGTGTGACTATTCGTTATCCCGTTATCTCGCTATTCCGCTATCCCGTTATTCCGCTATCTCACTATTCCGTTATTCCGTTATTTCTACAGACTGTCAACGGATAGTTGATAGAGTGCTCTTCTTATATGTGGGGACGACGATTGCTAATTTCGGTATTTCTTGAGATATGGGCAAGTGTTTGTGCTAAAATAGTGGGCAGAGTTGGTTGACAGATTTGCTGACAAGTTAACGAACTGACGGGGCAACTAATTCTGCCAACGGGTTAGCTAAGAGCAAAATATTACTTACCTTTGTGTGCTCCAATATGGGGCAGAAAAGTCTATTCGATGTGAAAATGACACTTACTGATTGTATAAAATAACTTTGAACACATACTTAAAATGGCTGGAGGATACACCGGATTTAAGAAGAAGGCAACAGGCCCGACCTACGAGCAAATTGTGCGCGATGTGCAGGCAGGCAACCTTAAACCCATTTATTACTTGATGGGGCAGGAGAGCTATTACATTGACCATGTGGCAGACTTCATAGTTAATGCTGTGCTGAAACCTGAAGAGCGTGATTTCAACTTGATGACTTTCTTCGGGGCTGAGGCTGATATTGATAATATCATTACCGCAGCACAGGCATTTCCCATGGCAGCGCAGCATCTCGTGATAGTGGTGAAGGAGGCGCAAAACTTGAAGCATATTGAGCATCTGGAGTATTATTTGCGCAAAATTCAACCCAGTACGATACTCGTATTTTGTCATAAAAATGGAACGCTCGACCGCCGTACAAAGGTGGCAACCCTTATAAATAAAGAGGGTGTGCTGTTTGAATCGGCCAAACTGCGCGACGCACAGTTGCCGCCATTTGTTCGTGCGTATTTGCAGCGTAAAAGGGTGGTGTCACAGGCGGGGGTTCCCGAACTGATGAGCGAGTATGTGGGGGCAGATCTTAACCGCATGGCTTCGGAGCTTGACAAACTGGTATTGTCGCTGCCCGAGGGCGAAAAGCAGATAAGCATAGAATTGGTGCAAAGGCATATCGGCATATCTAAGAATTATAACATCTTTGAACTGCAGGACGCTATAGGCTGCAAGGACGTGCTAAAGGTGAATAGAATTGTGAAATATTTTGACGAAAATGAGAAAGATAATCCCATTCAACGCACACTGGCTTCGCTGTTCAAATATTTTGCAAATTTGATGGTGGCCTTTTATGCTCCAACCAAAACGAAGCAAGGTATTGCCACTTGGCTTGGCTTGACCGAGTGGCAGGTTGAGAAAAATGTGTTGCCTGCCATGCGTAGCTATTCGGGAGTGAAGGTGATGCAAATCCTGGCCGAAATACGACGGATTGATGCGCGGTCGAAAGGGGCAGAAGGATCGCATACGTCGAATGGTGACTTGATGAAGGAGTTAATATATTTTATACTACACTAACAAGCAGTAGTTCTTGAAATGAAAGCTTGTCAGGGCGGCAGTTGTGGGGCTAAATGTTCCATGGCTGCCGCTCTGTTTTGTATGTATGCAGCAGGGGGTAGGGTAGGCACGTGTTTGCTAAAGCGTGGGCATGTGTGCTTGGCGGTAAGGGAAGAGGGGAGGGGACTTCTATAAGTATGGGAGATTTTTCTTGTCAGTAGGGCCTCGGGGGCAACTGGAAACATGAGATGTAGGAATGAGTCCTATAATTGTTCTGTTTTTCAATATGCCTGATTTTCCAGATTGCGCCCGATTTACGCACGTGGTGTAGAGTGGGCTATGGTGATGGTGCTTTTCAATATTTTTGAAGGAGTATAATCAGGTTCTGTGCACCAGAAAAACAAATACCCGACTATGCTAAATTGGGCATTCAAACGGTCTGTTAATGGCATGGCGTGCGGGCGTGTTGCGTAGAAAATGTAAATTTTGACCATTTGAGCGAAAGAAAAGGCTTGCTTGGCGCTCAAAAAACGCACTAATAGCGTAATTTGTAATATGTGTATAGCAATATGCGTTATCTGTAAATCTAAAAGGAATGATGCGTTGTGTAGACAAAAATGCGTGTAACTCATTGTAAATCAAGCGTTTGTATTGAAATCAACTCGCTGTGGTTGCGTCAAAACTGCGAAAATGGCCATTGGTGCGGATATGGGAATATGGTGGATTTCTCGGCTTTGCTCGTGCTCGATAATTTACATTAAACCAAAATTAGTATTTATTGGTGTAGATGTAATTTGTAAACATTTGTAATGTAAACCGCAAAGCAAAATATTTAGTTTTGTAGGTGTGTTCGATTTTTCGTTTCTTACAATCATAAATATATACGTCTATAAACATTGAAATGTAAAGTGGTTTTGTGGATTTATAAAAATGCAAGTCTTTGCTTTAAGTGTAACTTATTGAAAACCAATAAAAACACGCGTATGCTTTCGAAATACTTGATTAAATAGAAGTGATTTGTTGCATGTATAGTATATAGCCAGCTGTATTGGGGGTATGTCTGTGTGAAATCTGTTGTAAGTCAATAAGTAAAGAAAAAATACGATAGAATTACTTTAGATTGCCAAATAGCGTGTAGTGTGTTTCGAATATCATAATGTAAAATACGATATCAAGATGTAAATTTGTAGATATAGTAATGTGAATAAAGAATTGTATAATGTAAATTGACGATTGTGCACTAGATCTGTTGCTTAATTGACCCTTATTTTTTATCTTTGTAAATGAATTAGTTGAAGCGAGTGTGATGCCAACGCTTCTGCACACCATGTTAGATAAGCCATTTCGGGCCTCAAGGCTTGATGGCGGGTGCCGATTTGTTAAGTATGAATTTTGGACCGCAAGTAGGCTTGCTAAGTCATTGTGCTTGTGCCTTCTCCTCCACCAGGCTTTGAGTCCTTGCTCGGAGGTGCGTCTTGCAACGCATAAAAAATGTGGCGCAATATTGTTCAATTTTTCAGGCACCGAAATGGTTAATTGTGCAGCTAAAGTCAAAAACATCGAGGTAGATAAGCCGGGACCTCGCTCCATGTAACGATTAAACACATTATATATATGAACGAAACAATGATTGAACGCATAAGATCTATTATGGATTATGCCAAATTGTCGCAACAGGATTTTGCCGCTCGTCTTGGTATTTCACCTGCATCATTGTCAAGCATACTGACAGGGCGCACCAATCCAACGAACAAACACGTAATGGGAGTGCATGTAGCATTTCCCGAAATAAATGTTAATTGGTTGATGTTTGGCGAGGGCGAGATGTTGGTAAATGGCGCCCCAAGTCATACCCTGTCTGGCGATGAGGATGGGGCATTGGACACAGCGAGCGAAATTGTTCAGCTCGAGTCTGCTACCTCTAATGTCGAAGGGGTGTCAAGTGCTGATGCACCCTTTGCGATGGCTCCTGATGTGGTTGACGTGCATAATCGTGCCGCAGTAGAACCTCGTGCGGGTGTTGTTTCTCCTCGTCGCGAGCAGCGTATCCCCTCTCGCGGTAATGGCAATATGGCTACAATGGGCATAAATATTGACAAAGATGAGCGTAAAATAAAAGAAATACGTGTGTTTTACAGCAATGGTACTTATGAATCGTTTGTACCATCAAACAAATAATGGGTATGTGACCTGTTGGGTACTGCTTACGTGTGCGGAGAAATGGATAGCGGTGTAAGGAATATGACAGGTGATATTATGCAGAAAAGAAAGATGAACACCTATATACAAATGTGTCGTGCGTGTGGCTTTTTTACAGGTGCGTGTCTGCTTGCCACAGCCCTCTCGGCCATGGCGTGTAAACAAGCAAATAAGTCAGACGAGGAGACTTGTCGTGTTGCAAAAGTAATTGTTCGCACTCCGTGTGATTTGTCAATAGAAAGTCAAATAAAACTGTTGCGCCAATGGCGTGCTGGCTGCGAGGTAAGTGAGGCGGCAGTGCAGGCCTATGGTTTGCAGAAATGCTTTGAGGCGTGTGCAGTTGACAGCGTGGTGGCCAAGCGTATGTCGGGGTTGTCGTATAAGGCCGATTGTCCCATTCCATTGCCGAGTTTGCGCTACCTGCGTTTGTTGCATTATAACGGCAATGGCAAGCCTCAAATTGGTGAAATGGTTTGCCATCAGTCTGTGGCAAATGATTTAGTTTCTATTTTCAAACAGTTGTATGAAGCGCACTATCCTATAGAACGCATGGTGCTGATTGACAATTATGGAGCCGACGATGAGCGGTCTATGTCGGCCAACAATACGGCCTGCTTCAATTACCGCCGTGTGGCAGGCTCGTCAAAACTGTCAAACCATAGTTGGGGGCGAGCGGTCGATGTTAATCCGCTTTACAACCCATATGTGTGGCACCGTAAGGATGGCACCCTGGTGGTAAGTCCGGCTAAGGGACGGCCCTATGCCAACAGGCAGCGTAGTTTTAAGTATAAGATAACGATCGATGACCTATGTTATCGTTTGTTCCGTCAGCATGGCTTTGTATGGGGTGGCGCATGGAAGCACCGCAAAGATTTTCAGCATTTTGAAAAACGGGTTCAATGAAAAGTGCAGCGCAAATATTTACGCAGCCGTATCATTCGCCATGTGGCGAGATGGTACTTGGCGATTATGCAGGCAAGTTATGCTTGTGTGATTGGGCTAATGGTAAGCATCGTCGGCGTAACGACCAGCGCATACAGCACTTTTTTAATGCGCGTTATGTTTGTGGAAGCACCCCGTTGCTTCAAGCAACAGCCAAAGAGCTTGACGCTTGGTTTGCGGGTGCCCTTGTACAGTTTAATTTGCCTTTGGCCATGGCCGGCACACCATTTCAGCAACGTGTGTGGAGCGCGCTGCTTGCCACTCCGTATGGTCAGACTACCTCATATACAGATGTGGCGCTTGCAGCGGGTTGCTCCAATGGCGTGCGTGCAGTAGCACAGGCCATTGGAGCTAATTCCATTTGTATTATAGTGCCGTGTCATCGTGTTATCGGATTGGACGGCACGCTGACGGGATTTGCTGCAGGGGTTAGTACAAAACGTTTTCTCTTACGCATTGAAGGTGTTGATGTGTAGTTGTCGCTTTTATAATTCGTGTGCTAATCGTCTGCTACGTATTCAGCCTTAGTCTGTTGTATTGTTGGTGTATGCTTGCAGCGCCTTGTCGTCGCCGCGGTCAAAGGCATCTTGCCGCTTGAGGCGTGCCTGCTCCAGCCAGCGGTTGATGTCGTCGAGCTTGCGTTGTGCCTGCTCCGAGTTGATGGTAAGGGTTACGGTTTTGATGTCGTTGTTATTCATAAAAAAAGCGTGTTACTTTTGGTGTGTGATGATCCAAAAGTAACACGGCTTAACCGGGTGTTAAAAGACACGCGGCACGGTTAGATGTGCTTTTTGATGTAGGCTTCCCTTTTTGAGTAATTGTGCGGCCCGGGGTATTTCTCATAGGCTTGGCTTTCAATGCTCCTATATAGTCGTTTGCTCTCCTTCTTTTGCTTTTTCTCCCGTCGGTAGTCCTCCACAAAGTCGCGCCACTCATCGGGCGTCATTTCAATACCTTTAATGATACCTATCACGAAAGCGCAGAGAAAGAAACATATAATGAATGCAACTAATAACCAGAAAATGATGAGCATACTGCGTAGTGTGTATATAATGTGTTTATATTCTTTTTGCAAAGATATGGCTTTAATCACTACCGCGCAACAAACTGGGGACTTAAAGAGCCCAATGGTCACCCCCTCTCGCGCTCCGTCAGCGTGTCGAAGGCGCCGCTGAACTCGTCGCCCATGATGCGCGCCATGTGGTTTTTGAGCACCTCGATGCTGATGTACCACGACTTGTTGACCCACGGCCTGCGCTTTCATGAAAATAGCCCCTGGGGGTTGTGTTAAAACTCCCAGGGGCTATTGTGGGTTCAGCAGCCAAATAGTAGAAACAGTAATTGTATTTAGTTATCTATGCTGCGCAAAGTTCTGACAGCAGATTAGGACGTTTAATTTCCTATCAGACTTTCAACTTCGTTTGTGGTTAATCCGGTAGCAATTGCTATGGTATTGGTGTCTGCACCAATAGCCAAAAGTCTTTTTGCTGTTTCAATCTTTTCCTTTTGTGCGCCTTCTGCTCTGCCTTCTGCTATACCTTCAGCTCTACCTTGTGCTCTGCCTTCAGCTCTGCCTTCCGCCAGCCCGTCTAATTTAGCACCTTCAAGCACAGATAGTGTATCGCGGTATTTTCTCAATCCCACGTCATATTTCATACGCTCTTGTCTTGAAAGAGAAGCAACGTCGGCAATTTGCTCCAGTTTTTTGAACACGGCGCTTTTTGCAGCCCATGGCAATCTTGTTAATGTTTCCATGTTTTTCAGAACGTAAATCCATTTATCAAAGTTTGTTTCACACTCATTTGCCTCCATCTTGAATAAAGGCAACTGCATAAATGTCATTCTAATTTTGTCTGAGAAGATTTCATTGTTTTTTAAGTTTGTCAGTCCCACATCGGTTCTGAACTCCTTCTTAAAATCCATCGGACAGAAATTCAAGAAAGCAACAAGATACACAGCATCTATATTGTATTTCCAGTCAGCCCCTTTTTCGCCTTGCCTTGCAATGGCTTCGGAGGCATAATATATGCTCCGGTTTTTGAAATAAGGCTGAGACTTGTTCTGCATTTCGACAATGATATTCTCATTCTTGTCGGTTTCGCAATATATGTCGTATATGAGCGATCGGTCATCTTCAAATAGGGCAGGCTGCTCCTTGTCAAGGAATGTGATGCTTGTGATGTGTTCCTTGCCGAGCAGCAGGCTGTTCAGAAAATCAATAATCAGAGGTTTGGATACCTCTTGTCCGAAGATTCTCTTGAAACCGATATCAGTGAAGGGGTTGATGAATCTTGCCATAAGTATTTCCTTGTATATTATATTTGCAAAGGTAATGTTTTTTCTTAATATTCTTTGTATAGGGGAGCAAGATGTAGCGGGCGACCAATGTCCTTAATCGCGTTTAGTGTAATTTTCGGAATACCAAACTGTCCATGTCTGAGCACAGAATGAGCGAACTTGAATTGATGCGCACAATGCGAAATTTGGCCTCGTGGCCTCTGATGCCTACACTTTCTAATGAAATGTTGGGGTCGGTAATGGGAATATCGTGATCGTAAAGGTGGGCATGGGGGCTATACACAGCCAATTTGTCGCCCTCATAGTTAAAGCGGGCAAAGGTTTTGTTAGTCTGTCCGTTATGTGCCAGGGAAGAGGTTATTTGTAGCAAATCGAGCTGAAATGACCAGTATATGCAGTTGTTAAGCACACTCTTCTTCTGTGCCGTATAGTAGGCATCTGTTGGTGTGGCTTTGCTGTGAATTTCGTGTAGGCGCCATCTTCCGTCAATCAGTCCGTTACGGCTCACGTGCGAGCAGGCTGTGGCGAGCAGCATAGCCATCGCTGTGATGGCAAATGTGCTGCATTTGTTATATAATAATGTGTGTAAGTGCATGAGGCTATTTTGTAATCAATCCGTTCTTTGTGATGGTGAGTTGTGCACCGGTGTTGTGGCCAATCAAGCTGCCGCGGTCAAGTCCAAAAGCCAGTTTGGCGGTCCAGCCACTGGTGTTGATGCGTCCGAGGCGAAGGGGCGACCATGCAGCTTCGAGCAGCAGGCTGTTCAGCGTGCGTGCCTCGGTCCAATCGCTGCTACAATTGCCCAAGTTACGTTCGTGGGTAATCATGATGCGGTAGTGCAGGCAGGGGAGTGGGTCGCCGCTAAAGCCCAGATGGTGCGCCTTGAAACGTGTGCCAATAAAGCTCAAATTTCGTGTGCCCTTGTAAAGCGGACTTACGTAGAGCGGGTTGCCAATGGCCATGCCCCAATGTTGCCAGCCCGTGTACAGCCCGTGGTTGTAGTAGTTGTCACTACCGCTCACTTGGTCGGGAATTTCGGGTGTATGGTCGTGGTAGATGGGGCCACTTTGGTCGGTGGTCTTGATGTATTCGTACACAAATTTTCCAAGTATGGGATTTTTGGGCAAGTGTGCCTCAAGTCCCCACATGCCGTCGCGCCAGCCATAATTGTAGAACATCTGCGAGTGGTCTTCAAAGTAATGGTCGTAGTAAAGGCTGACCCCCCAGCCGTGTCCGTGGTAGTTGAGGCGGTACACCCAACTGCCTAATGTGTTGCCAAGGGCGTTGCTGTAAACGCCATCGGTGACATCGGCTCCGCCGCCATAAAGTACGGTGAAAAAGTCCTTCAAATGGTGTCCCGCCTTAATGGGAGTTTGCCTTGCGTTGTATATTGTGCCGCCAAATTGGGTGGCCCATTCAAGTCCGCCTTCGTAGGTGATGGGAAACTTTTGGGCATTTCCAGCTCGCAAATAGAATGCCTTTGTGTGCAGCAATACCCGTGTGGCATAACGGTTTTTGGTGCCTCTGAGATAGTCCTGCATAAAATTGTCGTCGGTCATCAGTCCATACGAGATGTGGCCGCGTATGCCCAACCAATTTCCACGTCCAGAAATATTCCAGTAGCGTGGCAAGGACAGGCGTACGGCAGGCACAGGGTGTGCATTGATGCCCAGCGCTTGCGATCCGCTACTCAGTTCATTGTCTTTAAGTTGCATGGGGTGCTGCTTGGCACCTATGGTAAGGCGCGCCAGACGACAGTCGATGTCGGCATAGAGCTGTTGAACGAAGCCGCTGCTCTGATAGTGCGCGCCAACTGCAATGTCGGCCCCATAGCCAAAGCGCCAATGGCAGGCCGAGTCAGCATCAGCCTGGCGTTCGATGGTCATGCGCAAATAGCCGTTCTTGGTGTCTACCGACGACATGCCGTATTTGTTGGCTGTGAGCCACAAGGGTGTTTTGTTGTGCGAATAGCTTGCTTGTGCTTCGGCCGTGTAAGTAACGTGTTGACCTGCGCGCTGCAGTGCATTTTGTGCAGAGGCCTGCGGCAGGGTAGTAGCTGCTATGGCAAGCATTGTGCCTATGTGTTTGATTTGCATATATATGATAGGGGTCGTTGTTCTAAATAAGTTTGTGTGTTGATGGTTTGACGGGCGTGGCAAGTGCGTTCTGCGCATATCGAGCAGTGTGTGAACGGAATTTCAACAAACGGTGTTAAATAACTCGTCACTCTGTCCGCCTCGTCAATTCGTTAAGGATTTAACAGCGCGGCAAAATTACGTAAATAAAATGGTATAAACCGCTAAGGCAGGCTTTTACTTGTGCTCTGTTGTAAAATTTGCTAATCAATTTTAGACATAAATGCGGCAAATATGCGGCAAAACTTTAGTATGTGGCACACGAAGCCCGCGCATAGCTTGTGTGGGGGTGATGGTGCGGGGTGGTAAAGTGCACGCAATGTTGCATAAATGTGCATGCTTGTGGCACACAATCGGTTTTTCTCGACATTTTTCCGAACTTTTTCTTACATTTTGTATTGTTGTATCGTATTATTGGTTACATTTGCAAAACAAAATAACAACAAGAGTAGTAAACTGTAAAGCTTCTGCATGATAATGTGTGTTATGCAACAAAGCTAATAAATATCCTGAAAGAGTTATGAAAATACAGTTGCGCAGTGCATTCAGCACCGAAGGACGAAGAATGGCGGGCGCACGTGCCTTGTGGATAGCTACAGGCATGAAGCGTGAGCATTTTGGCAAGCCTATTATTGCCATAGCCAACTCGTTCACCCAGTTTGTACCAGGCCACACCCATCTGCACGAGGCCGGGCAGCTCGTAAAGCAAGAGATTGAAAAACTTGGTTGCTATGCTGCAGAGTTCAACACCATAGCCATTGACGATGGCATAGCCATGGGTCACGATGGCATGCTGTACTCGTTGCCCTCGCGCGACATTATTGCCGACTCTGTAGAATATATGGTGCAGGCACACAAGGCCGATGCGCTGGTGTGCATATCAAACTGCGACAAAATTACACCGGGCATGCTGATGGCGGCCATGCGCTTGAATATACCAACCGTGTTTGTGAGTGGTGGCCCGATGGAGGCCGGCCGCTATCAGGGGCAGAATGTCGACCTTATCACTGCCATGGTGAAGGGAGCTGACACCTCGGTGAGCGATGATGAATTGGCACAAATCGAACAGCGTGCTTGTCCTGGTTGCGGTAGTTGCTCGGGAATGTTTACAGCCAATTCAATGAACTGCTTGACAGAAGCGCTTGGCTTGTCGTTGCCTGGCAATGGCACCATAGTGGCCACACACGTTAACCGCCGCCGCTTGTTTGAAGATGCAGCCAAGCTCATTGTGAGCAATGCCATGAAATATTATGGTGAGGGCGACACCTCGGTGTTGCCGCGCTCAATAGCCACCCGTCAGGCTTTTCTTAATGCCATGACATTGGATATAGCCATGGGCGGCTCTACCAACACCGTGCTCCACTTGTTGGCTGTGGCCAATGAGGCCGGTGTCGATTTCAAGATGAAGGACATTGACCAGTTGAGCCGTCATGTGCCATGCCTTTGCAAATTGTCGCCCAACACGCAGCGCTACTCTGTGCAGGAGTGTAACCGCGCTGGTGGTGTGCTTGGCATATTGGGCGAATTGGCCAAGGGCGATTTGCTCGACTTGACAGCACATCGTGTCAATGGCGCCACATTGGGCGAGGACGTTAAACATTACAGCATAACAGGTCCCGAGGTTGATGCCGAGGCTGCACGCATATATGGTAGTGCGCCTGGCGGCAAGTTTGCCACCAAAATGGGTGTGCAGGACCGTCAATGGCCGTCGCTTGATACCGACCGTGCCACAGGTTGCATTCGCGACATGGAACATGCCTATACAAAAGACGGCGGACTGGCCGTGTTGTTTGGCAACATAGCGCTCGATGGGTGTGTGGTGAAAACCGCCGGTGTGGACGAGAGTTTGTGGCACTTTGAAGGCCCAGCTCGTGTGTTCGACTCGCAGGACGAGGCTTGCAAGGGCATACTTGGCGGCAAGGTGCAGGCTGGCGATGTAGTAGTTATAACCCACGAGGGACCCAAGGGCGGACCGGGTATGCAGGAGATGCTCTACCCCACGTCGTACATCAAGAGCCGCCATTTGGGCAAGGCTTGTGCGCTGATAACCGATGGCCGTTTTTCAGGCGGCACGTCAGGCTTGAGCATTGGCCACATATCCCCCGAGGCCGCAGCAGGCGGTGCTATTGGCAAGATAATTGATGGCGACATCATTGAGATAGACATACCGTCGCGCAGCATATCAGTTCACCTCAGCGATGAGGAACTGGCCGCACGTCCCATGCGCCCCTTGCAACGCAAACGTACGGTGAGCAAGGCCTTGAGGGCTTATGCCAGCATGGTGAGCAGTGCCGACAAAGGCGGTGTGCGCGAAATATAAATATAAAAGGATGTTCAAAATAATATTGAACACCGACGACGTTACCTCCTAACGTAAGAAATGTAGGCTGATGGGGGCGAAGGCATACTTGCCTCACGCTACGACCATTAAGCGAACTACCTTAACAGACAACTATGACCGAAAACAAGAATACACAAATTAGCGGTGCTGAAATACTGATGCGTGCCCTCCTCGATGAGGGGGTTACTACATTGTTTGGTTATCCGGGCGGTGCTATCATGCCCGTGTACGATGCCTTGTATGATTATCGCGACCGCTTAAATCACATATTGGTGCGCCACGAACAGGCTGCCGCCCATGCAGCCGAGGGCTATGCCCGTGTAAGCGGGCGTACGGGGGTGTGCCTCGTGACAAGTGGCCCTGGTGCCACTAATACGATAACAGGCATTGCCGATGCCATGATGGATAGTACGCCCATGGTGGTCATCACCGGACAGGTGGGTGCACAGATGCTTGGCACAGATGCCTTTCAGGAATGTGACGTGGTAGACATCACCCAGCCTATTAGCAAATGGGCCTATCAAATTCGCTCGGCCAAGGATGTGGCATGGGCTGTACACCGTGCCTTTTACATTGCAGCAAGCGGACGTCCAGGACCTGTGGTGCTTGACTTTGCCAAGAATGCACAAATCGAAAAGGCCGACTATATGCCAGGCACCATAGACTTTATACGCAGCTACGTGCCCGTGCCGCCAACAGACAAGCAGAGCCTTGCCGAGGCTGCAGCCTTGATTAACGAGGCTAAGCGTCCGCTCGTGTTGGTAGGGCAGGGTGTCGAACTGGGTAATGCTGGCGAGGAACTCCGTGCATTTATCGAGAAGGCAGGTTTGCCCGCAGGCTGCACGCTGTTAGGTTTGTCGGCCTTGCCAACCAATCACCCGCTGAATGTGGGCATGCTTGGCATGCATGGTTCGCTGGGTGCAAACAAAAAGACACAAGAGTGCGACTTGCTCATAGCCGTCGGCATGCGTTTTGACGACCGTATTACAGGCAAGTTAGACACCTATGCCAAACAAGCACGCAAGATACATTTCGATATCGACCCCTCAGAAATAAACAAGAATGTGACGGTTGATGTGGCTGTATTGGGCGACTGTAAAGAGACGCTTCCGGCTGTTACAGCCTTGCTCGAGCAGAAAGCGCATACCGAATGGCGTGAGAGTTTCCGGCAATGGGACTCTAAAGAGCACGAGGTGGTTATAGAACCGCAAATTCATCCAGCCGATGGCCCATTGCGCATGGGCGAGGTGGTGCGTCGTGTAACCGAACTCAGTCAGGACAAGGCGGTGTTGGTAACCGATGTAGGACAGAACCAAATGATGGCGGCACGCTATTTTCGTTTTACCGAAAAGCGCAGCATCATAACCTCGGGCGGTATGGGCACCATGGGATATGGATTGCCGGCTGCCATTGGTGCTACATTCGGTGCGCCCGACCGCACAGTGTGCTTGTTCCTTGGCGATGGCGGATTGCAAATGACCATCGAAGAGTTTGGCACCATCATGGAGCAGCATGCTCCGGTTAAAATCATATTGCTCAACAACAATTTCTTGGGCAATGTGCGACAGTGGCAGCAGCTATTCTTCCGCCACCGCTATTCGTTCACCCCCATGATGAACCCCGACTACGAGAAGATAGCAGAGGCTTACGACATACCGGCACTGACCGTCACCGACCGAAGCAAGCTTGATGAGGCTATCAGCCAAATGCTTGCCACCCCCGGCCCCTTCTTGCTGCAAGCCGCAGTGCTTGAAGAGGACAATGTGCTGCCCATGTGCTGTCCGGGACACGACGTAGATGACATGATGCTTGAGGCGTGAAACTTAATAAAAACGACTAAGTAGGTGGTCAAAATTATTTTTACATTGAAAGTGCATTATCGTGGCGCAGATGTTTCCTTCGGGTGAGGGAACATAGCGGGCTATGTGACCGAGGCCGAAGGGAACAGATGCGTCTCGAGAATGTGCTTTCAATGTGAAAATGGCACCTACTGATTGTATAAAATAATTTTGAACACCTACTTATTGTATGAACGAAGATAAAAAGGACACTACGCTTTACACGATTATCGTGTTCTCTGAAAATTTGGCCGGTGTGCTGAACCTCGTGACCAATGTGTTCACACGCCGACAACTCAATATTGAAAGTCTTAATGTGTCGGCATCGGGCATTGAACATGTGCACCGCTACACGATAACTTGCTATACCGACGAGCACACGGTGCAGACATTGGTAAAGCAGCTTGAAAAGAAAATCGACGTAATCCAGGCGCAGTATTTCACAAACGACGAAATATATGTGATGGATCAGGCCCTTTACAAAATAGCCACAGCGCGTTTGATTGAAAACCGCAACATATCAAAGGCCATTCGCCAGTATGATGGCAAAATAGTTGAGGTAAACTCAACCTATGCCATCGTGTCGAAAGAGGGGCTGCCTGAGGAAACTCTCGAACTCTATCACAAACTGAAGGGATATGGCTGCATATTGCAGTATGTAAGTTCGGGCGTGGTGGCTGTAACCAAGAGCCGCCGCGAGGAACTTAACGAATTCCTCGAACTGCGTGAGGAGGAAAAACGTGCGCAACAAGCCAATACGGGTTTCTGACAAGGCTATTAGTACGATAGATATTTGATTTATAGACATTTATATTATAACCTTATAGGTAATGTGCAGCTGATTGTGCAAACGGTTGCCGCAACCTACACAAAAACTTAAATATTATGGCACAATTGAATTTTGGCGGAGTTGTAGAAGAAGTAATCACCCGCGAAGAGTTTCCCTTGGAAAAGGCACGTGAAGTATTGAAAAACGAGACCATTGCCGTGCTCGGCTATGGTGTACAAGGTCCTGGTCAGGCTTGCAACCTGCGCGATAATGGTTTCAACGTGATTGTAGGCCAGCGTCAGGGCAAGACATTCGAAAAGGCTGTGGCCGATGGTTGGGTGCCAGGCGAAACACTCTTCTCGCTTGAGGAGGCTGCCGAAAAGGGTACAATCGTTTGCATGTTGCTTTCAGATGCCGCACAGATGCAGCTTTGGCCTTCTATCAAGAAGCACCTCACTCCGGGCAAGACACTCTACTTCTCGCATGGTTTTGCCATCACCTGGAACGACCGCACCGGTGTAGTGCCTCCCGCAGACATTGATGTCATCATGGTAGCTCCTAAGGGTTCGGGCACATCGCTCCGCACCATGTTCCTCGAGGGTCGTGGTCTTAACTCATCATACGCTGTATATCAAGACGCTTCGGGCCATGCTACCGAAAAGGTGCTTGCCTTTGGTGTGGGCATAGGTTCTGGCTACATGTTCAAGACCGATTTCAAGCGCGAGGCAACCAGCGACCTTACTGGTGAGCGTGGCTCTTTGATGGGTGCTATCCAGGGACTTTTCTTGGCTCAATACGAAACTCTCCGCGAACACGGACACACCCCCTCTGAGGCTTTTAACGAGACTATCGAAGAGTTCACCCAGTCACTCCTCCCCATGGTGGGCAAGAATGGTATGGACTGGATGTATGCCAACTGCTCAACAACGGCCCAGCGTGGTGCTTTGGATTGGATGACTCCTTTCCACGATGCCATCAAGCCTGTGATGGAAAAACTCTACCAGAGCGTGGCAAGTGGCAACGAAGCTCAAATTTCAATCGATGCCAACTCTAAGCCCGATTACCGTGCAGGACTTGAACAGGAACTCAAGGCACTCCACGAAAGCGAAATGTGGCGTGCTGGTGAGACCGTGCGCAAACTCCGTCCTGAGAACAACTAAAAATCTCTATATGCTGTACGTTGGCTAAATAGGGCCATACGGTATACCCACTTAAAGTACGACTCCTCGCTGTTCGATCTTGTTAAGCAAGGTCAGGCAGCGGGGAGTTTTGTACTTTGTAAAAAGTGGAGAACTTATTCAGCCTAAGTGCTCTTTCCATACTTCGTCAATGCGTTATTTGATTGGGTGACGCATTGACAAAGTCTCAAAAAACGCAGGCACTAAATGCTACCACTAAGCGCAAGCACAAAACGCAAGCACAAATGGGGGCGACGCGTCCCGCGGGCATAAAAGCAAAGGTTCACAGGCAGACATGTAATTAGTGTTTAACCTTTGTGTTTAGTGTATTAGCCTTTGCTTTTATGCCGAACGCGGGACGCGTCGCCCCCATTAGTGCTTGAGTTTTGTGTTAGCGTTTTGTTCTTGCGTTTTGTGGTAGCGGTACCTTTTACCATACTACAACAACTTACACACCGAGTATCTTACATCTTACACTAACACGTTGCAACTTATTGACTATCAGCACTTTACTTAGTGTAAGATACTACCAATGTCACCTACACGCAACCTACACAACCCACACACTGCCACACGACACAAGCACGGGAGGACGATATCACGGCATAGGGGAGTAGGAAAGTCTGTTGCTCCGACAGATTTATCTACGTCCCTATGGCGTATAACCCACCGCATACGACAAAACCGAATGCGTAGCAGCGGGGGGTGATGTGTAAGATGTATGCAGGAGAGTGTAAGATACTTTGAAATCATCTTACACTCTTGAAACATCTGTATATCAACTTGTTACGCATAAAAAGTGTAAGATGGCAGTAAAAACACACGCACTCTTTTACATGAGGGATGACGGGGAGGGGGCAAATATTTGTGTACAAATTGTACACTTTTTTTGTTGGGTGCAATGCCTTGGTGTTACCTTTGCAGCACTTTACTTTTATATCAAATCAAATTGTATGATCATGAAACGAATGCTTAACAGAATGCTGCGCTATGCCGATGCCATTGTGAAACGTGGTGTTGACAAACTGATCGACGCTATCGCGCATAGCGCGGAACCACAAACTAAAAACGCTGAAACACCCAAGCCGCAAAAAAGCATGGGCAACGACACTGACTGCGCACCGCAAACAACTGGCAGCACCACAAACTGTGGTCTGACAGAACAAACCATCACGCTTATGGACGGACAGTGCGACATACGCTATAATGTGCTTGACCGCACGCCTGAAGTGCAACGGCACGACCCGGCGGGCAAAGGGCTTGTGTCCGTGAGCAAACCGTATTTGAGGCTGCTGAAAAATGCCCCGACGCGAGACGCGTCGCCCCCATTAGTGCTTGCATTTTTGCAGTGCGTTTCAGGCAACTCTCCCCAAAACGTTCTCTCTAAAAAGTCTATTTTGAACACCCAACCTTGCGGGTGTGTTTTTGAGTTTGCACCCACAGACAACAGACATGAGGTGACGGTTATAGGGGTGTGTGCCCTGCACGTTTTTAGTCCGTCAGTTCCATGTGGTAGCCCAAGCGTTTGAGCTGTACCGCCATGCCCATCAGGTAGAGTTGGTGCAAGCAAGCCACATAGGCTTTGAAGGCTTCGGGTGTACCTGGCTCAAGGTGGGCATGAATGAGCGCGTTGTTGGTGCGCGAGGCACACTCAGCCACAAGGTCGTTAAGCTGCTTGAGGCCATCGCCCTTCATGTGCAGCACGTCCTCGAGAATGTATTCGTCCAAGCAATCAAAACCGCGTTGGCTGCGCATTTGCTCGTATATGTTGGGCGTCTGACCATAACGCTCCCAATCTTTGTCCCAATAGGTGGCCATCGCCATGCCGATAAACATCACCCAACCCAATGACACGGTGGGGTAGGCATTGAAGTCACGTATGCCGTCGGGCAAATAGGCTTGTGCCAGTTCGGGCCACTTGTCTTCCAAATCGGGGCATTCGGGCATGCGCTCGTCTATTTTGCCACGACTTAGCAAGTATTGGTAAAGGTCTTGTCTTATTCTTTCTTCCATAATAGATGCGTTGACGGAATTAGTAAAGGGTGGTTCTAAAAATTCTGTTTTTAGAGTTCTGCTATTCTGAAATGTGATTTGCACGCTCTCGAAAGTGTCTTTTTGAAAGTTTGTTCGGTCACATAGCCCGCTATGCTCCCTCACAAACTTTCAAAAATACACTTCCGATAGCGCACAAATCCCTATTTCAGAATTATTAGAACCACCCTAAACAAGTTGACGGATTAACAGGTAAGTTTGCCAAGCTTTTTAAGCTTCTCACCATTCAAACTTTAGCATAATAAAATAGCATACTTACTTGTTAACCTGTTAACTGGGTGTTGTTTGTACGAGAATTTGATTATCTGCGTCGGGTCCATATAATCACCAGCACGGCAGGAATAATGAGTGCAATGCCAGCAAGAACCTGCCAAGTGATGGGCTCGCCAAACACGGTGCAACCTATCACAACGGCTGTCAGCGGTTCGAGTGCGCCAAGCACGGCCACCATGGTGCTGCCAATGCGCTTGACGCTGAACACCAGGCAGGTGTTGGTGACGAACGTACAAATAATGGCAAGGGCGGCAAGGTGGGTGAATTGCGAGGTTGTGGTGATGGGCTTGAAATTGCCCTGTCGCAAAGCTTCGGCACCAAATATGATGGCACCGATAAACATGACGTAGAATACCAGTTTTGTGCCGTCCATGGTGGCTGCACGTGAGCGGTTGACGCGAATGATGTAGAGCGCATAGCATACGGCCGAAATAAGCACGATGATGACGCCTTGTATCGACGTATTGCCCGTGGGGTCCCACGACAGTATGCCAACACCTACAACTGCCATGATAACGGCAAATATGGTGCTGAAACGGCGGGCCTCGTTGTAAAAGGTCATCATGATAATGGCGGTGACAACGGGGTACATAAAGTGAAGCGTGGTAGCCACGCCGCTCGACATGTAATTGTAGCCATCAATCAAGAAGAGCGCCGAGCCGTCGCTGATGAACGAAAGGTAAATGAGTGTGACCAGTTCGCCGCGGCTTACTTTGAAACTTTTGCGCTGCATCAGCATGATGGCTGCTACGATGAGGCTGGCAAAGCCAAAGCGGTAGAACAAGATTGTAGGGTCGGCCATGAAATCGGCCTTTGCTCCACTCTTGATGGGGAGCGTAAAGAAGGGAATAAAACCATAGCACACGGCTGCAAGCAGACCTAATAAAAACCCGATTGTCACACCCTTGTTTGAGGTGCTTTCTTGTGCTGGTTGTGGTTGTTTGTTTTCAGATGTAGATGTCATAGAAAGGTTGGTGTTGATGCGTTCTTTTTAGGAAACAGCGTGGCAGATTGGCGGGCTGTTAGCAAGACTTTTGTTAGGTCAACTTGCCCCGCCGGGTGTTCACCATTTGTTGTAGTGAATGTTGTCCTTATTATATTTGTCTTTGGGTTGTGGTTCACCTTTAGGGTAGCCAATGGGTATGAGGTTTAGCGGAATGATGTGGTCGGGCAGCGAAAGGGCCGATTTGATGGCCTCCATGCGGTCGGGGTAGGGATAGCCTGCAGTCCACACGGCTCCGAGGCCCATGGCTTCGGCTTGCAATAGCAAATTTTCGGTAGCTGCCGAGCAGTCGAGCATCCAGTTGCGCGAGGGCTTTCCGTCCTTACTCAGCACACTCATGTCGCCGCACACGGCAATGGCAGCTTGTGCTTCGGCCAGCATTTTGGCACGTGGTAGTTTGGCTGCAAGTTGTTGCATGGCGTTTTTGTCGTCGATGACAACAAATTTCCATGGACGGGTGTCCATGCCTGTGGGAGCTGCCATTGCAGCGCGCACAAGGGTGTCAAGTTGTGCACGGCTGACAGGGCGATTGGTGTATGAGCGCACACTTTTGCGCGAAAGAATGTTTTGCATGACAATCTCTGCCGCTGGTTTGTGCTCAGGTTGAGTGGCCTGTTTTTGTGAGACCACAAGATGTATCAGTGATGCCAGCAAGCCTATGGCCAGTACAAGTGATACAATTTTGTATTTCAATGCGTCGTTCATTGTAGGGGGAGTTGATAGGGGTTCTTTATGTTTAATATTGCATTGCACCATAGGTGTGTGCAACAGCTATTTTTCGGACAGGTTGAGTAATTGTCCCATGGGACACAGACATTTGCACCACACGTTTGGCACAAAGCAACTTGCTACTACAAACACGCAGGCGAGCACCATGACTATTGGCGCGGCAGAATTTACCATGAATGCGCTGAAGGGTTCGTAATTGAGCACCTGAATGTCCCAAAAAGCGGTCCAGAGCAGCAGCATGATGATGGCAAAAACGGTGATGCGTATGCGGCTCATTGTTTTATACACTTTGGGCGAGCAATGCACTTTGGGGAAAGGCAGTCGGCCTGCCAACTCTTGCAGACTGCCGTAGGGGCATACCCATGAGCAGTAGTGGTGCGGCCGTTTAATGAATGGCATGATTACAGCCACTCCCAGCACCAGCACTGTTGGCAAGCTGGCTACAGGGTCAAGTCCGTTAGCCACCCAACCGCGAAGCAATGATAGTGACAAAAATTGCCCGCACCAAAAGCCCAATATGCCTACGTTGAGCAGCAGCTGCACCATGCGCAGCCATTTGTGTCCGCGCCACTTAAAGGTGATAAGTATGCCTGTGAGCAGCACCAGGGCCACAATAATGGTGCGTGTCCAGCCAATAGCCGGTATGGGGGCTGCCGCGCTCTCAGCCTTACTGCGTGCCGCCAGGGTATTTTGCACATTGGCTATGATGGCCTTGCTCGAATAGGTGGCACCGCTTACGGCATCAACATTGGCGTGTGACGCATCGGCCACAGATTTTCCCGTCCATTGAGGGGTCGTGCCTTCAAAGGCGCGTTTGAAAAAATCGGGTGTTTCGGCATTTTCGGCAGCAGCAATCTGCGAAATATGTCCCTGAGTGTTGATGTATAGATAGAGTGGGGTGGTGCCGGCAAAGCCCTTTATGTGGCGTGCGTATGGCGCAGTGCTCACCACAACGCCGAGGTCGGTGCCGTCTTGGGCGGTAACCGTCCACGAGGCGCTGTCACGTTGGGTCAGTTCGCAATCATTGTTGGCCGGCAGTCCCAATGTGCGCATCTGTTCGTTGTCGGGGCGCACCAAGGTGGCTTTAGCTTTGTTGCCGGTGGTGGCATTGCTGCCAATGTCGTGGCCAAATAGTTTGCCAGACCATAGTGCGGTTGCCACAAGCATCAAAAAGACAACGAGTAGCGACACCACGTGTTCGAGATGCTTTATGATGTAGGGCATAAAGTGTTTGATATTCATAATCGCAGACCTTTTAATTCTTACGCATAAATGTCATAGGTTGGCGGGTTGGCGGGGAAGTTAGTTAGGGCTTCAATTTCTTTGTATTCCTGCTCGAGTTTCGGATTTAGCAAGCGCGGGCTGAAGGCCCAATGGAGCACATAGCCCAGGGCAAGCGAAGCGGCACCCTGGGTATCGCGTGTTGGAGCAG
>ERZ1034949.478-NODE-478-length-25919-cov-60.887566_pt1 | contig 25919 bp, 19 predicted proteins | sample MGYA00520590_ERZ1034949 | MGnify/ENA primary metagenome ERZ1034949 (study PRJEB33766, sample SAMN09781752) | gut metagenome | biome: gut microbiome | host: Homo sapiens | place: Madagascar | study: EMG produced TPA metagenomics assembly of the PRJNA485056 data...
CTCCTCACGTGGCTCCTCGTGCTTTAAAAAAGTTTAACCACCCATACACAAAAAAAGAAACGTGGAGCCAGTCTGTCACTCGTTCCACTGTGTGAGGCTTCTCGCATTGCCCGATAAGTCGAAACGAGCAACGCTGAAAGCCCCACGTAAATGTATATATAATCATCCCACAAGATACAATCCATCCATAGAAATGGATACTGCATCTTGAAAGGTATGTATACAATACACCCAAGGGGCGTTCCCGTTGCTTTGTTCTTGACTTATCGTTGAACTTTGCGAGAATTCCACACAGTCAAAACCAAAGCGTACAGTTACGCCTTTTATGTATATGTGTCTCCCTAAGCATCCCACCCACGAGGGCTTTCGGCAAGGGATTGACGATGCAAAGATAGTAAAAGTTTTGGTTTCCACAAACTTTTTAACCATATTTTTGCACTTTACCAATAAAAAAGCGTATCTTTGCACTCATCATACATAAAACAAGGCATAATTATGAAGCAGATGGAGCACTCATATAAAGGAGGAGAGAAGTTTCTCGTAAATGATTTGAAGACAATTGTCAGCAAAGCAAGGAGCAAAGCTTTCGCTGCCGTCAATCATTCTCTGGTAGAAAGAAACTGGAGAATAGGGAAACGTATTGTGGAAGAGGAGCAGAACGGAGCATCACGTGCAGAATACGGAAAGCATGTGATAGAGATTGCTTCGGCTGCTCTTACAGAGGAATTCGGGAAGGGATTCTCATATACGAATATTGCCAATTACAAAAGGTTTTATCTGACATTCAATAACTTACAAATTCTTCAGACAGTGTCTGAAGAATTCAAAAAGCAAAAACATCAGACACTGTCTGATGAATCTTCTTTGCTACCCCAAAAAGATCAGACACAGTCTATCCAATCCGAGTTACGCCTTCTTCCTTGGTCTCATTACGAGCGTCTTATACGAGTAGAAGATAAGAAGGCTCGTGAATGGTATGCAAAGGAGGCATTCGAGCAAGGTTGGAGTTTCAGAACCTTGAACCGCAATATCAACACCCTATATTATGAACGTCTTCTTATGTCAAAGAAGAAGCAACCTGTCGTTGACGAGATGCAAGACAAGACAAAGGCTTATCAGCAAGACAAACTCGAATACATCAAATCACCAGTTGTCTTGGAATTCCTTGGATTACCGGAAGACACCTCCCTTGCAGAATCAAAACTGGAGACTGCCATCATCAACAACCTAGAGAAATTCTTGATGGAAATGGGAAAGGGATATGCGCTTGTGGCTCGCCAGCAACATATCCGAACCGAGGAAAACGACTACTATATCGACTTGGTATTCTATAATTACCTCATCAAATCATTTATTTTGGTCGATTTGAAGGTAAATCGCATCACCTATCAGGATGTCGGTCAAATGGACATGTACTTGCAGATGTATGACAAGATGAAGAAAGGACCAGACGACAATCCTACTATCGGAATCATTCTTTGTGCCGAAACTGATTCGGATGTAGCCCGATACTCCACTCTTGCCAAGAACGACCAAATGTTTGCTGCCAAATACAAGCTCTACCTGCCAAACGAGGAAGACCTCAGAAGAGAGATAGAGCGACAAAAAGAGTTGTACCTCATGGCGCATCCTGACAAATAAGATATAAAATCGCCAAGGGAATATCAGACAAACATAGAGAAGTTTATATCATTTCTAAGCCCAGCATATACTTTCTGGGCTTTTTATTTGTTCTATTCAGAAAAAAGCCGTATCTTTGCCATTACAAAAAAGTTGTAACATAAAATATGTAATGGCGTATGAAACTAGTTAACAAGAAATTAGTGAATCCTTTCATCTATCAAGGATATGAAAGTCCTGAGTATTTCTGCGATCGAGAAGCAGAGACTGCTACCCTTTTATCTCATCTAAAGAACGGCAGGAACGTAACACTTATCTCTCCTCGTAGAATTGGCAAGACGGGACTCATCAAGAATACCTTCTTCTATCTCCAGGAAGAAGAGAGGGATGCCGTATGCCTATACCTAGACATTTTCGCTACCAAGAATTTGCACGATTTTGTGGAGCAGTTGGGAGTCATGGTCATCAACGATATCGTTCGCAAGAATGCTTCTTTTATAGAGAAGACCATAGCTTTCTTCAGTGCCTTACGCCCAGTGCTCAGCATGGATCCATTGACTGGTGAGCCAAGTGTTTCCATCACAGTCGAACCTACCCAAGAGGAGATAACCATGCGTAGCATCTTCAATTACCTGAATGAGAGTGGCAAGGAGATATACATCGCCATTGACGAGTTCCAGCAGATTGCCGAATATCCAGAGAAAGGCACGGAGGCTTTACTGCGTTCCTACATTCAGTTTGCCCAGCATGTACACTTCATCTTCTCGGGCAGCAAGTTCCACCTGATGGCAGAGATATTCGGTTCCCCCAAACATCCTTTCTACCAAAGCACGGAGATGTTGGGCTTGAAGCCTCTGAAAAAAGACGTATATTATGAGTTCTGCTCACATTTCTTCAAAGAGAAAGATGGAAATCTTTCTAAAGAAATCTTCGAACATATCTACAATCTGTTCGAGGGACATACTTGGTATGTTCAGTGTATAATGAACCGCCTCTATGAAACAGAGAAAACCGTTGAGAGCATCGAACAGGTTAATGACGCCCTTCTCTCGATTCTCCAAGGTCGTGAGCCACAGTTCGAAAGTCTAGTCCAATTCTTCACTGAGAATCAATTCACCCTATTAAAAGCCATTGCCAAGGAAGGCATCGTTGCACAACCGACATCAGGCAAGTTTATCAGAGAGCATCATCTGAGTGGCGCCAGCAGTGCCAAAGCCGCCCTCAAAGTCTTGGAAGAAAAAGAGCTGGTGTATAAGACCGATACAGGTTATGTCATCTACGATAGGTTAATGGATCTGTGGCTAAAGAGGCTATAACGCCCTTTTTTATGCTATAAATTTGCATAACTATCCATTTGTAAGCAAAGATGGCGGTTTAAACTGCAAAAATTTGCTTTAATCAAGAATATTGTGTATCTTTGCAACATCATTAAGCCATGCCTCGCATTTAATTAGGATATGGGGCATGGCATATTTATCTTATAAGAAAGAAAGGATAAGCAAATGGAACTGAAAGAGACTTTCCAAAAAGTGAAGGCAGCCAGCAAGACTTTGGGCTTGCTCAGCGACGAACAACGTAATGAAATCCTGCAGGCGGTGTCTGACGCTATCATCGCCGAGACTCCTGCGCTCCTTGCAGCGAACGCAGAAGACTTGGCGAAGATGGACAAAACAAACCCGCTCTACGACCGATTGCAGCTCACAGAGCAGCGACTCGTGGATATTGCTTCGGATATGAGACACGTAAGTACCCTGCCCTCACCACTAGGAAGAGTTCTCAAAGACAAAACACTCGAAAATGGTTTGCACCTGCAGCGGGTTGCCGTTCCATTCGGAGTTATCGGCATGATTTATGAAGCACGTCCTAACGTGACCTACGATGTTTTTTCACTCTGTTTCAAGAGTGGAAATGCTTGCATACTGAAAGGTGGAAAGGACGCAAACACCTCTAACTCAGCGGGTGTTGAACTTATCCACAGGGTGTTGACAAAGTATGGCGTGGATCCAAACGTATGTACGCTCCTCCCTGCTACCCATGAGGCTACCGGCGAAATGCTGAATGCCGTGGGCTATATCGACCTCTGTATTCCTCGTGGCGGAAAGAAGCTTATCAACTTCGTTCGTGATACCGCCAAGGTACCGGTTATCGAGACCGGAGCCGGCGTGGTACACTGCTACTTCGATAAGGATGGCGATCTGGAGATGGGCAAGCGCATCATCAACAATGCCAAGTGCCGAAGAGTGAGCGTATGCAATGCACTCGACTGTCTGCTGATTCATGAAAACAGATTAAGCGACCTCCCTGCTCTCTGCGAGGGACTCGCCGAGAAACAGACCAAGATTCATGCAGATGTCAAGGCTTACGAAGCCTTAAAGGGACACTATCCTGATACCTTATTATATAAGGCAGAGGAAAGCGAAGCGAAGATGAAGGAGGCAGGTTTGCTGACTGCGGATTGCAAATCCGCAGACTCAACAGAGGCTGATGCCAACGTGAAGAGCATCTGGAACACCGAATGGCTCAGCATGCAGATGGGTATCAAGACCGTCGCTTCAGAAGATGAGGCACTCGACCATATCGCTACCTACGGAAGCGGACACAGCGAGAGCATCGTTTCCAACAACGAAGCTGCCCAGAAGAAATTTCAGGCATTGGTAGATGCAGCCTGCGTTTATGTAAACGCTCCTACCAGCTTTACCGATGGCGCACAGTTCGGACTGGGCGCAGAGATTGGCATCAGTACCCAGAAACTCGGAGCCCGCGGACCAATGGCGCTAGAAGAGATTACCACCTACAAGTGGTTGATTACAGGAAATGGACAGACGAGGAAGTGAAGAACGAAAAGTGAAGAGTGAAGAATTCAAGAGCAATATATATTAGAAATAACAAACAAAAAACGAAATAACAATGAAGACATTCTTTAATGTTGAAGACCTTGGCGACTTGAAAGCAGCGCTCGCTGAGGCACAGGAAGTGAAAGCAAACCGTTTCGGTTATCAGGAGTTAGGCAAGAACAAAACCTTGCTGATGATATTCTTCAATAACAGTCTCCGTACCCGACTGAGTACACAGAAGGCTGCGATGAACCTGGGCATGAATGTAATCGTGCTCGATGTAAATGCCGGTGCCTGGAAACTGGAGACAGAGCGTGGCGTCATCATGGATGGCGACAAGAGCGAGCACCTGCTGGAGGCAATCCCTGTAATGGGAAGCTTCTGCGACCTGATCGGTGTGCGCAGCTTTGCCGGTTTGAAAGACCGCGACTACGATTATGCCGAGACCATCGTCAACCAGTTTGTGAAGTACAGCGGTCGCCCAGTCTTCGCTATGGAGACAGCTACCGTTCACCCACTCCAGGCATTCGCCGACCTCATCACCATCGAGGAGCACAAGAAGGTGGCTCGTCCAAAGGTAGTCCTGACCTGGGCTCCTCATTGCCGTGCCTTGCCTCAGGCTGTGCCAAACTCATTCGCCCAGTGGATGAACGCAGCCGATGTTGATTTCGTGGTTACTCACCCTGAGGGCTATGAACTCGACCCTAAGTTCGTAGGTAATGCCAAAGTGGAGTACGACCAGAAAAAGGCTCTGGAAGGTGCAGACTTCGTTTATGCCAAAAACTGGAGCTGTCCGGGTGTGAAAGACCCTGCACAGTATGGTGAGATTCTGAGCAAGGATATGAGCTGGACCATCGACGAGGAGCACATGAGCTGGACCAATGACGGCTGCTTTATGCACTGCCTGCCAGTTCGTCGTGGACTGATTGTTACCGATGATGTCATCGAGAGCAAGAACAGTCTGGTAATTCCAGAGGCAGCCAACCGTGAGATTTCAGCCGAAGTTGTCATCAAGCGTATGCTCGAATCACTCTAAGCAGGAAATAAGAAAGAGATAGGGGGAAGTAAAGGAAAACAAGCCTTTACTTCCCCTTTTTTGTTCTACCCTGCATCATTCCTATCCCCATATCTCGGTATTTTTGTCTTTTCATCCTGTTTATATTCTTATATCTCAGATATTATCCGTACCTTTGCCGCCGAAAAAAGAAGAACAAGATGGACAAATACATAATACTTTCACCAGAAGCTAAGGGTTCATTCAATGATCGCCTTAACTTTCTGTATCTAAAACTAGGTAACTTTCTCGATACAGAGAAACTGGAAAATCGTACCTTGCAATATTGTAAGGTATTCCTCAGCGACTCCCAGAACCAGATAAAAGAGTTAGAAGAATCTCTCCTTTATCAGGAATATCTGAAAGGCGCAAGCCTCACTATCGTGGAACAGACTCCACTGAATGGCAGCAAGGTGAGTCTGCTGATCAAGACTACAGATGATGCGACCCCAATCTTATTCCACAGTCTTCGCCTTACAGAAGAGGAAGCAAAGGGAAAGGATTCGTACGAGCAGACCCATTTTCTCTTCAATAAATATCTGAAGACTATCGAAGGTACGGATATGACTATGGAACGCAACCTGGTTCGCACCTGGATATACGTCACCAACATCGATGTAAACTATCAAGGCGTAGTAGAAGCCCGCAATGACGTCTTCGACCAAGAAGGATTGACTGCCGACACCCACTACATTGCCAGCACGGGTATCGGTGGAGCCACTCCGGTACGCCACGCAGCTGTAGCCATCGACTTCCTCACCATCCCCCATATCAAGGAAGAGGACAAGAAGTATCTTCAGGCACTCGATCATCTGAATCCTACCCATGAATATGGAGTAGCCTTCGAACGAGGAACCCGGCTTACGCTACCTACCCATACCCTCCATCCAGAAGGAAGCCAGCAGTTCAAGCAACAATACTTCATCTCCGGTACAGCCAGTATCGACAAGCATGGAGATGTGGTCTATGAAGGAGACATCGTGCGCCAGACCGGCAGACTGCTTGAGAACATCGGCGCCCTGCTGAAAGATGGCGATGCCACGATGAATGATATCCAATACTTCATCATCTATCTGCGCGACATCTCCGACTATCATACGGTAGATAGACTGATGCAGCAGTTTTATCCCCAGATTCCCCGCATCATCGTGGAGGCTAAAGTATGCCGACCAGGCTGGTTGATAGAAATGGAATGTATTGCTGAGAAGGAATAAGGTTCTAAAGAAAAGTATCAGAATACTCTGATATCAGAAATATCAAACCTACATTATATACGATATAAGCAGAAAAATGATAAGAAAATGTCATTTTTCTGCTTTTTTTTTATTCATTCTTAATATTTTTGTGTAATTTTGTGGTCTAAATAATAGTAGAATGAACAGTCTGATTACCAAACCCGGAGTACACGTACTCATCTTATTGGGGGCAATAGCAAGTTTTGTGTTTTTCCAATTCTTCTATCCCTATCATCTCTTTTACCAGGAGCAGAACCAACTGTTTCTGTTTTCGTGGGACTATATTACCACCTATCTCGACAAGCCGGGTTGGCTAGCTTGCCTGACAGGCGATTTTCTCACGCAGTTTTATTACTATCGTTTTGCCGGTCCTACCATCCTGACCCTATCCATCCTTATGGCTGGATACAACGTAAGATGTGGCGTAGAGGATACCGACATCAAGGGCACCTGGATACCATACACCATAGCCATCGCTGTGATGACGATGCTCGTGTGCTTCAGTCTGCACTACGACTATAGGCTCAGCAGCATCATTGCCATTGCCGGTGGAGCCAATGTCTTCCGGTTCAGCACCAAGATCCTTGTCTCCACTCGTATGTTCGTCAAGAAGCTGGAAAGTCTGGCTGAGCGACATACTTCCATAGACGGAACAAGATTACCCCAGTGGATTACAGCAGTCAGCATCTTCATCAGTATGCTGGTTTGCCACTGGTTCTTTGGCTGTGGCATGTGGATATACGCAGCCCTCGTACTGTTAGGCTGCATCAAGTATATCAACAAGCCAGGCAACTATACCCGTCTGGCAGCCATTGCCATCCCCCTATTCATCATCATGCTTGAAAAACGCCTGTATTTCGTCGATTTCCATACATTATATACCCACCCGGGCTTAGGTAAGTTTGTTAAGCCGCAGATGGACCTGGAGAAGACCCTGGCTGCAGATTGCGAATACTACTTCGGCAACTACAACAAGGTGGTCAATATGGTAGAAAAAGACAAGGAGCCTAACTCCTATATGAAGTTCTATTATAACCTGATTTCTGCACAGGGACGCAGTCTCCCCGCAGTACTGCTGAAATTCCCAAGCAACAACCTCGGTACCTTCGAGACACTGGGTCCCGACACGCCACCCCTCACCATCAAGACCCTCAACAAACTGTATTGGATATTGGGCGACATGACCTTCTGTGAGCGTGCCTCCATGCTCGCCAACGTATGTTCGCCGGAGAATCGCAACATCCGGATGATGAAGCGCCTTGCAGAGATCAATCTGGTAAAGGGCGATTATGATGCCGCCCGCAAATATCTCCGCATCCTGCAGAAGACATTCGTATGGAGCAGATGGGCCAACCGTGCTTTTGATGCCCTTGGCAGAAAGGCTTCATCCTATGACAAAGCCCTCCTGCAGCAATACATCGACAAGCGCCCCTATCTCAACACCCGAGATACGCTGCGCCTGAACGACAACTGCCACACCATCATGAGCGAACTGATAGAAAGTAACCCCAACAACAACATCGCCGTCAACTATATGCTCTGCAGCGACCTGCTCCTGAAGGATATGGAAACCTTCAAGCACGATTACGATGCCTATTATCTCAAGCAGCAGAATGTAACTTACGAGAAGCTATACCAGGAGGCACTTGCCATCTATCTGGCAGGAACAAAGGCTCCGCCTGCCGAATGGGCAAAGTATATCAAGAGGCAGGATGTATTGCAGAGATTCAAGCTGTATAATGAGCAGCGAGGCAACCCAGCCTTCAAGGATACCTACTGGTATTACTTCGACAAGGAAGAGGCACCTAAGCTGAACAACAACTAGCGCAAATACTTGATACGATTCATCTTCTAAAATAGAGAAATATGAAATTCCAGAATATACTATATGGTGCAGCGGCGAGCCTTCTTCTGCTCGCCTCCTGCGCCCAGACTCACGAGAATGCAGAACAGGTAGATCACTACCCCAATATGTATCCCGACTATGCAGATGTAACGATTCCGGTGAATATCGCCCCGCTCAATTTCGAGATTCGCGACAAGCACCTCACCAACATCGAAACCATTCTCACCATCGAGGACGCTGATGCCAACGATGCCGACAACACATTGACCGCAACAAGCAACAGTCAGAACCTGAAGTTCAATCTCGACGACTGGAAAGCATTCCTTCAGAAGGCGGTGAACAAGAACGTGAAGGTGCAGATCTACTCCAAGAGCGATGACGGAGAATGGACCGCATTCAAGTCCTTCAAATGGCAGGTGGTAGGCGACAGCATTGATCCCTATCTCACCTACCGACTGATAGAACCCGACTACGAGGTATGGAACAAGATACAGATCAGGCAGCGATGTGTTGAGAACTGGAAGGAGACGATTCTCACCGACTATCATCTGCAGGAAAACCGCTGCATGAACTGTCACGCCTTCGGCAACCAGAACCCGAACCTCAGTATGGTATATGTAAGAGGCGAAGGCGGCGGAGCCATCCTCAACCGCAACGGCAAGCTGCGTAAACTCAATCTGAAGACAGCCAATATGGTTTCATCGAGCGTATATTACGGGTTCGACCCTTCGGGCAGATACGTCACGTTTTCTACCGACATCATCATCCCAGCCTTCCATGCCAACCCCGACAAGCGGCTGGAGGTATATGATTCGAAGAGTGATGTGTATGTTGCCGACCTCGACAACAACATCATCATCTCATCGCCGCTCACCAGCGACAGCACAAAACTCGAGACCTTCCCTACCTTCTCGTCTAACGGCCGATACATCTACTATTGCGTAGCAGATAAGAAAGGTCTGAAGACAAAGAATCTGAAGGGTTTGAAATATGCCCTTGTCCGCATCCCTTTCGAGGACAGAACAGGAACATTCGGTTCGAAGGTAGATACCCTCTACACGGAGCGCTCGGTATGCCATCCCAAGATAAGTCCAGACGGCAGATACTGTCTCTTCACCGTTGCCGACTATGGCACCTTCCCTATCTGGCATCCAGAGGCAGACCTCCGTATGCTCGACCTGCAGACCGGAAAGATAGACAGCCTCAGCATCGTAAACAGCAGGAAAAGTGATACCTATCACAGCTGGTCGCATTCCGGCAGATGGTTTGTCTTTGCAAGCAAGCGCGATGACGGACTCTACGGCAAGCCTTACTTCTGCTATTTTGATGAGCATGGCAAGGCTCACAAGCCTTTCGTCTTGCCGCAGAGGGAACCAACCTTCTACGACGATTGCCTGAAGAGTTTCAACATCCCGGAGTTGAGTCGTGGTCCCGTTCCATTCAATGCCATCGATATTGAGAATGTGATGAAACAGGAAGCAGAAAAGTTTAAATAAACACAGTATCCAATAAACACAAAAAGCCCGAGCTGATAATGGCTCGGGCTTTTTTATATTTTTATTGGATTATCTAACCTTCGTCGGAATCCTCTTATCACTCATGATTTCATTTCCTGCCGCACGGGCATCCAGCTCTACTGGCTTCGAAGTGAAATCTGGGGTATTATAGGAATCCAGCAACTCGTCGTAGTACTTCTTCGGATTGCGCTGAGGCAAGAGGAACGGCTTGCTCACATTGCCCTTGTCATCGATGCAGGCAAGATAAAGACGGGTATAGAGACCATCACCACGGCGGGATGTAAAGACAAACCAATGGGAATCCCTACTCCAGTTGTGCCAGCTATCTGTATTCCTGCTATTGGCAGCCGTCATTGGTCGCGCCTGCCCCATCTTCAAATCCAGCAACCAGTTATCCGCTTCCTTATGCCAGATAGGGAAACAGCCATAATCGCTCATCGTAAACATGATGTACCTGCCATCATACGAAGGACGAGGATGGGTAGCACTCTTGCCCAGTTCACGGGCATTGAAGATGGTATCCACCTGGTTGCCAAACTTACCCGTAGCGGCATCAAAATCAATCTTGCAGATATTATACTTAATATCCTTATAACCGCTTGGGATAGGCTCTGCTGTAGAAGAGCAGAAATAGAGCGTCTTGCCATCAGGCGAGAATACCGGATAAGTCTCGTAATGGTCTTTCGTCATCAGGAGCGAATCCAATATCAACTCATGGGTTGCAGGTTCATAGACAAAGACATCCGATGCCTGGTCGAAAACTTCAATTCGCTCATCCTTCACGGCATGGAAACTCTGATGGGTGGTATTGGTGCTATAAGCACAATACTTGCCCGATGGATGCCAATAAGGATAAACCATCGAACCCTTCAGGGAATCATTCTTCGCCTTCAGCCACTCCCGCTTTCCGTTCTGAGAAACCAAGGTTGCGCCATGGTCACCACGCACATGGAAGGTAAACTGGTCAGGATTGGTTCTATTTGCCGTATGACAATTGAGACAGGCACCCGGTGCTGCCGTATTCTCAAGGATTGCCGTTTCCTCAAAGTTACTCAAGTTGCGCTGATAAATGCCCAACTTGCCATACACCTCATAACCAGGAGCAATGCGACGATAAGTCAAGCCCCAGTCCTTTAACTCGTAGGGGCTTACATAGATATTGAAGTCCTGATACTTGAACCTTTCACCATTTTTCAATACAAACACAGAGACGGTGAGTTTTCCGCCCTTATTTTTTCTCAAGAAGTCGTGCCACTCCTCTACATCAAAGTCCGCATACTCTTTTCCGAAAGAAGAGATTTCCTCGATGGTCTTCGATCCTGCCACACTCACTAACATTTCATCTACATCGTCATCCGTCATATTGAAATTAAGCGGAGCGATGTTGACAGGAACTGTAACCCCGATGTAATCAGGGAAGATTTCAGGCAATTGTTTGATTTCTTTTGCCTCACTCCATGGTGAAGGATAGCAACAGGAATCGAGAGTAGCCATCCCCATCACAACCAACAGGACACACAACAGATATTTGATTGTTTTCATATCATTCCAGTATTATCATTCTACATTCTAATAAACCTCTTTCATTCCCTCCTTCTTTCCGGCAGCCTTATCAGCCCCCTGCACCATCACATAGTGCCAGGCATTAGATACATACGGCTGCTGATCAAGCTGAGGATTCTTCGGATTCTGCATATAGAGCTGAATGAAGTTGAGCGTATTGTTCACGTTCTGTGCATCCACACTATATGGGATGGTACGTGGATCGCTATGTGTCTTCATCCAGTTGCCGATGAGAATCTCCTGGAAGGTACGTGGAATATGGTCGTAACCCACGAATCTGCCCAGCGGATAATACTGCATGAACTTCTCCATATCGCGCTGCAGGAGTTCGTAGCAAACCAGATATTCGTATGCCATCCTGTTATGGTTATCGTTCAGGAAGAGCAAACCTAGCATCTGGTCCATCTCCCGGTCACTGAAGAGGAAGTCCTGTTTCTTCTCACGATACTTTCTCAACTTTCCATAAACGGGATGTCGGTTGATAGCCTTCTCATTGCCCAGCAGCGCCATCATCTGGTTCGCCCAGTTGCTATAGAAGAGCGTCTTCTGCAGGCGGCGGAGCAGCTTGGCTGCTACCTTGTAATTGCCGTTGATGATTTCGCACTCTATAATCCTGCGGGTCAATCGGGCACTCTTGCGATAATTCGGTATCGCTTCCTGCGCCTCGAACATATATCTTTCGGCATCATTCACCATTCCCAGACGGAAGAAGATTTCGGCTGTAGATACCGGCGAAATCATATCGCGGGTAAAGGTAGGGAACAAGCCCTCGCCTCCATTCTGATAGAACTCGAAAAGACGGTCGGCAAGAACACCCTTCTGACTCAAGGCAAGATTCACACACGATACACTGAGCGGTGTGGTTGCCGGCTTCTTCTCAGCCTTCTCAATGATCTTATCCCATTGTTCGGTGCGAACCAGGAAATCATAATCTATCAGGTCGTAGGTCATTTCATCAAAAGAAGCCTTGATACCAAACCATGAAGCCACAATCACCAATACATAGCTCAATACTATGACCACTTTGGATTGCTGCAACTTCTGCAAGGATTTCTGGCGGCACGGAATCATCCCCAGGAAAGGAATCACTACCGCCCATGCCATCACAACAAAAGGCAACGGAGATACTGCACCCGGATAGCGATGATAATTAAGTCCGGCAAAGATGCGATACATCGGATACTGCAGAGTCTGCGTGCTCAGCAGGATCCAGGCTATGGTAAGCACAAGAATGCAGACTGAATAGACTATTCCGGAAAGGATACTGTCCTTCTGTTGCGCATTCTTCAGCGTATCACCTATCATCAGGGCGGCATAAAGGAATACCACCGGACCTAGGAACCAATAAACCAATGCCGTGCTTACCAGTTCGAACACCACCTTTACCAACCGGTTGTGGAATCGGTTGTGAATCCATCCCATCAGCAGGGCTCCGAAAAGTGCAACCACAAAAGAAAGCAGGATGTTCTGGTCGCCCATGGCGCACCACAGGGCGATGCTTGGAAGGAAACTCAGGAGATAGCCCGGGAAATCATGCTTGGCTCCATATTGCTTCATCAGTCCCCATACGGCAGTTTGAATGCCTATCAGGAGCAGTCCGATGAAGGCACCACCCAATACTGGCATATAGTAGAACTGTACCAGGAATTCGCTGATATAGTCGGCTAATCCTCCCGGCAGTACAATACGCTCCAGGAAATAGTTGGTATCAAAGAGAAACATCTGATACTGTTCCTGAAAGCAGAGTCCTGCCATATAAGGCACAGCCCAGAACAGCATCACTGCCACGCCGAAGAGCAGCGACAGCAACGGTTTCCAAGTTTTAGTGATCAAATTATTCATTTTTATCAGGTATTAATTTTAATTTCTATTTTCATTTCTCCTTTCACAGCTACGCTAAACTTCTATGGCTCAAGACGTTTAGTGTGAAGGGAGATTCCATTGTCTTCATTGCCTTTATTGTCTTCTGCCAGGAAATAGAGAGGAGCATTTCTTGCCCCCTCCTTTACCAGAAGCCCTTTCTCCGTAAAATGCTTCAACCATTTCAAGGCAGTCTGCTGGCGCAAGGCGAAATGGTATTCCATATCGCGCCGGCAAATATAGTCATGCTCTTTTATGAAAGCCACAATCTTATCCCACAACTGTTCTTCGGTATATCTGCGAGACTTCGTGGTATATTTAGAGCGTTCGAACCTTACCTGTCTAGCCACCTCGTTCAACAATTCGGCAGTAGGTTTGAAGTTGATGTTACGCAAGCGGATATCATTACCCGTCACCTTATCCATGGATTTACCTTCCGGCAACTCCGTTGTAACAGACAGCGAGAGATAGCCTATTTGTGGAAGATAGAAACGGGCACCTTGAGAGAGTTCGGTCACGATGAGATCGTGTAGCGATGTCATCACCGCCTGCACATCACCCCTGGTAAGCGAGCATGCCTGCTCTATATGCTGCTCTATCTGCTTACTGGTCATCGGTTCGTGGTCACGCAACCGGACAAATTTCTGTTCTCCACCTTCGCCCTTCGAGTTATGGATGGAATGGATTTCATACTTTATTGCCATAGTTTAGTATTATTAGCTGTTATCACAAGTATGTTATAAGGTGCTAAGTACTAATGATATAAGCTTGAAGTTCCAGGACTTTCCGACGTGCGTCGAACGATGCACGTGCTCACATCGAACGCCGCACGCTCTTACTTCGTTCGATGCACGCACTCACACCGTTCGGTGTGAGTCGCAAAGTTAAGCTGTTATAAGCTCTCAGTTGTACAAACATACCCTGCTAAACCTACTTGTCTTACTGCATACAAAAGTACAATAAAAACTCGTAAACACCAAATCTTTTCAACAATTATACTAGAAAGTACGGAAGAAAAGCAAAAAAAGTCAAATTCTGTTTACTAAAAGGTATGAAAAAGCCCCGACTGTATCACTACAGCCGAGGCTTAGCCTAATTTTATGTTTTAATCACAACGATTTATCACATACCTATTTAGCCTTTTTCTTGAAGACATAGTACCATCCGGTACTACCATCAGATTGACAAGCTGCTAAAACAAGCTCGTCATTAGATGCTACCAAGACATAATACTTTTGGAAAGCAGCATCACCTTCATTAACATTTACACCCATAGGAATAACAAACTTATCATTTGTTACTGTTGGGAATGAGATAGTACCCTTATCCCAAGAAGCATCCTTGTGCTCAAGCACATTCACCTTGATAGGAAGCGTTGTACCATCACCATTAGTTGCTGTCTTGGAATTGGTATCAATGGTAAAGTAAGCATGAGTACCGCTACGCTTTACACCGCCAGCTTTGCTACTGCCTTGACCCTCGATGTCTGTGTATGATACAGTCCACCACTGAGGACCGGTACCGCTTCCGAATTGACCATTGCCCCAAACACCAGAAGCCTTTTCGTTCCATTCCCATGTTGTAGTACCATCACCATCTTCGCCACCTGCGAGATATTCAAGAAGCTCTGGCTTGGTAGTCAATGACTCAACATCGAAAGAACCAGCATTGTAAGTCTCCTGAGTGCCATCTGCCTTGGTATAAGTCAAGGTTATATCATATTTACCTTCCTCAACAACCATCAGCTGATCGCCATTCAGAGTAGCAGTACCAGCAGCCTCATCAGTGCCTTCCTTGGTAATAGCCCAGTCAGAAAGCACACCGTTACCATTCTCAACTTTGAAGACATTACCCTTCTTGCCTTCCTTGATTTCCTGAATCACCTTTACCTTGCCTGCATCAAAAGCAGTACCGAACTGTACAGACTGACCAGCGAACTCGCCTACAGTAGAAGTATAATTACCCTCAGAACCAGTTACACAGAGACGCTTCTGAAGTTCTGCAGAGAGATAAGTAATCTCATCCACGTTCACCGTGAAGTCCTTGGTAAAGTCAACAGCAACATTCTTGCAGTGCATAGAAACGGTATTGGCACCAACCTTGGTAACATAGATGGTATCGTATGACTTGGCAGAAGTTACCTTACCTTCTGCCAACTGGTCTGCCGACCACTGGCTTGTGATAGGAGAATGATTCTCGATGATGATACGGTTGCTATTCTTACCATTCACCTGAACAGGTGTTGCCTTCGCATCTACGCTCTCAGCTGTTACATTTTCGGAGAAACCTGTGCTGCCAGAATCGGTAGAAGGATCACAAGAAGTATAAAGCAATGTCAGCATAGACAATGCAAAAAATATCTTTTTCATATACTTATTCATTTAAAAGATTAAAGAATTGATTACTTCCAGCCCTGATATTCAGAATCAGCACCAGCCCAACCATCATTCTGCTTTACAGTACCCAAAGCTACCTGAGTCTCAGGCATCTTTTGGAAACCGGCAGTAGCATTGTAACGGGCAGTATAACCTCCATTGTGTGGAGTATTCGTATCTGGCTGTCCGCAATAATAGATAGCAACACCATTCTGCTTCTCAAGAGCAGCAGCTGCGATGTGCCAACGACGGAGGTCGTTCCAGCGGGTACCCTCACAAGCCAACTCCCAACGGCGCTCATTTCTCAAAGCTTCCTCAGAATAAGCAGCAATAGGGTTCAAACCAGCACGCTTGCGCACCTCATTGATACCAGCTACATCCTTCTTCAACTCACTCTGCATCAACAATACGTCAGCGAAACGGATGAGTACCAGGTCATGGATGTTATTCAACTGCATATTCTCCTTTCCTGCTACATCCCAGTTACCAGGGTACATTACATTCTCGAATGTACAAGAATAGCCATCCTTCAACTGATCATTCTTACAAGAGATTGGTGACCACTTCTTGGCATAGTAATCAGTTTCCTGAACGAAGTCAGACCAACCACCTTTCTTATAGGTTGCTACCTTAGACCAGTCCTGGATAGAAGCATCACGACGGACATCATTAGGCTCGGCAGCAGCCCAATCCTTTACCAGATTTGGAGCTACAGGACCAGCACCCCAACCCTGACCGAATGGGAAGGTGTTGCCATAAGCCTGAGCACCACGAACGCCAAAGTGAAGAGCATAATTATTGGCATAACCAATCGTTGTACCCCAGTCAGCGTACTTGTTAAACTTGATAGAGAACAAAGTCTCAGGGTTCTGAGCTGCATCATCCTCAACCCACTTGAAGCCCTGCCCCTTGGTATAATCATAATCTTCTACAGTGCATCTGTTGGTATAAGCCCAGAGATTCTGATACTTATCCACCAACTTGCGACCTGAGTTAGCCACACAGTCATCGATGGCTGTAATGACATTCTCCTTAGACAGAGTTGTTCCATCAGGAAGCTCAACAGAAGTCAGAGGATTGTAAGTAGTGCTGGTCAGATCAGCCAATGTAGAACCATTGCCAAAGAAGCCTGAGTAGAACAACCAGGCACGACCCAGCAGAGCCTCAGCAGCATACTTATCCACGTGGCCATCAGTGCTCTTTGCAGCAGGCAAGAGATCGACAGCATCACGAAGATCCATCAGAATCTGCTTCCAAGGGTCTTCAATATTACCCTGGGTGATAGCCTCAGAACCTGGCTTCAAACGCATAGGTACATTTCCGTACATGGAAGCCAACTCATAATAATAGAAGGCACGCAGGAACTTAGCCTGTCCCATCAATGAGTTTTTGGTATCCTCATTCATAGAGGTATTAGGAAGAGCCTCAATCAGGGTGTTGGCACGGTTGATACCCTTGTAACGAGCCTCATAGAACACGTTGGTCATATCGGCATTGTAGTTACAGAGCAGATCATCTGCCTGCATCAACTTATCGTTGACACCACCACCACCGAGCATATCATCACTAGCCAACTGGGCATAGTAAAGGAAACTCATCTGAGGGTCTGCACAAACCTGGTTCAAATTCTGGTAAACACCAGCCAATACAGCCTCACCATCCTCCTTGGAAACAGGGAAGGTACTGGAAGATAACTCGCCAACATTCTGCACATCATTGATGTCGCAGGATGCCAAGCTAAGTACCGCCATGGCTGAAGCCAAAAATATATTTAACTTTTTCATTGTGAATTCAATTTTAGATTAGAACTTTACATTTACACCAACCATATAGGTACGAGGCTGAGGGTAGTTACCTACATCAACACCTGTTACCCATGAGTCTGAGCCGATAGCAGTACCATTCTCTGGATCCATACCCTTATAACCGGTAATGGTAAAGAGGTTCTGGACAGCGAAATAGAGACGGAGCTGCTGGAATGGGCTGTTCTTCCAAATCTTGGTGAAATCGTAACCCACGGTCAGATTCTGAAGGCGGAAGTAGCTGGCATCCTCAATGTAAATATCAGAAATGGTCTGCCAGTTTGGACCTGCATTCATGTGGGCGAGCAAAGGATACTTGTTTGAAGTTCCCTCACCATGCCAGTAGTCATACACCTCTGTAGTGAAGTTCTCGTACTCACCATCGGTGAACTTGCGGAATGAACGAGCCACCTGCTGACCGAATGCTCCAAAGCCTGTTACAGAAAGGTCGAAGCCCTTGTAAGATGCACCGAGAGTGATACCCATGGTTACATCTGGATGTGGATCGCCAAGTTCTGTCTTATCGTCATCATTGACAACACCATCGCCATTTACATCCACAAACTTCAAGTCGCCTGGCTTGATACCGGTACCCTGCTTAGAGTTAGCGGCATTACCCTTACAGTTCTTATCAAGATAAGCCTGAACATCTGCCTCATTCTGCATCACACCTTCTGTCTTGTAGCCCCAGAAGTAACCGATAGGATGACCTTCCTCGAAACGAGCCATATAACCGGTATTCTGAGCCAAGAGGTCCTTACCACCATTGTTGTACTTCTGGTTAGACTTCACCTCTGTTACCTCATTGTGATTGTAAGCCATGTTCCAACCTACGTTGTACTGGAAGTCCTTGCCAATCTTATCGTTCCAAGAGAGAGAAAGCTCAATACCCTTGTTCTCAACAGTACCAGCATTCTTCATCTGGGTAGAGAAACCAGTTGTTGGATCTACAGGAACTGCAACCAGCAAGTCCTTGGTCTTCTTGTTATACCAATCCAAGGTGAAGCCCAGGCGTCCACTCAGGAAACGGGCATCCAAACCGATGTTCAACTGCTCTGAAGTCTCCCAAGTCAAATCCTCGTTAGACAGACGGGAAGGAGCTGCACCGGCAACATACTGATCAGGATTACCATTGAAGGTATAAAAGCTACTGGTATCGAATGCAAAAGCACTCTGCCACTGGAAGTTGTTAATGGTCTGTGCATTACCATTCTGACCCCAACCAGCGCGAAGCTTCAGAAAGTCGAGCCATGATACTGTCTTAGCCATGAACTTCTCGTTTGAGATAACCCAACCGGCAGATACAGATGGGAAATAACCCCAACGCTTACCTGGAGCAAACTTAGAATTACCATCGGCACGCATGATGGCTGAAAGCATATACTTCTCATCGAAGTTATAGTTGATACGACCGAAGTAAGACATACTACGAGAGTCATCACAAGGTGTACCTGAAACGGCTGCAGCATTGTTATTCTTCATATAGGTCATATAAGCATGAGTCATATCACCAAACACAGAATTAGTAGATGTCGCATTCAATGAGAAACCGAAATCAGGACGGCTCTCACCATACTCTGTACCTACCAGAACATCAAAGTTATGCTTCTTCTGCAGATCGAACTTATAGCTCAAGGTATTGGTTGTACTCCATCCCCAGCTTGTACTCATATTATTCATTGCCTTATCCTCTGTACGGAAGCCATCGGCATTGGTTCTGTTGGCATCAAATACAGGGAGGAAAGCACGCCAGGTAGAAGTTCCCTGGTTGTAGTTCAACTGTCCACGGTAAACCAGATTCTTGATTGGCTGAATCACCAAATAACCAGTAGCATGCAGATTCTGGTTGATGCTCTTGTTGTGACCAGACTGCTGGTTCAACATCTTATAGACAGGGTTTACAGAATAAGAATTGTAATTATCAATCCAACCCTTCAAATCCTCAGCCTTGGTATAGCTGCCATCTGCATTATACATAGGAATCGTAGGGTTGGCGCGGAGCATATTAGAAAGATCATTGCTATACTGGTTACCAATCTGGATACCCTGGTTCTGCTTGTGCTGATAGTAAACGTTCTCACCAATCTTCACGACATCCATACCCTTGTCATTGCGATAGATGACATGTTCTGAATTGATACGGAAGGTGAAACGGCGGTAGTCTGACTTCACGAGATTGCCAAACACACCATCCTGATACTGATAACCGGCACCCATAGAGAAGGTAGAACGGTCGGAACCACCGGTAACGTTCAGGGAATGACTTGTTGTAACGGCATTCTTGTTACGAATAGCCTCTACCCAGTTGGTTCCTTCGTTAGAACCATCCATATAAGAGTTGTAGAGGTCCTCGCCCATAATGCTCTTCCAATCGTAGCCACTTTCACCACTGTTGAAACGCACCTGATCCATTACCTCCATATACTGCTTGGCTGTCAGCATCTTTGGCATGCGATATACATTAGACCAACCAACGTTGCCATCGTAAGATACCTGGATCTTGCCCTGCTTACCCTGCTTGGTAGTAACAAGGATAACACCATTGGCTGCGGCAGAACCGTAGATGGCACAGGATGCAGCATCCTTCAAAACGTCGATACGCTCGATGTCGGCAGGGTTCAAGTTGTTGATATCACCTGCTACACCATCAATAATATAAAGAGGAGCTGTGTTGCCGTTGGTACCGGCACCACGGATAGAAATCTTAAAGCCATCACCAGGCTGACCGGAAGCCGCCTGAATGTTTACACCAGGAGTCTGGCTCTGCAAGGCGCCCAACACCTGCGTGGTATTCATCTTCTGAATATCATCACCCTTCACCTCAATGGTAGAACCGGTAACGAGCTTTTTCTTCTGAACACCATAACCTACGACAACAACTTCTTCGAGAGTCTTGTCGTCTGTCTTCATTGTGACGTTTAAATTAGACTGATTACCTACAACGATTTCCTGCTTCTGGTAACCGATATAAGTAATAACAATAGTAGCACCAGGCTTCACGTTCAAGACGAAGTTACCATCCAAGTCGGTAACTGTACCATTTCCGGCATTACCTTTCTCTACTACACTTGCACCGATGATAGGACCTTCTGCGTCACTTACATTACCGGTAACCTTCTTAGACTGCTGTACTGAGTTAACAGCAAAATTTGGAGATGTTGCCAAAGCTTCAGTTGTGTAACTCAAGCCTAAGGATGCCAACGCTCCAACAAGCAGCACTGATTTTCTTAAGTTTAGATTCATACTTATGTACTTTCTAGGTTTGAATAGAATAAACATTAACTTAATTGACTAGCAAATAGCCACACACTCTTGTCTCCCTGCAACTACCAGCTGCACGGAAACAATCCTTCTTTCATTTTAAGCTGAATTGATACTCATAGGTCATTACTTTTTATTTTGTTAGTTTTGTTATTTTAGCTGTATTTCCGGCAAAACGATGTGAGGTATCTTTTAGTGGTATCGTTCACATTCGTATCACCGCTGCAAAAGTACAATACTTTTTCGAAAAAGGGTGATACTTTTTTGCTCAATTTGTGTATTTTTCGTAAGAAAGGTTATTTTTTTAATAAAAAGTCGATAAACACGAAAGATTTATTAACTTTCGTGTTTATCGTACACTTAACATTTTAACAGTATTAATGGTACATTTTTGCACATAAAGCAATAAAGTATCATTATTTTGCGCCCTCCACCTACTTTGCTGCAAGGAAATTGCGCACAGGATTGGCATACATTGCTAAAATCTTCTCCTTCAGGAAGGCTTCATCCTTGTCTGGAAGCTGAATCTTTGCCAACTGTCCTGCGATATATTTCTCGAAGCGAACCTTATCTTCCGGTGTATATTCAGAAGCATGAGCCTCGGTATTCTCCAAGAGATCGAGCGCCACATAATTGCCTGGATAGAGACGGTAGTGGCTATGTATCTCATGATCAAGATGGGCAGCAATGGTATTGAAGAGTTCCTGCTTCGGCATCTCAGGGTCGAGGGTATCCAGATACTCATCGATACATGGGGCTGCATGATAATGCACATGTCCCTTGTAACCGAAGATACCGGTCTGCATGCTTACGAGATCATCCATAGGACCCTTCTTCCATCCTTCCACATCACGCTTCTGCTGATACTCCTTAGCCTTGAGGAAGTCGCAAGGATCGTACTCATAGCTGATAGACAGCGGAACGAGATGGAGCTGCTTCAATCGGTCGATGATGCTGCCTTCACCGCCCATCGCCATCATCTGGAGGATGCTCTTCTGGGTACGGTCATCGCTATCCTTGGCTCTACCCTCTCGCTGGGCAATCCAGATATTCTCGTTCTTCTCCTTGATGGCGAAATGCATGTAATCGGAAAGACGTTTGCTTGACACCAGCATCTGGCGCATGCTCAAGGCACGCTCCACGATAAACGCCTTGTTGACACGTACCAGGTCCTTCACCCAAGGAAGCGACAGGAGGTTATCTCCGATAGCAATCTCGCAGGTGGTCTTGAAGCCATTGTCGATAAGCATTACATCGAGGATAGCTGAATCGAGCACGATATCACGATGGTTACTGATGAAGGTATAGTTGCGGGTATTATCGATGGCTGCGCAATCCATCTCACAACCCGTTGCAGCCTTCTTCAGGATGCCTTGAACAAAATCGTAGGCGAAAGCCAACTGGAAGTCGAGATTGGTCTTGCAAGCCTTCAACTTCTGGGCAATCATCTCAAAAGGAACTTGTGGATAAAGATAAGCAAGTACTTGCTTGAACTGATCGTTTGAAAGCAAACGGTCGAACACCTCTGGAAGGTCTTCTGGCTCCCAAGGTCGAATGGTATCAAATTCTTGAGGGATCTTCATAACTTTATGTTTTTTTTCGGGAGTTAAGGAGTTAAGGAGTTATAGGAGTTAAGACAAATGTTCTAAAACGATATCTTTACATTCCATTAATTTCTACCGTTGTCTTAACTCCTTAACTTCTTTAACTCCTTAACTCCTCATTAATTATTAGAACTGATTCTCCACGATATCGCTGAGCACGTCCTTGATGTCAAGGCCTGCGGCGCGCACCTGCTGAGGAATGAAGCTGGTAACGGTCATACCTGGAGTGGTATTGATCTCCAGCATATTCACCTTGTCCTTACCGTCCTTATCCTTAGAGATGATATAGTCGATGCGGATGATACCGTTGGCATGGAGGATATCGTAGATGCGGGATGTGGTCTTTGCCACCTCTTCTGCAGTCTCAGGAGAGAGACGGGCTGGAGTGATTTCCTGTACCTGACCATTGTACTTGGCATCATAGTCGAAGAACTCATTGCTGGTTACCACCTCAGTAGCTGGCAAGACAACGGTCTTCTCAGCTGTCTTGTAGATGCCCTGAGAAATCTCAGTACCATCGAGGAACCCCTCAATCATCACCTCGTTGCTCTCCATGAAAGCTACACGGAGGGCTGGAGCCAACTGGTCGGCATTCTTCACCTTGCTCACACCGAAGCTACTACCGTCGGCAGCAGGCTTTACGAAACAAGGCATACCGATGCGCTCGGCAATCTCGTCCTCATCATACTGTTCGCCACGACGGAGCAAGATACTGTCAGCCACGTTCACACCGAAACCACGCAGATAGTTGTTGAGCACATACTTGTCGAAGGTCATTGCCTCTACCAGCACACCGCTTGTAGAATATGGCAAGTGGATGAGGTCGAAGTAGCCCTGCATCACACCATTCTCGCCAGGCTGTCCGTGGATGGTGATATAAGCATAATCGAAATAGATATGCTTACCGTCTTTCACAAACGAGAAGTCGTTCTTGTCAATCTCAATAGTCTCACCGTTATCTAAAGCCACGTGCCAGTCGGTGCCCTTTACATCGACGAGATAGATATGATAACGCTCCTTGTCGAAGAATGAGTACAAACCCTGACCTGAGCGCAAAGAAACATCGTGCTCAGAAGAATCACCACCACATACGATGGCTATCGTTCTCTTGCTATTTTCCATAATCTCTAAATATTTTTGAATGTATCTTTTGTGGTGCCTGCGATGAAGCCGCGCCACTTTTCTATTAATTGTCTAAAATCTTCCGGCCACTCACTGTCGAAGTCCATCTGCGCCTTTGTTGTAGGATGAACAAAGCCGAGGGTCTTGGCATGGAGAGCCTGACGTGGGCAGAGCTTGAAGCAATTCTGTATGAAAGCCTTGTAACCACTGCTGCGCTGACCTCTCAGGATCTCGGCACCACCATAGGTCTCATCCATGAAGAGCGGATGACCGATCTGCTTCATGTGGGCACGGATCTGATGGGTACGGCCCGTTTCCAGGATGCACTGCACCAAGGTGGTATAGCCGAAGCGCTCCAAAACCTTATAATGGGTAACCGCACTCTTGCCAATACCGCTATCCGGATCGAAGACCTTCATGCGGAGACGGTTCTTGGGATCACGACCGATATTGCCCTCGATGCGTCCCTCATCCTCCACGATATTACCCCATACCAGCGCATTGTAACTGCGATGGGTAGTCTTGTTGAAGAACTGCTTGCCCAATGCCGTCTTGGCAGTAGGAGTCTTGGCTACTACGAGCAATCCGCTGGTATCCTTGTCGATGCGATGGACCAGACCCACTTCCGGGTCGTTGGCATCAAACTCCGGCATATCGCGCAGGTGCCAAGCCACAGCCTGAATCAGGGTGCCATGGAAGTTTCCGGCTCCCGGATGAACCACCATTCCTGCCTCTTTGTTCACCACCATCAACTGGTCGTCTTCATAAACCACATTGATGTCGATTTCTTCCGGCTTGATGCTTGTTTCATGACGAGGGCGGTCGAGCATCAGCGTAACGATGTCGTTCGGGCGCACCTTGTAATTGCTCTTCACCGGTTTGCCGTTTACATGGATAAAACCTGCATCGGCAGCCTGCTGAATGCGGTTGCGGCTCTGGTAAGCCATCTTGTCAGCCAGATACTTGTCTATGCGGACAGGATCCTGGTTGGCATCCACCTGCACCTTCCAGTGCTCATAGAGGTCGTCGCCATCAAAACCGAAGTCATCCTCTACAGGAGCATATACCTTATTATATATATAATCTAAAAATATCATTCGTATTACTATTGAATTCTTCATTCATCGTTCTTCACCCTTCACTTCTCCTACTCCACCACCTCTTTCTGCTGGTGTTCGTGTGAGGTAGGTGCAGTTTCCGTAGATTCAGTTCCCGGAACCACCTCGAAGTTATCTTCGGTGCTTTCAGTACCATCACCTTCTCCCTCCATCACATCATCGTTTTCGTGATAGACAGGATCCACCATATCGAAGGAGTCGGTAGTGTCGCGCTGACCATTACCTACCTGGATGATGAGCACATCATCGATAGAAACCTTATCACCAGCCACTACATGCTTGCCCTTAACGAGAATACCGTAAACCCAGTCTTCCTCGCCAGGTATGTATTCCGGCGACCCCAGCTTGAATCCCATGGCGGTCAACTTAGCCATCGCCTCTCTCAGAGAACTGTTGTCGATGACATCAGGAATGGTAATGCGAGGAGAATGGTTGGAGTTGATCGTGACATAGATAATATGTCCCGACTTTACCACCTCTCCGAACGCCGGCGTCTGCTCCAGGATACAGTCGGCAGGGAGCGAACGGACATATCCGGTATCCGAAACCACTATTTCCAATCCGGCATCATCGAGGATGCGGGTGGCATCATTGATATTCTTGTATCTGATATCCGGCACACGGATGGCCTCACCATGATGGGTGTAGATATCGATGCCGAACTTGACACCGACGCAGAGCAAAACCAGCACCAGGAACATGGCGCCCAGGTTGCCCCAGAGATACTTACTCTTAAACTTATTTATAAACTCAGATGAAGTCATTCTTTCTTTTTTGGTGCAAAGATAGGAATAATCGAAGACAATACAAAATAAAACGCCAAGTTTTTGCGTTTCATCACAATATAAAAAGTCATAAAAACACAAAAAGCAGCAAAGAATCTCTCCTTGCTGCTTTTAATGTCATCGTCGATAGACGAATTTCCCTATCGGAAATTACTTTCCGTGGTGCTCGTCAGAAACAGTTAACTTCTTGCGGCCATGAGCACGGCGAGAAGCCAATACGCGACGACCATTCTTTGTTGCCATACGCTCACGGAAACCATGCTTGTTCACGCGACGACGATTGTGAGGCTGAAATGTTCTTTTCATTTTTCTTATTTATTTTT
>ERZ1034949.483-NODE-483-length-25815-cov-7.461374_pt1 | contig 25815 bp, 19 predicted proteins | sample MGYA00520590_ERZ1034949 | MGnify/ENA primary metagenome ERZ1034949 (study PRJEB33766, sample SAMN09781752) | gut metagenome | biome: gut microbiome | host: Homo sapiens | place: Madagascar | study: EMG produced TPA metagenomics assembly of the PRJNA485056 data set...
CCTTGTCCACGACCAGACCTTCCATCTGGTGGAACATGGGGCTGTGGGTAGCGTCCGAATCCGAGCGGAACACACGGCCGGGCATCAGGATCTTGATGGGCGGCTTCTGAACGTCCATGGTGCGGATCTGGCCGCCGGAAGTCTGGGTACGCAGCAGGAACTCCTCCGACAGGTAGAAGGTGTCCTGCATGTCGCGTGCCGGGTGATCCTTGGGCACGTTCAGGCGGGTAAAGTTGTGGTCATCGTCCTCGATCTCCGGGAAGGTGCCCACCGAAAAGCCCATGCCGGAGAACACGTCGATGATCTGGTTGGTGATCAGGGTCAGCGGGTGCAGGCCGCCCATGGGGCGGGTCTTGGCGGGCAGGGTGATGTCCACCGTCTCGGCGGCGTTACGAGCAGCCAGCTCGGCAGCCTTCACCTTTTCGGCGGCAGCGTCGTACTCGGCCTGTACCTTGGCCTTGAGCTCGTTGATGATCTTGCCCATGGCAGGGCGCTCTTCGGGTGCGACGGTGCGCAGATTCTTCATCAGGGCAGGGATCTTGCCGTTCTTGCTGAGGTATTCCTGCCAGAAGGATGCCAGCGTTTCCTTGCTGGAGACCTGACCAAGGCTCTCTTCGGCCTGTTTTGCCAGCTCGTCGATCATTGCTTGCATGGATGTTCTCTCCTTTTACTACTTCGTGTTCATGAGCGGAGGCATGAAAAAAGCTCCGTCCCCTCTGCCTGTTCTCAGGCAAAAGGGACGAAGCTGTAACAGTCTGCTCCGCGGTACCACCCGGTTTCCGCCCTTTGCGCAAGCAGCAGGCGGCACTCAAACGCCGTAACGGGGCGCAACCGTCCTGTGCTAGTGGGCCGCAAAGCCGTTCGCGCAGGCCGCTCAGGAGCGAACTTCAGCCTGTCTGCACGCGGGGACCCTTTCAGCCGGTGAAGTCCCTCTCTTTGCTGTGCCGAACAAACCTACTCTCTCCGTCGCTGCGTTTGGGAGTATTCAGGTTTTATAACCGTTTGTTATGTTACCACATTTTGCGGCGGTTTGCAAGCGGGGCGGGCAGATTTTGCACAGGTTTTCGGTTTTGACTTGCAGTTTTGGCTCTGTCATGTTATACTCAGTGCAGCGCTTTACATGGAAGGAGGGTACACCCGGATGGGCTGGAACGGCTGCGTTTTCTTTAAAAAAGGCAACCCCTAAGCATTTCCGGCTCGAAGTGTACCCATTTTTCTTCCGGCAAAGCGTGGAGCATCGTTTTTATGCGCCGCGCAGCTTTGCTGTGGGGCGTTTTTGTTTTGCCGGGAAATGGGGCACTGTTTCACGCAGAAGCAGAAAGGGTGTTCCCCATGAATCATACTATTCATTTGAAAAAGCAGCTGCGCTGCATCTATCTGTCCAATTTCTTTTCCGGCCTGCGCATCACGGATGCCGTATGGGTGGCGCTGCTGGCCGCCCGCGGGTTCTCGCTGTGGGAGATCGGCCTTGCCGAGAGCGTTTACCATATCGTCAGCCTGTTGTGCGAGGTGCCCAGCGGAATGGCCGCCGACCTGCTGGGGCGTAAACGGGCCCTTGTGGCGGGCGGTATCCTGGCAGTGCTGAGCAGCCTGCTCATGGCATTTGCGCCCGGCCTTTTCCTGATTTGTGCGGCAATGGGGCTGAACGCCCTGTCCAACACCATGTTTTCCGGCACCGATACCGCTCTGACCTACGACAGCCTGAAGCAGGCCGGGCAGGAAAAACGGTATCTTTCCGTGGCCGCCAACCGCTCCCAGATCGGCATGCTGGCCAGCGCGCTCGGCTCCCTTGCCAGCACACTGCGGCGGTTTCTGCGGTTTTCCGGCTTTTATCTGGTGAGTGCGCTGTTCAGCAGCATTTCCGCACTGGCCATGCTCCTGCTGAAGGAACCTGTGGTCACCGAAGCACAAGCCGCCCGGAGTTCCCATTCCCTGCGAGAGCTGCCGGGCCAGTTCGCGCAGCTGGTACGGGACAGTGCCGCCGCCCTGCACGGCTGCCCGCTGGCGGCAAAACTCATCGCTGCCGATGCGTTCATCTCTGTTCCCTGCTATCTGACCAAGATGTTCCTGCAGCAGCGGCTCGTGGAGCTGGGCTGGCCCACCGAGTGGCTTTTTCTGCCCTTGCTGCTGGGCGGTGCGGCCTGCGTGGCCGGTACCGAGATCGGCCGACGGGTACATCCCCACACCCTGCGGCGGTTCTACACGGTGTGCGCCCTGCTGGTCGGCGGCGGGACCTTTCTGGTCGGCGCGGCGCCTGCATGGGGCGGCATTCTGGGCATGATGCTGGTGCAGGGCGTGCTGGAAGTCTGGCTGCTCCATGCCGACCAGCGTCTCAACGCCCTGATCTCCAGTGATCAGCGGGCTACCCTCATCAGTGTGGACAGCATGGCCTACAGTGTCCTGATGATCCCCGCAAGTCCCTTTGTGGGTGCCGTGGGCGATCTCTTCGGGCAGGCGGGTGCCGGGCTTGCCCTGCTGGGCGTCCTGACCGCTGCCAGCGGGGCGGCGGTACTGGCCAAGCGCCGGAGCTGAGTTTTACCACAAAACGCAAAAGACCGCTGCGGCCTCCGGAGAGATCGCAGCGGTCCTTTCTTTTATGCTCAGTAGCACTTTTTGCAAGCCGTGAATCCGCGGGATTTTGCAGTGGACAGGCTCACTTTCTCAGGGCCTTTCATTCCGCTGCAGTTGGGGTTGCTGTGGTACTTCTTGCCGCCATGGGTGGGGATCCACACCATCTGGCTGGTCGTCTGGCCGGAAGATGCACTGCCCGTGCTCTTTTTGCTGCTGGCAGTGCTCTTGCTGCCGGAAGTGGTCGTGGTCTTTTTGCTGCTGGCGGCAGCGGCGGCCTTCTGGGCATCCAGCTTTTTCTGCCCGGCCGTGTACAAAGCTGTCGTGTCGCTGGTGGTGCCGTTCAGCAGCACCGAGCCATTCTGGATGTCCAGAATGGGCATGCCGTTCACGTCCAGTGTGCCGGCATACACGCCGTACAGGGTCATCTGCTGTGCCGGGGCCGCCGCCTTGAAGGCATCAAATTTCGACTTCTGCACGGCCACATACCACACGCCGTCGGCGGTGTCAAAGCCAAAAATAAATGCAGTATCGTTGCTGGTAGCCGCACTGTAATTGGGCGTACCGGTAATAGTGATGGGCTGTCCCAGCGGCTGAGACGTTGCCTGCGCATAGGGTACCGTCTGGCAGGAACTGCTGTCCACCGCCGCAAAGGCCGCCGGGCAGCACAACAGGCTCAGACACAGGGCCAGTGCCGCTGCAAGAATCCGGAATTGTTTTTTCATCGCACACATCCTCCTCTGTTTGCCGGTCACCCGGCTATTTTACGGTTTGATCGTACCTCCTGTTTCTCTGTGCAGCAATTCCCAGAATGTGTTGTTTTTCGGCACATTCCGACGCATTCAGGAAGCAAGATCAGTTCTCACCATATACTATACCACTTTATGTTCATTTACGAACTGTAATATGGCATTCATTTCAAGCAAAATTCACCTCATAATAGTATTGGGGTGATAATAATGGATGAACTCAGAATTAAAAAGCTCTCCGAACCTGTTACATTTACGATTCGCGTAGACAAGTCAATCGTCGATTTCTACGATGATCTTGCCGGAAAAACAAATCGCTCCCGCAATGAGCTGATCGGGCTTGCTTTGGACTACGCCAAGGATAAGATCATCGTGGAAGAATAAGCGTTCTTTCCGTAAACAAAAAATGCGAACGAAAGCATTTCTGCTCTCGTTCGCATTTTTTATTGCTTCACACAGCGTGTCGTGTTGCGGGCGCTCCGGATCAGATGCCGGCGGCAGCGTTCTGACCGGCAAAGCGGCCGAAGGTGGCGCTGCGGCCTGCGGCGGCACCGGCCATCAGGCAGGGATAGCTGCCGGAGAAGTAGTTGCCGCTCATGTCACCGATAACATACAGGCCCGGGATGGCCTTGAAGTCGTGGTCCAGTGCGTGCATGTTGTCGTCGATCTGGATGCCGTCCATGGTGCAGATGAGGTAGCCGCCGGACTGGCGCACACCGTAGAAGGGAGCTTCGCTCAGGGTGGACAGACGGTAGTCCTCCTTACCGTAATCCTCGTCCTCGCCCTTGGCAGCCAGCTCATTGTAGCGATCCACCGTTGCGGTGAAGGTGTCCTTGGGCAGGCCCAGCTTGTCGGCCAGCTCCTCCACGGTGTCGGCCTGCACGATGTAACCCTGGTCCTGCAGATCGGCGTTCATGCCCTCGATGTACTCAATGGGGAACACCGGAGCGGTGCCGTTCACATGCGGGTACAGACGGCTGCAGCCGTGGGTGGCAAAGTGCTCCACATCCTCGGGGTACTTGCTGTCCCACACAGTGCAGTAGGTGTGGTAGGGCTGGCTGGCTGCAGCGTGCAGCACCAGATCGTAAGGCATGTACTCGTTCATGAAGCGCTCACCGTTCAGGTTCACCTTCAGGAACGGCTGGCTGCCCATCCAGAACAGGGCACCGTCGTTGGCCTTGCCGTACTCCCCCACCTGGTCGGGCTTGATGGCACCGCGGTCAAAGATCATGGAGGTGTGGGTCTGGTCCATGATGGCACCGGCCCACAGGCAGGCCTTGATACCGTCGCCCTTGGCACCGGGCTTGGAATAGTTGATGCAGGTCTGCTCCACGCTCTGGGGCTGCAGGGCGTTCATCATGGTTTCATTGCCGCTGTAGCCGCCGCAGGCCAGAATGACGCCCTTGGATGCGTTGTAGCGCACATACTCGTCGTTGGCATTCTTGGCGATCAGGCCGGTAACGCGGTTGCCGTCCTTTTCCAGCTTGACCATGGTGATCTCGTACTGCACTTCCAGACCGTCAGCCTCGGCGTGCTTGAGCACGGCGTCCATAGTCAGCTGCTCGCTGTACTCGTCGCCGTACTGGGTGCTGTGGCCCACGTCCAGCACCTCGTAGTTGTCGTTGTCATGCTTTTCGTCGATCTCGTGGCGGAAGTCGATGCCGCTCTCGGCCAGTACGTCGGTGAACCAGTCGATGGTCTCACCGCTGCGGTCTGCCCACACCTGTGCCAGGCTGCGGCGGGTATAGCCCTGGCTCCAATTGCACAGGTAGCGCACAGCGTCCTTCTTGTTCACGTCATCGCCGTCCTCCTGCTGCTGCTTGGAGCCGCAGGCAGCCAGCGTGTCGCGGATGCCGCTGGCCATGTCGTGGCCGAACTTTTCGATCAGGATGGTCTTGGCACCGGCCTCGGCCGCGGCGGCAGCGGCAAAGCTGCCGGAGGAACCGGCACCCACCACCAGCACCTCACACTCCACGGTCTGCTTGATGTCGCTCTCGGCCACTTCGGGCTCCTCGCCCAGCCAGTCGGCGGTGGAGGCAGTCTCCTCGGTGGTCTGCTCAGCGGGGTTGATGGCACCGCCGCTGGCCTGACGGATGCAGTCGGCCACAGCGTTCTGCACAGCCTTGCTGGTCACGGTGGCACCGGTCACACCGTCGATCTGGCTGGTCTGAGCGTTCATCACCTGCTCGATCAGCTTGTCCTTGGCGGCCTGGCCGATGCTGTCGGTCTCGCCGGACAGGTCCAGCTCCACCTTGGTGATGGTGTTGGCATCAAAGGTAACGGTAGCGGTGATCTCGCTCATGCCCTTGGCGGTGGCGGTGTAGGTGCCGGGGGTGTAGATGCCGGTTGCGCTGGAGGAGCCGCTGGCTGCATTGCAGGCAGCCAGACCGGCAGCGGTAACGCTGCTCATGGCGGCAGCGGCAGCGATTTTCAGAAAGCCTTTGCGGGAGATCTTTTCCATAATAAGGTTCCTTTCTCTTCTTTTTCTTCGTGCTTTGTTCCAGAGTGGCAAAAATGCTTTGCCATTCTTGTTAAAAGTATCACATTTACAACCAAAGAAAAAGAAGTTATAATATCCCTGTAGGTATCAAGAAAAACTTGCGTTTTATTTCTGGAAAGGAACCTCCCATGACCATTCAGCAGCTGCGCTATTTTCTGGCCCTGTGTCAGGACCTGAACTATACCCGCACGGCCGGGCGGATGTATCTGTCCCGGCAGGCGCTGCGCCTCAGCATTGCCGCACTGGAAAACGAGCTCTGCGGCCCGCTGTTCACCAATGTGCGCAATCACCTTGCCCTGACCGAAAAGGGCCAGCGCTTCCGGGCACAGGCCGCGCCGGTGGTGGAGCAATTTGACCGGATGTGCGCGCAGGCGTATCAGGATATCCGGTCCCCCGCCCTGCGGCTGGGCATCAGTGTGGCGTTGGTGCCCAACTACCTGCCCATGCTGGGGGATGTGCTGGAGCAGTTCCGGCAGCAATACCCGGGCATCCCGCTGGAAACCGCATCGTTCTCCAACGACGCCGTATGTGCACAATTGCAGAACGGCACGCTGGACGCCGGGCTGGTGATGGACCTGGGCGGCTGTGCGGCCGGGCTTGCCCGCACCGCGCTCACCCGGCACACCGCGGCCCTGCTGGTGCCCCGCTGCAGCCCGTTCTGGGGGCGCAGCAGCATCGCCCCGGCAGAGCTGGACGGCCAGCTGCTGTTGGTGCCGGGCCTTGCGCCGGAGCCGCTGGCCCCGCTGTGGAATACCCTGCGGCAGGCCGGTGCCCGCCCGAAGGTAGAGATCGGCGAGCAATACTATCAAGTGCTTTACCGCACCCAGGAGCGCAACGGTCTGGCCCTGGACCGGTTGGAGATCACCTCCGACCACAGCATGGACAATGTTCAGGACGTGGCACTGGACGGCATGCCGCCCATCTGCGCCGCCTTTTTGCAGCCGGAGCACGCAGAGCACCCCTGTGTCCGGCTTTTGTGCAGCTTTTTGCAGGAACACCTGCGCAATCTATGAAAGAAGGGACCCCTTATGCATTTTTATGGAACCATCGGCCCGGCCTGCGCCAGTGCCGGAATTCTGCGCCGCCTTGTGGACGCCGGCATGACCGGCCTGCGCATGAACCTTTCCCACGGGGCGCTGGCCGAACACACTGACTGGCTGGCAATGATCCACGCTGTCGGCATTCCGGACCTGCTCATCGACCTGCAGGGGCCGGAACTGCGTGTCGGGCGGCTGGCCAGCCCGGTCACCCTGCCGGAGGGCGGCACGGTACAGCTGGGGGCAGGCGGCATCCCCTGCCCTGTCCAGCTGGTACAGGCAGCCCGCCCCGGGCAGCAGCTTCTGCTGGATGACGGCAAGCTGCTGGTGGAAGTAACTGCCGCCGGGCCGGATACACTGGTCTGCACCGTACTGCGGGGCGGCGTTCTGCAAAGCCGCAAGAGCATTGCCGCCCCGGGTCTGTCGGTGCCCATGCCCACCCTGACAAGTGAGGACCTTGCCAACCTGCGCATCGCAGCTTCCTGCGGCGTCACCGGGGTCATGCTGCCCTTCGTGCGCGGGAAACAGGACATCCTTGCCCTGCGGCAGGCGCTGGCCGAGGCCGGTGCGCCGCAGATCCGCATCTTTGCAAAGATCGAGAACCTTGCCGGGGTGCAGGCCCTGCCGGAGTTTCTGCCCCTCGTGGACGAGGTGGTCATTGCCCGCGGCGACCTGGGCAACGCCATGCCGCTGTGGGAGCTGCCCCGCTGTCAGAAACAGCTTTCCGCCGCCTGCCGGGCCGCCGGGGTGCCCTTTATGGTGGTCACCCAGATGCTGGACAGCATGTGCACCCGTGCCGTGCCCACCCGCGCCGAGGTGAGCGATATTTACAATGCTGTGTTGGATGGTGCGTCCAGCCTGATGCTCACCGGCGAGACCGCCGCCGGGCAGTACCCCGTGCAGGCCATGGAGTTCCTGGTTCGGACGGCAAACACCGCCCTGTAAGGCAGTTCGGCCTTCTGCGCGCTTTTTCGGCCCGAAATGACAAAAAGGATGGATTCTGTCGTAAAGAGTTGGTATAATGAAGGCAAAATATTTTTGCAGGAAGGTTTTTCTATGGGAATCGTAGTCATCGGAGCCGTTTTTGTGGACATCAAGGGGTACCCCCTTTCCACCTACATCCCAGGCGGGCGCAACTCCGGCCGGGTCGAGCAGGTACACGGTGGTGTGAGCCGCAACATCGTGGAGGACATCGCCAATGTGGAGCTGCGCCCCACCTTTGTGGGTCTGGTGGACGACACCGGCATGGGCCAGGATGTCATCGACAAGCTGCGCGACCACAAGGTGAACACCCAGTTCATCCGCCGCGTGAAGGACGGCATGGGCACCTGGCTGGCCGTGTTCAACAACGACGGTGACGTATGCGCCTCCATCTCCAAGCGCCCGGACACCACTCCCCTCACCGCTCTGCTGAAAGAGCAGGGAGACGAGATCTTCAAGGACTGCGACAGCATCGCGCTGGAGCTGGATCTGGAAAAAGAGACGGTCAAGCAGGTGCTGCGCTTTGCCAAAAAGTACAACAAGCGGGTCTACGCGGCCATCTCCAACATGAGCATCGCCATGGAGCGCCGCGACTTTTTGCAGCAGGTGGACTGCTTTGTGTGCAACCAGCAGGAAGCCGGGCTGCTCTTCTCGGACGATTACGACCACCTTTCCCCCGCTGCCATGCGGGAGGTGCTGGCCGCCAACGTGCACAGCGCCAACATCCCCTGCATGGTGGTCACCATGGGCGGGCAGGGTGCCGTGTATGCCCGCGCCAACGGCGAAAGCGGCCTTGTACCCGCCAAGAAGGTGGATGTGATCGACACCACCGGTGCCGGTGACGCCTTCTTTGCCGGTACGGTCATCGGCCTGACCTACGGCAAGAACCTGCCCGCCTCCTGCGAGATCGGCAGCCGTCTGGCCGCCTCGGTGATCTCCATCACCGAAAACGTCTGCCCCCGGTTCCGCCCGCTGGAATTCGGGCTGGACATTCCCGTGCTGGACTGAGTCACACCCAAAAGCGCCGGAGCATTCCCTCAAAAGGGAGCGCTCCGGCGCTTGTTTTTTTGTTTGTCAGAGTTCGTTGATGGCTGCTGTGACGGGCATTGCCTGCAATCGCTTCACCGGGCCGTGCACCGCAAGCGCCGCTGCACCTGCCACGAACAGACAGAGCACTGCCAGCAGCCCGAAGGGCACCCGCCACACGACGCCGAAATAGTGGGTGATCAGCCGGGTATACAGTGCACGGTGCAGCACAAGGCCGGCAGCAACGCCCACCAGCAGGCCGGACGCCGCATAGGTCCCGGCCTCCGCCGCGATCATCCGGCACAGTTGGACATCCTCCATGCCCACGGCGCGCATGGCACCGTACTGCCGGGCACGGGCGGAAACGCTCATGGAGATGCTGTTGACGATGTTCAGCAGCGAGATGCCGCCGATGATGGCCAGAAAACCGTACAGCACGATGCGCACCGCGTAATAGGTGCCGCGGTCCTGCCGGTTGCTCTCCCGCAGGTCCTGCATGATGACGTCATCCGTGGCAAGGTCCGCCAGCGTGAAGAGGGTGTCCTCGTCGGCGGTGCCGTCCAACTGCACACCTACCATATTATAGTTCTGGTCGCCTGCCACCTGTCGGAACAGCGCTTCCGGTGCAATAAGGGTCACATCATCCGGGAAGGCGCCCTCCGAGAAGGCACCCACGATGGTAAGCGACACCCCGTTCACTGTGATGACGTCCCCGATCTGCATGGGGTTGTTCTTATTGTAGATGGTCATCACTTCATTGCCTGCGCCGGGCATCCGACCCCGTACCACCACGGAACGGCTGGACCCCAGCATATAATCATCGTAGGAGCAGAAGACAACGTGGTCCACGTTGCCCTTGTCGCTGCTGGCCGGGGTATCCACCAGACCAGTGCAGCCCCACGCATGGGCGACGCCCGGCACTTTCAGCAGTGTCCGGGTCATGCTGCCGGGCAGCACCTGCGCATTGCCGTAGCCGTTGTAAAGCACATCGGGCTGCCACGGTGCCAGACTGGGCAACAGCAGAGAGGCGAACTGCAAGAGCACGGTAAAGCCCAGCGCCAGCACAATGCTCAGCGCAAAGCTGGCGGTCATCAGGGCCCAGTTCTTTTTGCTGGCGGTGGCATGGCGGACGCCCAGTGCCAGTTCCACCCGGCCCTTCCCGGCATGGGCCGCACGGCCCACCGGCACATTCTGGGTGCTGCCGGAGACCGCCGCCATCGGCGAGACCTTTGCTGCCCGTTTTGCCGGGGCCTGCGCAGCCAGCAGCACAGTCACCACACCCACCACGGCACCGGCGCACAGGCCCGCAGGGCTCAGCTGCCAGACTGGCGTTGCCGCAAACTCGCCGCCGATGCCGTACCGCAGCGCGGCGCAGATCGTCCAGCTGGCCAAAGTGCCCAGCACAAGGCCGATGGGCACCGCCGTCCTGCACCAGTTGAGGGCTTCCAGCCGGACGAACCGGATGACCTGCCGTTTGCTCATGCCGATGCAGCGCATCATGCCAAAGAACTGGGTGCGCTGGGCCAGATTGCTGTTCATGCTGCCGGAGATCATCAGCACCCCGGCCAGCAGCACCAGCACGAACAGCACCGCTGCCATCCCGTACACGGTCTGAAAAGCCGTACTGCTGCTCTGCCCTGCCGAACCCATCACCTGCAGGTTTTCCTGCACAGCCGTCTCCCCGTACCGGCTGCGCAGCTTCGGCAGGGCCTTTGCGGCTCTGGCCGCGCTGGTGTATTCCAGCTCATAATGTGTCTGGGGCAGTGCCTCGCCGTTTACAGTCAGCAGGGCCGCAAAGGCTTCCTGCGGCAGGTAGGCATCCACGATGCTGTACTGCTCGCCGTAAAAATCCTCGTCGATGCCGCCGACGCCGGTGACCGTGAGGGGCTTTTCCGTTCCGTCCGGCAGTGTCAGCGTTACAGTGTCTCCGCTGCCCACATGCAGCACCCGTGCAGCGGTCTTGCCCAGCAGCACTTCGTTTTCCGCCTGCGGGTAGGTGCCCGCAAAGGCTGCGGCACGGTTCAGGCTCACATAATCTGCATCGGCACCATACAGCACCACCCGCTTGCCGTTCAGGCGGTATGCGCTTTCGCCGTTCTCATTGAATACTGCTCCGGCACCCACCCGCACCACGTCCGGCTGGCCGACCAGCTGCGCAGCCTGCTCCGGCGTGATGCCGGTGACCTCCAGATGCCAGCTGCCGCTTTTTCCGGCTGCACGGCCCGTCTGGGTGCACAGCATCATGTCCGCCACACTGAAGATGGCCGTGACCAGGAACACTGCCGTGACGATGCACAGGATGGTCAGCCGGTTCTGCCGCCTGCGCACCCTGGCAGAAATGGGGATCAGGCTCAGATAGCTTTTCATTCCGCGCACCTCCCGAAGTCGGTCAGCACGCCGTCCGACACCTGCAGCACCCGGTCTGCCGTCTGGGCGATGCTGCGGCTGTGGGTGATCATGACGATGGTCTGGGCGTATTTGCGGGAAGCCTCCTTCAGCAGGGCGATCACCTCGCCGCTGTTGCGGGTGTCCAGATTGCCGGTCGGCTCATCGGCTAAAATCAGCGCCGGACGGGTGATGAGCGCCCGCCCGATGGCCACGCGCTGCTGCTGCCCGCCGGAAAGCTGGCCGGGCAGGTGACTGCGCCGCTTGCGGAGGTCCAGCACATCCAGCAGTTCTTCCAGATACGCCGTGTCCGGCTTCTGGTAGTCCAGCAATACCGGGAACAGGATATTCTGCTCCACGGTCAGCTCCGGGACCAGGTTGAACGCCTGAAACACAAAGCCGATGTTCCGGCGGCGGAAGATGGTGCGCTCCCGCTCTTTCATGGCAAACAGATCCCGCCCGTCCAGCAGCACCTTGCCGGAGGTAGGGGTGTCCAGCCCGCCCAGCAGATTGAGCAGAGTGCTCTTGCCGGAACCGCTCTCGCCCACCACGGCCACAAATTCGCCCTTGGGCACCGAGAAGCTCACGTCCTTCAGCGCCTGCACGGCAGTCTCGCCGGTGCCGTAGGTCTTGCAAAGGGCCTGTGCCTGCAACAGATTCATACAAAAACCTTCTTTCGTTTTGATCTGTCCACAGCATACCACCCGTTTGCTACAGCCCGGTGACTGCAAGACTACAATTTTGTAGGGATCGCCGGAGCGGGCCTGTTCCGCAGCAGGATGGTGAAGGCGGTGCCCCGGCCCAGCTCACTTTCCACTTCCAGTGTGCCGCCGTGGACCTCCACAATGGATTTCGCCAACGGCAGCCCCAGCCCGATGCCCGGCGTGTCCTGCGCAAAGCGGCTGCGGTAGAATCGCTTGAACAGATGGGGCAGGTCCTCCGGGTGGATGCCGGTGCCGGTGTCCACCACCCGGATGCGCACAAAGTCGGCAAAGCGGCTGCCCTCTACCGTCACGGTGTCCCCGGCGCGGGTGTGGTCCAGCGCATTCTTGATCAGGTTGCCCACGGCCTCGCGCATCCACACCCGGTCACAGCACAGGCACACCCCCTGCTCTGCCGCGACGGCCAGCTGCTTTTGCTCCTGCCGGGCGCGGCAGGCAAAGGGCCGGGCAGTCTGCTCCAGCAGACCTTGCAGATCTTGTTCCGTTTTTTCCAGCTGTACAGTCCCCGCATCCAGCCGGGTGAGCTTGAGCAGACTTTGCACCAGCTGTTCCATCCGGTCCAGCTCCTGTTCGGAAAGTTCGGCCAGCTCCCGCACATTTTCTGCGTCATCCGTTCCGGCCTGCAGCAGACCGTTGTAGATATTCAGAGCGGCCAGCGGCGTCTTGAGCTGGTGAGAGATATCGGCCATGGTGTTCTTCAAAAACTGCTTTTCCCGCTGTTCCCGGTCGGCATGGGCGTTGAGCACTGCCGCCATCTCATTCACTTCATGGAACAGCCGGTACAACTGCCCTTCACGGCCGCTGTCCAGCCGGGCAGTGGCGTCCCCGTCCAGCAGGGCACGCACCTGCGCAGCCGCTTCCTCCAGCCGTTTCTGCCGTCGGGCAAAATAAGCAGCGGCACTGCCCAGCACCCCGGCCGCCAGAAGGACAAACATCCCCAGCAGCGGCAGGCACAGTGCCGGACACAGTGCCCACAACGCGCATTCTGCCGCCAGCAGGGCCGCAGCCAGCCCGGTGCACAACCGGGCAAACAGCTGCCGGACATCGTCCTCCACCAGAAATTTCATCTCACACATCCCCGTTCCAGCGGTAGCCCATGCCCCGCACCGTGACCAGCCGCTGTGGGCTGCCGGGGTCATCCTCCACCTTGAGCCGCAGCCGCCGGATGTACACCGTGAGGGTGTTGGTATCTACATAATTGCCCTCGCAATCCCACAGGGCGTTCAGAATGGTCTCTTTGGTCAGCACCTGCCCCGGGCTGCGCAGAAACAGGCACAGCAGCTTGTACTCCGCTGCCGTGAGTTCCAGCGGAACGCCGTTCTTTTCGGCCCGGCCGGCCAGCAGATCTACCCGGATGCCGCCGGAGCACAGCTCGGTGGCCTGCTGTGCCCCGAACCCTCCGGCCCGGCGCAGCAGTGCGTGCACCCGACTCAGCAGCACCCCCAGCTTGAAGGGCTTGGTGATGTAATCGTCACCACCCAGGTCCAGCCCGGTGATGATGTCCATTTCCTCATCCGACGCGGTCAGAAACAGGATGGGCACCCCGGAAGTGCGGCGCACCTCCCGGCAGAAGTCGAAGCCGGTGCCGTCCGGCAGGGTCACGTCCAGCATCAGCAGGTCGTAGCGGCCCGCCTGCCACAGATGCCCGGCCTCGGCCAGGGTACGGGCCGTGTCCAGCGCATAACCCGCCCGGCCCAGTGCAAGGGTCAGCCCGGTGACCAGACTTTTGTCATCCTCCAGCAGTAAGATCCGCTCCATGGTGCAATTTCTCCTTTTTACAAAAAATGCCGGGTGCTGCCGCAGGTACGGCAGCTGCCCGGCGCGCAGTCACGCATTCTGTTGTTTGTACTGTTCGCCCCACACCCGCATGGCATCCATGATGGGCTGCAGGCTCCGGCCCAGCGGGGTCAGGCTGTACTCCACCCGGGGCGGCACCTCCGGGTAGGCCTTGCGCTCCACCAGACCGTTTTCCTCCATCTCCCGCAGCTGGGAGGTGAGTACCTTCTGGCTCACGCCGGTCAGCGACTTTTTCAGCTCGCCGAAACGCTTGGTGCCGGTGAGCAAATCCCGCAGGATCAGCACCTTCCATTTGTCACTGATCATGGTGAGGGTGGTTTCCACCGGGCAGGCCAGCAGTTCCTTTTTGGTACACATCTGTCGTTTCTCCCCTCCGGCCCCTCGCGGGCCGTTTTTTCTATTTTACGGCACAGACGCGGTACTTGTCAAGCAGGGGCCGGACACCCCCGCACATCCGGCTCAAAAAATTTTTTCGCAGTCCAAATCGCGAGAAATCGGCGGTTCATCGCAAAAGTTTCCGAATCGTAACCGGTCAAAAGTCACCCGCCGGTAACCAGGTTACCGCATTGTGCGTACTTTACGCCGGGCAAAAAGGGGTGTATCATGGCCTCGTCAGCCGGGGCACGCCGAGATGCCCCGCACACCCAATGCAATAATCCTGGAGGTACCAAACCATGTCTCTGAACAAAGTCGTTGAATTCCTGAATGCCAACCCCGTGCAGTATCTGGCTACCGTCGGCCGTGACGGCAAGGCCAAGTGCCGTCCCTTCATGTTCGCCGGTGAGCTGGACGGCAAGCTGTGGTTCTGCACCAACAGCCAGAAGGACGTGTACAAGGATCTGCAGGCCAACCCCTACACCGAGATCTCGGTGTCCAGCCCGGAGTACGCCTGGATCCGCCTGCACGGCAAAGCTGTGTTTGAAAACAACATGGCTGCCAAGGAGATGAGCATCGCCAACCCCATCGTGAAGGGCCAGTACGGCGAAGCCACCAACCCCATCTTTGAGGTGTTCTACCTGGAGGATGCTCACGGCGCCATCGCCGACTTCTCCGGCAACCCTCCCTACGAGTTCTGATTCCCGTTTCGTGCAGATCGCCTTGGAAACGCTGTTTTCAGGGCGTTTTGCCGTTTGGTACCGCAAAGGAGGTTTTTCTATGACCCAGACCGAACGCCGCCGTTTTTTGCTCAGCCGCCTGCTGGCAGAAGCCCCCGAATACCGGCAGCTGGCCGTCCCGGACGATGCCGCCGGGCAGAAGCAGCTGCTGCGCGCACTGCTCAATGTGCGCCCGCCCCGAGATGCCAGCCCGGAGTTTTTGCAGGTGCAGGACGAATACCTGCGCGCCGAGCTTGCCCAGAAGGGCGTTACCGTCCTTGAAATCCTGCCCCCCGCCGCCCGCTGCGGGGAAGCTGCCCTTTACCTGTGGCAGGGCGACATCACCACGCTGCAGTGCGACGCCATCGTCAACGCCGCCAACAGCGGCATGACCGGCTGCTATGTGCCCGGCCACCGCTGCATCGACAACTGCATCCATACCTTTGCCGGGGTACAGCTGCGCAGCGCCTGTGCCCGCCTGATGGCGCAGCAGGGCCACGAGGAGCCCACCGGGCAGGCCAAACTTACCCCGGCCTTCAACCTGCCCTGCCGGTATGTCCTGCACACGGTGGGGCCCATCGTGACCGGGCGCGTCACCGCACGGGACCGCGCTCTGCTGGCCTCCTGCTACTGCGCCTGCCTGACAAAGGCCGCAGAAGCCGGGCTGGAAAGCATCGCATTCTGCTGCATCTCCACCGGCGTGTTCTGTTTCCCGAATGAGGATGCGGCAGAAATTGCCGTACAGACTGTGAAGGAGTTCCTGCAAACGCCCACAACCATCAAAAAGGTGATCTTCAATGTTTTCAAAGATTTGGACAAGGAAATCTACACCCGACTGCTCACAGCCTGAGCAGCTCAAAAAGGCCCTGCACGAGGCTGATGCCGTCATCATCGGCGCAGGAGCCGGGCTGTCCACCTCCGCCGGGTTCACCTACGCCGGGGAACGATTCCGAACATATTTCTCCGATTTTGCCAGCAAATACGACTTTACGGATATGTACTCCGGCGGCTTTTACCCTTACCCCACCCTGGAGGAATACTGGGCGTACTGGAGCCGGTACATTTATATCAACCGCTATCAGAACGCCCCGAAGCCTGTATACGGCACACTGTTCCGGCTGGTGCAGGATAAGGATTACTTTGTAATCACCACCAATGTGGACCACTGCTTCCAGAAAGCAGGGTTCGACAAAAAGCGGTTGTTCTACACGCAGGGCGATTACGGCCTGTTCCAGTGTAGTGAGCCGTGCTGTCAGGAGACTTTCGACAATGAGGCACTCATCCGGCAGATGGTAGAAGCACAGGGGTATGTCCTCGCACCGGATGGTCAGCTGACCGTACCGGAAAATACCATCCTGAAAACTTCTGTTCCGTCCGAACTTGTCCCCCATTGCCCGCACTGCGGCAAGCTGCTCACGATGAACCTGCGCTGTGACGACAGCTTTGTAGAGGATGCCGGCTGGCACGCCGCCGCCGAGCGGTACAGCGAATTTCTCCGCCGCCACGAGGGGCAGAAGATCTTGTTCTTAGAACTTGGCGTCGGCGGCAACACCCCGGTCATCATCAAGTATCCTTTCTGGCGGATGACAGCCAGGAACCCCAATGCCACCTACGTCTGCATCAACAAGGGCGAGGCCGTCTGTCCGAATGAGATCGCCAAGCAGTCACTGCTTTTTGATGACGATATCGGCAGCACGCTGCAGGCCCTCTGAAATTTTACAGCGTTCCCAAGCACCCGGTGGACGGTGATTTTACCGTCCGCCGGGTGCTTTTTGTCTGTCAGACCGGCACTTGTGAAGTCCGCTCACGCAAAAGTCAACATTTCTTCATGTGTTCAACATAAAATTCTAGGTTGCCCCCCAAAGTATTAAGGTCACTGGGCGCTGTACACACTGCCCATCGTCCAGGAATTGTTGGCCGAATACTTTGCGTGGTTGCGCAGGTAGGTGAGCCAGGTACCATAGCCGTTGCCAGCCGACAGGTGGACGCCGTCCGGCGCAGCCAGCATCTCTTTCAGGTTGCCCTCACCGTCGGCCAGGGCCTCCCACAGGTCCAGATACACGCAGCCCTTGCTGGCGGCCAGCTGGGCCAGCTGCTCATTCACCCCGCGCAGCACATCGGAAGCAAGACCCGGCTTCTCGGCGGCCGCTTTCGGACGCACCGGCGGGACCGACTCCACATAGATCACGCAGTCCGGCCCCAGCGCCTCCCGCAGCATGTCCAGCATCTGGCCGTAATAGGCCAGGAACCGGTCGGAAGCACCCAGCGTGGTGAGGGTGTTGGTGCCCAGTAGGATATACAGCTTTTTGGGTTGGGCAGCGGCCAGCACATCCAGTGCGATCTCTTCCCCGCGGACGGAGCTCTTGACCGCCGTCCGGTTCACGATGGCATCCGGCCCCACGCCGGTGTAACCGCAGACCAGCGCCCCGCCCAGATTGATCTGGTAGTCCGAAAAGCCCACGGTCAGGCTGTCACCCAGAAAGGCCGCGTCCGCAAAATAGTTCAGGTCCACCTGCCCGCAGCTGGGCTGACGGATGACGCTGGCGTCGTAGGCCTTGACCACCGCAGCGGCCGCATCCTGCCGGGCCGGGCCAAAGGTCTCCAGCGTGACCGCCTGTGCGTCCCCGCTGCCGTCCGGCGCGGTGCTGTCACTGTCTGCTGCTTCGCCCTGCATGGGCAGTGGTGCCAGAATGTCCTGTGCAATGCCGCTGGCCACCGGCTCCGACGGTGCGTCCTTGGCCGATGCACCGTTTTCCAGAATGGCGGTAATGGCGTAGGCCAGCACCAAAATGGCCAGCACCACCCCTGCCAGGCGCAGCTTGCCGCTCACGCCGCCGTGACGGGCACGGTGCGATGTCGAATGATATTCGTGTGAAATCCCCATGGTTTTTGCTCCAGCTTTCTCGTTTTTACCCCCAGCGGCCGACACAGCCCGCCGCATCGGATGCAGGTGCTCCCATTCTATCATAATTTTTTTGCCTGTGCAACCAATTGGGTCTTGCATACAACAGGCAAAACAGTTACAATAGAGTCGTAGCAGTTTTTGCGCATTTTACAAAAAGCACATTCACATGCTGCATCATTTTTGTACCACTTGCAAACTCGTTTTGTCAGCCGCCTTTGGTCTGTGTGCAGTGCAGGGCCGCAGTCCCTTTGCAGCAGGGCGGCAGACAACATCGGTTTTCAAGCGTTTTCTATCGTTCACGGTAAAGGATCAAGAAGGAGGTACTCATGGCCAAAAATGTGATCATTGGTCAGAGCGGCGGCCCCACGGCCGTCATCAATTCCAGCCTGGCAGGCGTGTACAAGGCTGCCTGCAGTCTGGGTGCCGACAAGGTGTACGGCATGAAGTACGGCATCGAGGGCCTGCTCAAGGAAGAGCTCATCGAGCTGAATGTCCTGCTGGACGACCGCATGAGCATTGAGCTGCTCAAGCGCACCCCGTCCAGCTATCTGGGCAGCTGCCGCTACAAGCTGCCCGACCCGGACACCGACTCCACCCCGTTCGTCAAGCTGTTCACCCTGTTTGACAAGTACGACATCTGCGCGGTGTTCTACATCGGCGGCAACGACTCCATGGACACCATCGCCAAGCTCAGCCGCTACGGCGACCGGGTGGGCAGCAGCGTGCGGTTCATCGGTGTGCCCAAGACCATCGACAACGACCTGTGCCTGACCGACCACACCCCCGGCTACGGCTCGGCGGCCAAGTACATCGCCACCATTCTAAAGGAAGTCATCCGCGATTCTTCCGTGTATGACATCCGCAGCGTGACCGTGGCCGAGATCATGGGCCGTCACGCGGGCTGGCTGGCCGGTGCGGCCTGCCTGGCCGGCGGCGACGACTGTGAAGGCCCGGACCTGATCCTGCTGCCGGAGGTCCCCTTCGATCAGGACAAGTTCCTGGCCAAGGTGGACGCGCTGCAGCGGGTCAAGCCCAACGTCATCATTGCGGCCAGCGAGGGCGTCAAGACCGCCGACGGCACTTACCTGTGCGATCTGGTGTCCACCGCCGGGCAGCTGGACGCCTTTGGCCACAAGGCCGTGCTCAGCGGCACCAGCCGGTATCTGTCCGAGCTGATCCACGACAAGCTGAACTGCAAGAGCCGCGCCATCGAGTTCTCTACCCTGCAGCGCTGCGCCAGCCATCTGGCCAGCCGCACCGATGTGAACGAGGCCTATGCGGTGGGCGGTGCCGCGGCGGCAGCGGCCTTTGCGGGCGAGAGCGGCCGCATGATCGCGCTGGAGCGCATTTCCAGCTATCCCTATCAGTGCATTGCCAAGTCGGTGGATGTGCAGCAGGTGGCCAACCTGGAAAAGAAGGTGCCGCTGGACTGGATCACCCCGGACGGCATGCAGGTGACGGCGGCCTTTGAGGAGTACGCCCGCCCGCTCATTCTGGATGAGGTGACCCCCGTGTACGTCAACGGCACCCCGCGCCACATCCGCCTGTAATCCCCTTTTCCGCGTCTGTTTTCGTGCACCTGCACGTTTTATAAAAGCCGAAACAGAAAAAACAAAAAAGGAGAAATCATCATGGGTAAAAATGCAATCGTTGGTCAGTCTGGCGGCCCTACCTCCGTCATCAATGCAAGTCTGGCAGGCGTGTTCGAGAGCTGCAAGAGCCGCGGTGCCGACATCGTGTACGGTATGTGCAACGGTGTTGCCGGTCTGCTGGAGGAGCGCGTGGTGGACCTGTCCACCGTGCTGACGGACGATTTGGACATTGAGCTGCTCAAGCGCACGCCGTCCAGCTTCCTGGGCAGCTGCCGCTACAAGCTGCCCGACTGGCACGAGGACGAAGCCGTGTACAAAAAGCTGTTTGCCATTCTGGAAAAGCTGAACATCGGCTACTTCTTCTACATCGGCGGCAACGACTCCATGGACACCATCGGCAAGCTGGCCGACTACGGTGCCCGCATCGACAGCGACATCCGCTTCATGGGCGTACCCAAGACCATCGACAACGACCTGATGGTCACCGACCACACCCCCGGTTACGGTTCTGCGGCCAAGTACATCGGCGTGGTGATGAAGGAGATCATCCGTGACGCCACCGTGTACGGCACCAAGTACGTCACCGTGGTGGAGATCATGGGCCGTAACGCCGGTTGGCTGACCGCCGCCGCCGCTCTGGCCAAGAGCGACGACTGCGAGGGCGTGGACATGATCTGCCTGCCCGAGGTGCCCTTTAACGTGGATCACTTTGTGGAAAAGGTCCGCAAAATGCAGGAGAAGAAGCCCAGCATCGTCATCGCCGTGTCCGAAGGCGTCAAGCTGGAGGATGGCCGCTACGTCTGTGAGCTGGCCGACGATGTGCACGCGGTGGACGCCTTCGGCCACAAGGCCCTGACCGGCACCGCACGCTACCTGGCAAACGTGGTGGCCCGCAATCTGGACACCAAGACCCGCTGCATCGAGCTTTCCACCCTGCAGCGCTGCGCCGGCCATCTGACCAGCCGCACCGACATCACTGAAGCTTATCAGGTGGGCGGTGCTGCCGCCAAGGCTGCCTTTGAGGGCATCACCGGCCAGATGGTGGCCCTGAAGCGCATCTCCAACAGCCCCTACCAGTGCACCACCGAGCTGCACCCCATCAGCGAGGTCGCAAACCTCGAAAAGAAGGTGCCGCTGAGCTGGATGAACGAAAACCACACCCAGATGACCGAGGAGTTCCTGGAATACGCCCGCCCGCTGATCCAGGCCGAGCTGACCCCGCTGTACATCGCCGGTCTGCCCCACCACATCTACCTGAAGAAGCAGAAGTGATGGTTTCCCCTTTTGAACTGTTCTAAGGCATAAAAACCGCCCGCCCGGATGCATTTCCGGGCGGGCGGTTTGGTTTATCTTATGGTTATACGGTCGCACCGACCTTCGGGGCGCCGCCTGCGATCTCCTCGGCGGTCAGGGGCTTTGCCTCGGCCGGGGCATTCAGGCGCTCCTTGGCCACGGCCAGCATCAGCTTGATGCGGTTTTCCTGGTTGACCTTGGTGGCGCTGGGGTCGTAGTCGATGGGGGTGATATTGGCGCCGGGGTACAGCGCACGGATCTTGTTCACCATGCCTTTGCCCACGATGTGGTTGGGCAGGCAGCCGAAGGGCTGGGCACACACGATGTTGCCGTAGCCGCCCTGCACCAGCTCGATCATCTCGGCGGTCAGCAGCCAGCCCTCGCCCATCTTGGCACCCAGCGAAATGATGCCCTTGGGCTTTTCCACCAGTTCCTTGAAGGGGCCGGGGGCGTAGAACCCGGCATCGCTCTCGGCCTTGAGCATGGCACGCTCGATGCTGTCCAGCCAGTTCAGGAACTGGTCGATGCCCACCTTCACGGCCAGCTTGCCGCCGTACAGGATGTGGTCCTCGCCCATGTTGAAGGCGCAGTACTGCACAAAGCCCATCAGGCCGGGGAAGTTCACCTCGCAGTCCTGGCTTTCCAGGAACTTCTGCAGGTCGTTGTTGCCCAGCGGGCTGTACTTGACGTAGATCTCACCGACCACGCCCACCTTGACCTTGGGCACCCGGGTGACCGGGATGTTGGCAAAGTCGGCTGCAATGAGCGGGAAGGTGTGCTTCATCTCCTTGGCGGTGTAGCCCTTGCCGGCCAGCAGGACCCGGCCCAGACGGGTGACCCACAGGTCCACCATCTTGTCGGCAGCACCCTTCTCGTTCTCATAGGGGGCCACCTGATTGCGCAGGGCGCACAGCATGTCACCGTAGAAGATGCAGGCCAGTGCGCGGCGGGCCAGCGGGATGGTCATCTGGAAGCCGCTGTCCTTTTCCAGGCCGGAAAAGTTCAGGCTGGCCACCGGGATCTGCGGGTAACCGGCCTTGACCAGTGCCTTGCGCAGCAGATGGATGTAGTTGGAAGCACGGCAGCCGCCGCCGGTCTGGGTGATGAGCAGCGCGGTGTGATCCAGATCATATTTGCCGCTGTTCAGCGCGTCCAGGAACTGGCCAATGACCAGCAGGGCCGGATAGCAGGTATCGTTGTGGACATATTTCAGGCCCAGCTGTGCCACGGCACTGCCGCAGTTGCCCAGGATCTCGCACTTGTAGCCGTCGTAGCGCAGGGCGTACTCCAGCAGGCGGAACTGGGTAATGGCCATGTTGGGGATGAGGATGGTATGCGTTTTCTTCATCTCCGGGGTGAATTTGGGATAATTGTATTCCATAGGTTCCTCCTATGTTCTCAGGCTTCTGCCTTGGCGGCGGCCTTTTCCTCGGCCACCTCGTCGCGCTCATCCAGCGCGGCAAACAGACTGCGCAGGCGGATGTTCACCGCGCCCAGGTTGGTGATCTCGTCGATCTTGAGCTGGGTGTACAGCTTGCCGCCTGCCTGCAGGATCTCGCGGGTCTCGTCGGTGGTAATGGCATCCACGCCGCAGCCGAAGGACACCAGCTGCACCAGATCCATATCCTTCTGGGTGGTGCAGTATTTGGCGGCGGCATACAGGCGGCTGTGGTAGGTCCACTGGTTCAGCACACTGGTGGGGAACTTCTGCACCCGGTTGGAGATGCTGTCCTCGGTGACCACCGCAGCCCCGTGGCGGGTGATCAGATGGTCGATGCCGTGGTTGACCTCCGGGTCCACATGGTAGGGACGGCCTGCCAGCACGATGATGCGCTTGCCCTGACGGCGTGCCTCGTCGATGATCTCGCTGCCCTTCACGCGAATTTTGGCCATATGGGCCTCGTACTCGGCGTAAGCGGCGTCGGCGGCTTCCTGCACTTCCTTCTCGGAGATGCCGCCAAAATACTTGGGCAGCACGTTCTTGGCCATCTTGTGCACAAAGTCCTTGGGGCGGTGGATGCCCACATAATCATAGATGAACTTTTTGCCTTCCAGCTCCGGGCAGTTGCCGGCCAGAACTTCCGGGTAATAGGCCACCACCGGGCAGTTGTAATGGTTGTCGCCCAGGCCCTCGTCCACGTTGTAGGTCAGGCAGGGGTAGAAGATGGCGTCCAGCTCCATCTGGCTCAGGGCCTTGATGTGGCCGTGACTCAGCTTAGCCGGGAAGCAGGCCGTATCGCTGGGGATGGTGGCCTGTCCGGCCAGATACAGCCCGCGGCTGGACACCGGGCTGGTGTGCACTGCAAAGCCCAGTTTGGTCCAGAAGGCCCACCAGAAGGGCAGCAGCTCGTAGAAGCCCAGGCACAGCGGGATGCCGATGGAACCGCGCTTGCCGGGCACCGGCTTGTAACTTGCCAACAGCTCCTGCTTGTAGGCGTACAGGTTCAGACTGTTGTCGGCGCTCTTGCCGGTAACGGGCTTGTCGCAGCGGTTGCCGGAAATGTACTTGCGGCCATCGGCAAAGGTGTTGACGGTGAGCTGGCAGTGGTTGCCGCAGCCGCCGCACTTCACGCTGACCACCTTCTGTTCAAAGGCTTCCAGCTCCTGCTGGCTCATCATGCCGGAGGCGGTACGGTGGGCCTTGCTGCTCTGGCGCAGACCATACAGGGCCGCACCGTAAGCACCCATCAGACCGGCAATGTCCGGGCGGATGACCTCCACGCCCATCTCTTTTTCAAAGGCGCGGAGCACGGCTTCATTATAAAAGGTACCGCCCTGCACCACGATCTTGCGGCCCAGTTCTTCGGGGCTGGACGCGCGGATGACCTTGTACAGTGCGTTCTTGACCACGCTGATGGACAGACCGGCCGAGATGTTCTCGATGCTGGCACCGTCCTTCTGGGCCTGCTTCACCGAGCTGTTCATGAACACGGTGCAGCGGCTGCCCAGGTCCACCGGGCGGTCCGCAAACAGACCCAGAGCGGCAAACTTCTTGACGTCATAACCCAGGGCCTGGGCGAAGGTCTGCAAAAAGCTGCCGCAGCCGGAAGAACAGGCTTCGTTCAGGAAGATGTTGCTGATGGCACCATCCTCGATCTTGAAGCACTTCATATCCTGGCCGCCGATGTCGATGATGAAGTCCACATCCGGCATGAAGTACTTGGCGGCGGTGAAGTGGGCCACCGTTTCCACCAGACCGTAATCACAGCGGAAGGCGTTCTTCACCAGCTCTTCGCCGTAGCCGGTGGTGGTCACGCTGGCCACCTGCAGGCCGGGGTGTTCCTTGTAGATCTTGAGCAGCTGCTCCCGGATGAGGGGCAGCGGGTTGCCGAGGTTGGGCTGATAGTTGGTGTACAGGATCTGGCTCTTTTCGTCCACCACCACCAGCTTGACGGTGGTGGAGCCGGAGTCGATGCCAATGTGCACCGGGCCGCAGTGGGCACTGAACGGCACATGCGGCACGCTGTGGGACATGTGCCGGGCGTGGAATTCCTCGTACTCCTGCTTGTTGGCAAACAGCGGCGGCTCGCTGGCATAGGTGGCCGTGGCGGCATACTTGTCCAGTGCGTCGGCCACATCGGTGAGCACAAAGGATTTGTCCGCATACAGGGCGGCACCCAGTGCCACATACAGCAGGCTGTTTTCCGGGCAGGTGCCGGTCACGCCCAGCGCCTCGTCAAAGCTCTTGCGCAGCACGGTGCTGAAGGTGAGCGGCCCGCCCAGATACAGGATGTTGCCCTTGATGGGGCGGCCCTGTGCCAGACCCGCAATGGTCTGGTTGACCACGGCCTTGTAGATGCTGGCGGCAATGTCCTCGGTGCGGGCCCCCTGATTGATCAGGGGCTGCACGTCGCTCTTGGCAAACACGCCGCAGCGGGAAGCGATGGTGTAGGTGCGCTGGGCCTGCTCGGCGGCCTTGTTCATCTCGTCGGCGCTCATCTTGAGCAGGGTGGCCATCTGGTCGATGAAAGCACCCGTGCCGCCGGCACAGCTGCCGTTCATGCGCACTTCGGTGCCGTTGGTCAGAAACAGGATCTTGGCATCCTCGCCGCCCAGCTCAATGACGCAGTCGGTGGCGGGCACAAAGCGTTTGACCGCCACGCGGGTGGAGAACACCTCCTGCACGAAGGGCACGCCGCAGCTGTCGGCCAGACCCATGCCCGCCGAGCCGGAAATGCTCAGCAGTGCTTTCTGCCCGTGCAGCTGCTCGGCGTCAATGCGGCGCAGCAGCTCCTGCGCCTTTTCCAGAATATGACTATAATGTCGTTCGTATGTAGAATACAGCAGGGTATCCTGCTCATCCAGCACCACGCACTTGATGGTGGTGCTGCCGATGTCAAGACCTACTCTCACGTTGTTTTTCCTCCTAAGGCATCGTCTGTCGGGGCACGCCCTGCACACAGACGGTTCTGTTTTGACTGCCGAAAATTGTTCGGTAACAAATCATCCTCACAGTTTGCATACAAGGTCATTATAAACCAAATTGTCGGCACATTCAATCTGGAGCCTTTATTTTACACGAAAAAAATAGTATTTTCCGCTCCAAAAGTTAAACATTTTGTGAACTTGCCGGACTTTTTGGTGCTGAATTTTTCCGTGGCAAAGGTTCTTTGCTTTGGAGGAAAGAACCCTCTCAGTCAAACCCTTATGGCTTTGACAGCGCTCCCGGAGGGAGGCTTTTGGCAGCCCGGCCAACTTTCCCGTACCAACAAAAAAGGCTCCCTCTTAGAGGGAGCTGCACGCAAAAACACGCCCGGAGGCGTAAACCTCCGGGCGTGTTCTTAGCTGTTCTTTGGTCTGCCCTCGATCAGGCAAGCCATTCGTCAACCAGTCAGATTAGACGTTGGTGAAGGTGGTGGGCAGGTTGTTCTTCACAGCGCCGGTGGACAGGTTGTAGATAGCAGCAGCGGAACCAACGATACGCAGGCCAGCGTTCAGAACACCGTTAGCACCAGCCAGGAAGCTGGAAACGCCCTGGTTAGCGGAGATACCGTCATCGATGCTCTCGCTGCCGGTCTTGTAAGCGCCCTTAACGGTACCGAAAGCAGCACGGCCCAGGTCACCGGGGACATACTTGCCGTCGAACAGAACACCCAGGGTGTTCTTGACGTACAGCGGAGCGAACTTGTTGCCGATCAGGGTGACCATGTTGGTGTTGAAGGTCTG
>ERZ1034949.491-NODE-491-length-25515-cov-129.456206_pt1 | contig 25515 bp, 27 predicted proteins | sample MGYA00520590_ERZ1034949 | MGnify/ENA primary metagenome ERZ1034949 (study PRJEB33766, sample SAMN09781752) | gut metagenome | biome: gut microbiome | host: Homo sapiens | place: Madagascar | study: EMG produced TPA metagenomics assembly of the PRJNA485056 data...
ATCGTAAAAAGAAAGCAGGTGGTGCAGGAAATGATGCTGATTTCATTCCTTGTATCATCTGGGGAAAAGCAGCAGAAAACCTTGTTAATTGGACTGCTAAAGGAACACTTATCAGTTTGGAAGGTGAAATTAGAACAAGAAATTATGAGAAAGATGGTCAAAAGCACTTTGTTGTTGAAGTTTGGTCAAATTTCTTCCAAGTTCTTCCAAGTTCTTCACAAACCTAACCAAGAAAACTAGAAAGAATTGCTTGACCTGGGCAGGTCACTAAACTACCCAAGTTCTTTGACAACTGAATAGCCACCACTGCCCTGATTAGCAGTGATCTAAGCATAAAAGAAAAACAGGGGCGGTGTCGTAACTAGAAAAGGATATCTAGTGCTGATCACAGGATATTCTTGAAAGCTAGTTGACTTGTCCTAGCTTCAAGAAAGAGTGAGTAACCTACAAGCTCTGCGTAAAAAACACAGTAGAAGAATGATTTTCTTCTCAGCACAGCGTCAATTCGCTTTTCAAATGGATATTAAGGAGTAGGTAATGAAATTTGAAATAAAAAATGAAGTCACTCTAAGGGACTTAAAAACCTTAGGTCTACAAGGTGGGGTTACTGCCCTACTAGATGATGGCTCTGAGTTGATTTTAAAGCATCAATATGCTATTAAAAAGGATTTTGGCATTATTAATGGTGAACGATTGGAAGTGAATATCATTTACCCCTATCGCAAAATCTATAGCAACATAAGAGTCATCAAAAGAGATCGGCAAATTATTGCCGAAAAAGTCAAACGGTATGGTAGCAGTCACTTGTTGTTAACAGGTTATGGCTATCATCGCCCAGTCAAAAAAATATAATGAACTAATCACTGAATCAGTTAGGCATGAAACGTATCAGTCAAAAAATGTAATGCTTTAACACTTTAACACGATTTTGTCGTTTCAAAAGCTGTCTAACCATTTTTTGATTAGTATTGATAAGGAGAAGTTTATGACAAACAAGACAATTTTAGCAGCACTTACGTTATCAACCGTTGCTCTTACGCAAGCAAGTCTAGCTTCAGCCGACGAAGTAAATATGACAGGAACATTTACTGAGGTGTTGACAGTTACTGAGACGCAACCTATCGATCCAAGCACCCCAATTGTTCCACCTGCCCCAACGGATCCAACTAAACCGCCAACACCACCAACAACGACTCCAGATGTTCCAGCAGGTCCTGGGGCAGGCGGAGATACGACTAAACCTAACGAACCATCTCAACCAATTGTTCCAGATGTGCCAGCAGGTCCTGGAACTGGTGGGGATACGACAACACCGCCAACAACTCCAGATGTGCCAGCAGGTCCTGGAGTAGGTGGAGATACGACTAAACCTAACGAACCATCTCAACCAACAACTCCAACTCCACCAATTACTGATGATGCCGTCAATAAGGATGACCAAGGGAATATGACAGTGAAACCACAAGTTGTTGCGCCTAATCAAACAGTTCTGGGTACACAAAATGGTCAGTTATTGGTTCAAGATGCTTCAGGAAATACTCGTTTAGCTGAAGCTAGTGAATTTGGTGGTCAGAAAAACGCCAACGGCACAGTCTCTTTCAAAACGGCTGAGGGTAAAATGGTTACCCTTCCAGAAACAGGCTCAACAAGTGGCACACTTCTTAGTCTTCTAGGAACAGGAATTATTGGATTAGTTGGATTTTTCTGGAAGAAAAAACAATCACTTTAAAAAACAAAAAAAGTTAAAGGAGAGAATTTAAAAATGTTTAACAATAAAAATACAGTAGGACACGGATATTTCCGTAAATCAAAAGCATACGGTTTAGTATGCTGTGTTGCGCTAGCGACAGCCTTTCTTGGCGCTCATGTTTCAGCTGATGAAGTAACAGCTACTCAAGATACGACAACATCACAACTTGTTTCAACTATTCAAGAAGATACCACCAATCAGTCAACAGAAAATGTAACTGCTGAAACATCTGTGGCTTCTCAAAATCCGTCTCAAGAAGCAAACGATCAAGCATTTGTAGCTTCTCGAAATCCGTCTCAAGCAGAAAATGATCGAGCTTATAATGATTTACAAGATGTGATTGACAAGAATAATGGTTTAGTTGATAAAGCAGAAGGCGAATATGGTGATGATGTGACGGTTTCAACTGATGATTCTACAAAAACTGATGGCTCTGCAGGAGCTAATCAACCAGCAAAAGACCACGCCGAAGATATTTATCATCAAAATCAGGATGCTTTGAATAAGTATGAGCAAGAAAAAGCAGATTATGAAGCCAAACTTGAAGCAACTAACAAGCTGAATCAAGCCGTTAATAAAGCAAATGCTGATTTAACTTCAAAGGGTGTAACAGTAACGATTGTCACTACAGTTGTTAATTCGGTCGAAGAGCTTAATGATTTAATAGCTCAAAATGCGGCAGCAATTGCTTCGGCTAATAAACAGGTGACGTTACATCAAGCGATTATGTCAGCCTTTCAAGGAGCGCAAGGTACTCATGATCAATTAAAGGATCAAATTTCAGGTGCGCAAGGCTCACATGGCGGTGATGTTACTGTTGATAAGGTCGATGTTCCGACAGGTGATGGTACAGAAAATGGATATAAAGAATATACTTCAGCAATTAAAGAGTTGATTGCGAAGAATAATCAAGCCATCGAGGAGTTTTTAAAAGCTCTTGAAGCTTTCAATAATTCTACAAATGTCACCGTTTCAGGAACAGTTGCGACCCAAAATGTTGATAATCTTGAGTTTGGAGATAGCTTCATGAACGGTAGTATTCAGTCAGATGGATCGTTTACGTTCACTCATGATATGAATGACGGTGATAATGATTGGGCTGGTATTTTGGGAACAGGGACATTGTCTGGGAAGTTGCATTATACGGTAACTTCAAATGGTGATGGTTCGATTACAGTACATGTTACAGGAATTGAGCTGTATAGTTACAGCTATACAGCTAATCGTCCAAATCATGCCGTTAATCAAAATCTAAACTTCCATGTTTACAGTTTAGATGGTACTGAAATTTATTCTAATTTGCACAACGGCAATGCTAGTTTCGTGGATATGATTAATCGTTTAATTGCGTTAGACTTAGCATATCATTTAGAAGCAGGTCGTTCGACCGGTGAAATTGGTTTCTTGAAAATTGATGACAACTGGATTCACAATACTCACGGTCAAGCAATCTTTAACTTTACGAATCCTAATCAACGTCCGCATCTAGTGCTTCAGTCTGCAGATGCGCCAACGTCACCTGAGCTAGAAGATATTACGGTTTCGTTGACTTCGGCAGAGTATCCTGAAAAACCGACACTATCATTAACAAGACTTTCTAACGCTGTTAACGAACAGCTACCAGAAGCACCAGAGGTTGTGAAATCAAGTGTTCTTCCAATGACAGGAGATGAAACAAGTGCTGCTAGCATTCTTGCAAGTATTGCAGGTGCTTTCATGACTTTAGCCGGACTAGTGGGTGTTCGTAAACGTAAAGAAAATTAACTTATTCTAACTTGAACAGGCTTTGCCTGTTCCAAACAGCAAGTCACTTTTTTCTCTAAATAGAGCTCAAAATAAATCGCTTAGGTGGCTTGTTGCTTGGGGCAGGTAAGGCTCTATCAATAAAGACTGTGAAAATAACTGATAAGACAATTTACAGTCTTTTTATCGTTGTTTTAACTTGGCTACATATGGTATGTAGCCCTTTTCAATTTTAAAGGAGAATTTTATGTCTACAGCAGTTAGTGTTTTTCGTGTTGTACAAATCGTCGTAACCATTACGGGTTTGGTTTGGGTATTAACTGGAGCAATTGACTTCTTTGGAGGACGTAACAATAATGACTCAATGCGCCAAGAAAAAGGGTCAAATGGTATGGTAAACGGAGCTGCCCTTGGTGTTATTGGTGCAGGTGTTTGCCAAGCGATTATTATCTATATCAATAGTATCTCAATGTAAGGGAAAGGAAGTCAATAATGGACAATATCGCTAAATCGCTAGCTGAGTATAGTCCGACGGTTAACGACTACGCCACTAAAATTAACACAGCGCTCTTGCCCGTCGCTAGTATTATCATACTAACTTTCTTTTTAGTGGACGTTCTTTCATGGAACAAGCGACTGGGTCAAGAAGGTGGTGGTTTAACGGTTCAGTTGTGGATTGAGATAACGTTGAGCTATGTGATTGCTTTTATTCTGGTTTATTATACCGCTGAAATTTTTGATGTCATTGTCTATGTTTTTAATCAAGGTATAAAACTAGTCAATGCAGTGCTTCCATCCAAAGAAATTAATACTGATGTGGATACGTCAGGAATTAGTGGATGGATTTTTAAACAAGTAGTTTATCTTGTCGGAAACGGAGCAGATTTTGTTGCAAATATTTCCACTAACATTCTAGTCTTTATCCGCTTTTTCCAAATGTATATTTTAAAGGCAGTAGCACCATTGATTGTTGCTTTCTTTATGTCTGAACAGACTAGGCAAATGGCCATCAATTTTTTGAAACTATTTGCGGCTTACGCCTTTCAAGGCTTACTTCTTGTGATTATTGTTAAATTATACCCAGCTTTAGTATCTGATGATTTATTTAAGGCTGGTGAGGGAGACTGGATACCTGCGTTTGCTTCAATAGCTAAAGGTATTGTTTATATTTTTACTTTATTTGGTAGTCAGCGCTTAGCGAAAAATTTGCTTAATGCCATGTAATTTTTCATGTGATTTTGGTATAATGTAAGTGATAAGATTTACTAATCGTGTAATTTTGTAACTTAGGGAGGAGAAAAAATGGCACAGCATGAAACTACAGAAACAAAAGATAAACTATCTATCTGGGGAATTTTTGGGAAAATAGGAAGGGCTTTTGGATTTATCTTCTCTATTTTGACAATGATTTTAGGGCTTGTGGTTGCAACACCATTCTTTCTCCTGTCAGTTTTAATTAATTGGATTAAAATGTCTGTAGGTTTTGCTGTATTTTGGGTAATTGCCTATATTATTTACGACACTATTATTTTGAATAATGCATCACTTGATATTCAACCATTTAATAATACTGTTATTCTAAGTATTGTAGCTTTAGGATTAATTGCTTCAATTTTTGTAACGGTTGCAGATATGAAAGAGTAACTATCCAGAAAAATATAAAGACAAACACTTTGCATCAAAGCAAGGTGTTTTTTGCTTGATGGGAAAGGAGAAAACACATGACTAATCAAGAACAGGCATACCATTACTTTCAAGAGAAAATCAGTGCTCTAGAAAGTGAAGTCAAACGGTTGTCTCCCTATGAATATGATTATCGTTTGCTGAGAGATGTTGTAGCGGATTGTCTCTTACAAGGGGAGTTAACAATAAGTGACTTGCCACAAGCTATTCGTTTAATGCAAGATGATGATCTTTTTTACACCTACGCTTGGCGGTTTGTGGAAGCTACAGGAGATTGCCAAGCTGGTATCATCATCTTAAAAATGCTTCAAGACGATTTGAACTACCTCTTTTCAATTGGGAAAATGTCACAAAAACAGTACTCTCAGTGGCTAGAAAAATGGCTAAGTTTTTTAGAACGTGGTAAAATAGCTTTTAAAGGAGAGAAAGACTTTGAGCGCTATTTTCAAGACCAAAAGGAAGTTAACCGAAGCTTATTCAATGATTTCAACTTATGATAAGCAGTTAAGAACTCTAAAAAGAGAAAATAAAGCTTTGAAAAAGCGATTATCCTACTTTGAAGAGTTCAATCAGAATGACCAAAAGTTACTCTATTGTCAGTCTGTAAAAGGCATCTATATGCTTGCGAGTGTGTCTTATTCGCTTGATCGTCTAAAACGGATTAATCACTTGAGGTTTAAGGTAAATGACACCTATAAGCATAGTCGTAAAGACCGATTGAATTTCTTAAACGTGGAAGCTTATTACCATGATACAGAGGGGGATAAACTTGGAACATTAGACTATTTATTGATTAGAGATTTTCTTATGGCGACCCCTAATAAAGGCTATGGCAGTTTCTTGTTACGAGAAGCATTATTCCATATGAGTCAATTATTTGGAGAAAAGGTGAGGATAATAGGCAAATTATCACATGTTGATGAGCGAGATCCTGAAAATCATGCTCGCCGAGATCATGTCTATCAAAAATTTGGCTTTGAAATAGATGGCGAATATGCTTATCTAAGAGGGATTCTATTGGATAAACTTGCTACAGAGAGAGCAAAGCGGAATAGTTAGTAGTATCAGTTCTAGAATTAGGGCTGTTTTTTCATTTAGAAGAGGAGACTAGCAGATGACCAATAAGGAACGATTATATATCAAACTTTTAATCTATTCGTTGAAAAGGACAAAAGAGTTTATTCTTGGTCAACTTGATGAAGAATTAGCTGATAGTTTAAGTGATAGCGTTGTTTTTCAAGAAGATTTCCATATGGTAACGTTTTGTTTTAAGAGTTTAGACCCTGATTTTTTGAGAGAAAATACCATTAATCCTGAATTGAAAGCTTGTTATAGAAGACTTATACAGAAAACGAAGCAGATTAGGACTTCTAGAGAGCTATATAAGTTTGCTAAGAGTGATATTGATAGTTATCTGTTGATATTGCACGCTTGCGTTAAGAGATAACAGGAGGAGATTAGATGTATGAAGCAATAAAAAAGTTTTCAGGTCATTCAGATGAAAAGTGTTCTGAACTTAGCGCCGAAAAACTGGAGTCTTTAAATATGGCAAGACTAGCTTTCTTTGCTAATTTAAGAGAAGATATTGAATTTTTAAGAGATTTGATAACCATAACAGATACTCCTGAAATTTATAAAATGGTTGAGGACAGGTTAGATAGACCTGGTTATGATTACATTTTATCCAAAAACAAGTAGAGTATCAGAAGAAACAGTATGACAAACAAGTTCAAGTGAGAGCTTGTTTTTTTGTTGGAAAGGAGAACAATGAACAAATTAGGTAGTGAGTTCCTTAAGGAATTTGATCAGTACGAAAGACCTGTTTTCTTTGGGGCAACTTTTAGGCAGGTAGTTTTAATTTTTGGAGTTGTGATTGCCGTCGGCGTTGCTTTTGCCATTTCATTACTAGGGCAATCAAAGAATTTGATGCTTATTGCTGGCGTCATACTAGCGTTTCCTGTAGCTTTTCCCTTTATTCTTTATGGGATTAAGGGAGATGAAGCCCTAAGAGAACGGGTGATGTTTACCCTTAAAGTTCAGAAGCGCAGCTATCAAACCGATTTTCAGAAAGGAGATGACTTTACAAAAGATGATTTTAAAAATTGGACAAAAGTCAACGAAATTGACGAAGGCTGAAAAGGAACGCCAAAAACGCTTAAAACGTACCTTAAAAGCCTCAACACAACAAGCGATTCAGTTTAATAATCTATTTGAAAACGGCTTAATGCATATTGCTAAAAGCGAATGGTCACGGACGTATCGGCTAGGGGATGTGGCTTATCTCTCTTCAACCTTAGAAGATAAGCTAGATGTGATTGAGACCCACGCTGATGCCTTAAATACTTTGGATGCTGGGAACACTTTTCAGTTACTTGTCATTAATCGACGCATTGAGGATCATACCATTGACAAGATTAAGTACGAGGAAACAGGCGATGGTTTCGATGATTTTCGCCAAGAGTACAATGACATGATTGAGAGTCGTTTTTCAGCGGACTCTAAGAATTTTGAGGTGGAAAAATTTGTCACCATCAAAGTGGATGCTTACGATCGAGGCAAAGCCGAAGCGATGTTTAACGATATTGAAGCCGCCCTACACAACCAATATGCTCAAATGGATATTGCCTTTGAGAAGCTAGAAGGGAAAGAACGCTTGGATATTTTTGCGGAGTTGTTACTGGATAAGCATAAATTACCGTACAATTACCGAGACATCGCCTTATCAGGGCTTCATGCAAAAGATTTTATTGCGCCTAATCGGCTTCATTTCCTAGAAAACCGCTTCAGAATTAATGGCAAAATGGGGAAAGTCATGTATGCCAGAACCTATCCAACTTTCTTAACAGACCGCTTAATTAAATCATTAACCGATATTGGTATTGAGTTAGCCATCACCGTTCAAGCAGAACCTTATGAGCCTTCGGCTTTTAACAAAAAAATTAATAATGCTGATACCACCATTAAAGCGGACATGGTTAAGGCGCAACGTTCAGGGGCGCAAGAAGGGGTTGACTCAGAGCTAGCGGTTAGTGGCCGTGCGAGAGAACTCTCAGAAGCCACTCGACGTTGGAAAGAAGCGATTGACGATAATGACCAAAAAGCCTTCTCAGGGCTGATTGCAGTTTATATTAAAGGAGAAGATGAGGACGATCTTAGAAATAACAGTGATAAGGTCTTAACCGCTGCTCGTAAACATGGTGTTGACTTTGAAGATTGTTACTACTATCAAGAAGAAGGTCTTAATACCGTCTTGCCAATTGGACACACGTTTTTAAATGTCAAACGCCGTTTTGTCCGTGACATGACGACAGCTAATCTAGCCACACAGGTTCCTTTTACCAACCTTGATTTGAAATCAAATAGTCCAAAAGCCATGTATTATGGTCAAAATCAACTCACTAATAATGTGATTATGCTTGACCGTAAAGCGGACCTTGAAACAGGATCAGGCGTTGTTTTAGGCTCATCAGGATCAGGAAAATCCGTGACGGTTAAAACCATGGAGATTATTCCCACCCTATTGAAATACCCAGATGACCGCGTAGTGATTATTGATCCCGAGGACGAGTATTCCGATATTGGGCGAGCATTTGGCGCCCAGCTCGTGGATATCTATGTCGGAACCAATTCCCACCTTAATCTCCTAGATCTTCCAGATGCTAGTCTATTAGATGATGAGGATAACGTAGACCCAATTGGAGATAAGGCAAACTTGCTGATGGGCTTATTTGAGTCCATTTTAGATGAAGTGGGAGACGTGCAACACACGATTATTGACCGAGTGACTCGGGAAACGTACAAACGGTTTGAGTCTGAGACTCGTGTTCCAACGCTTGTCGATTGGCACGATGTCCTCCAAGAACAACCAGAACCTGAAGCACAGGAGTTAGCGCTGAAGTCAGAAATTTATGCTAAAGGCTCTCAAAATATCTTTGCTCATGAAACCAACGTTGATATTAACGAGCGGTTTGTGATTTTCAACTTGAAACGCTTATCAGGAAAACTAAAACCGTTTGCCATGATGGTTATCCAAGACTATATTTGGCAACAGGTCGTTGACTCACAACATAAACTAACCACACGCATTTATTTTGACGAAGTGCAACTCTTCTTTAAAGAAGAGGCTCAAGCGATGTTCTTTACCGAATTGTATTCACGGGTTCGTAAATACGGGGCTGTTCCAACAGCTATTACCCAAAATATTGAAACCCTTATGAATAAAGAAGAAGGACGCAAGTTGGTCTCTAACAGTGAGTTTATGATTCTGTTAAAACATAAGCTAACCGACCTTGAGGCGCTGTCAAAAGCCATTACCCTCACCCCAAGTTTAATTCGCTACATCGAAAAACCGAAAGGAAAAGGAACAGGCTTGATTGTGGCAGGAGCAACAGTTGTACCGTTTGAAAATCCAATCCCAAGACACACCAAAATTTTTGAACTGGTTGCTACAGATGCCTAATGAAGCTTACAGAAAGAAAGGAGGTGAGGCTACTTGTCAAGACAAACTAGACGAGACGTAAAACAAACCAAAAAAGACTATCGACAAGCCACGAAAAATCTCAAAGAGACTAAGAAAAAGTATCAGTTGGCTGATAAGCGAGACGAACGGTTATTAAAGCCAAAAACGGATGCTGAAAAACGTTACCTAGGACAGAAGAAAAAAGCCAGAAAGGAAGTTGCTGATAAGGAATTAAAGAGGCTAAAAGCTAAAAAGAAGGTCGCTAAAGGCAATAAAAAGGCAGCGATTCAACGAAACGGTGGCACCAACCTCCAAAAAGTAGGACGTGCTGCTCACCGTCAAGGCTCAAGCTATGTAGATAGTGCCTTTCAAGGGGATGAGAGTCTTTCAGATATCGCTTCAGCTCGTCAAGATATTAGACAAACTCAAGCTGGCCTAAAGCAGGGGAAACGTATTGGACGTTACGGTCTTAAAATAGGGAAACGTACGGGTCAGGGAGTCTATGGGGTGAGTAACCGTACTTATAACTTTGTCCGTGGACGTGGTTTTACCAGAACGGCAACGCCTGACCGTTGGGAAACCAAAGTTAAAAATAAGTACCAGCGCTTGCGGGCACGGCTGAAAGCCTCAAAAACAGGTCAAGGGGTTGATAAGGTAAGGCGAGTCGCCAGAGTGATGGGGAAACCCATTGTGACGGTACTTAAAAATCCGCTAACCGCTAAGTCTTATTTGTTCATGCTTGCTGCTTTCTTTATCATCGCTTTACTAGGGATTATCTCAGGTGGCGGTAGTTCTACTGTGTCGCAGAATGAATTTGATTTGACTGATACCTGGACTTATGTGTCAAAAATTGACCGTGAGAAATCAACTGATAAGGTGGATTATTGGACGAATATTGATGACATCATGATGTTTATGGGCTATAAGTATGAGGATTATCAATTAGATAGCTATTATAACCTTAAAAATAAAAATCCCTATGAGCCAAGCCACACTTATAGAGAACTGCTCTCTACGATTTGGGATGGACTCAATAAGGATACAGATAATCTGAAAACGATGGAAGACCTCTACACGTCTAGTAAAAATCAGTACCTTAAATTAAGTAAATCGGAACAGGAAGAATACCAGGAAATCTTAGAACAAGCTCAAGAAGTCGGTTATTATACAGGTTATAGTGACCTAGACAGCCCTTTTACCAATCAAGCAGCTGATGACCAAGTGGAAACCATCACCATTACGAAGCGGTTTGGTTACACGTCAAAAACAAAGATGTATAATGGTTCCATTTTAAAAGCCAGTCAAGGAGATAGCCTATATGCAGTGATGACAGGGACAATTTCCATTAAAGGTTCAGATGTGACCATTAAGACTAAGACCGCTGAATTTACCTATAAGAATGTCGCTCGGCTACGAATTAGCGACGGCGATAAGATTAAAGCTGGCGAGGAAATTGGCACCGTAGGGGCTAGCAATGGGCAAGAGGTCTATTACTATAAGCTGAAAAATAAGAAAAAGAAAGAATGGGTCTACGTTAACGTAGGCTTTTACTTTCAAAAAGTAAGCTATAGTCAGACCACTTCTGTTCTTACCGATATGAACATTAAGGGAGATATTGCTAAAAAGATTAGCTCTATTTATGCCTACCTGAAAAAACAAGATGATGCTGTAACCCTAAATGGGGTTGCTGCAATGCTAGGCAACTTCTGGACAGAAAGCTCTATCACCGCTAAACGAGCCGAAGGGGATTATCTTAATCCACCAGTTGGAGCGAGTGATAGCTCCTGGGATGATGAGTCCTGGTTAGCCATGAGTGGACCAACGATTTATAACGGTGGCTATGCAAATATCTTACATCGAGGTTTAGGACTTGGTATGTGGACGGACACTAGTGACGGATCAACTCGTCACACAGCCCTTTTAACCTATGCTAGTAGTAAAAATAAAAAATGGTATGATTTGGAACTTCAACTAGACTTCATGTTAAATGGCGATAGCCCTTATTATATTAATACGTTAAAAGAAATCCTCCACTCTGACGCGGATGTCAATAAGCTAACCGAGAAATTCTTAGTCAACTGGGAAGGCAATGCTGGCGATAAGATTAAGGAACGTCAGAATAACGCCCAACAAGTGTTAAGTTATCTGAAGAACCCAACGCCAAATGGAACAGGAGGGGCTAGTTCTAGCTTACAATCCTCATTTGATTTTCCGCAAAGTTATAGTTCTAAACTCTCAAGCTATCCCTCTTCAGCGACAGTCACAAGTTCATTAGACGGAAACACCTATCCTGTTGGTCAATGTACCTGGTACGTCTACAATCGCCTCGTAGAAGCTGGCGCTCCCCATTATAATTATCTTGGCAATGGTCAAGATTGGGTGAGAAATTTAGTGGCGAGAGGTTGGACGTTTAGTAACACACCAGTCGCTGGTGCGGTTTGTTCCACAGCAGGTGGCTTTGATACGACCTATGCTATTTATGGGCATGTGAGTTATGTGGAATATGTCAATGAGGATGGCACTTTCCTTGTTTCAGAATGTAATTATGCTGGTGTTAAAAACCAAATTCACTGGGCTGTCAAAGCCAACGCTACTTACTTTACCTTTGCTATTCCACCAAAATAATCAAATGAAAGGAGATCGCATGATTGATCCAAAGAAATTAAAAATGGTTAAGATTGCGGGCTATGTCGTAGGGATTATCCTCGCTGTTGCAGTGGGGATTGTCCTTGGTCAGTCGGCGCTAAGTTCACAAACAAAGCAAGAGACGACCAAAACCACTAAGAGCACGAAAACCAGTACACTCACGCAAAAACAAGTAACTAATTTTTTGTTAAATTACTACACCAAAAAAGACCTGAGCGAAAATAGGAACCGTTATAAAGAATACATGACCGACGCGCTATACCAACAGACGGTTGCGACGGAAGATGAACCACAAAACCAAACCTATAAAGGTTTTGTCGTTGATTTTGAGTTTAAAAACGCAGACATTTACATCAATGAGGATAGCCTAGAGGTCATTGCTCAGGTGACTTATGTCAATACATTGTTAGATGAGAAGAAAAACTATGACACTGCTCAAAAGGACGTGGTTAATACGGCAACGTTGCGCTTAACCTACGTTAAAGAAAATGACAAGTATAAGGTCAATAAGATAGAAAATATTATCTTAACCGACCAAACAGGGGACTATGGCATTTTGGATAGTTCGACTGAAGCAACGGAAACAAGCACCGAAACGGAAGGAGAAAATTAATGGTAACTCGAAAAAATACCGCAGAAGGCTTAAAAACCAAAATGGATAAATTGGAAAATGACCTGGTCAAAGTTAGAGACCAAAAGGCGCAGCTCAATATCAAAGAAAAAGAATTGACAAAATCGCTCAAAGAAGCTAAGGCTAGCTATATTGTTGCCTTAATGGCTGAGTCAGGAAAGAGTATTGAAGAATTAGAACAATTCGCAAGAAATCCTCACCAAGAAAAGAATGGAGATGAGTTAGATGTTTCAGGTTACGAACACACAAACGGATAAGGTACTCACTATCTCTGATCGAGATGGTCTCCTTTCCTATATTAATGACCAATCGGTTTGGGCAAAAGATCGTAAGGACACCTTTAACTTAGAGATTCACCATGTCACAAGTGATGGTGAGATCTTAGAGAACAAGCACATTCAGTTACCCTTATCAGGCTATGTTGAAGAGGCGTTGGCAGGTTTTGGTTTTAAAAAAGAAAAGAAACGTTTTTCCTTTGGTAGAAAGATTAGCGCTCAGAAGCTTTCTAATAAACAAGAGGGCACCAAAACAGATAAACAAGACCTTAGAATGGCAACCTCAGCACCTCAAAAAACTGAACAAGTAAAGGATGGCGACCGAAAAAAAGCGAGACGGTCAGTATCGCTTTTCTCTGTCTTTTTGTTGGTGATTTCAGTGATTGCTATTGGGCTATCAACCTATGCTATTAACTCTTTCCACTCAACCAAGCAGGACTTAAATAGCGTGGAAAAACGCCTCACCCTTCAAGAAGAGGAGCCGAAACTTGAAGTGGTCGGGCGTTATTTTATTGCCACCTACTATTCAGGTGATTCTAGCCGTCTAGCGGCTTACCTATCCAAAGATTTAAATGCCGAAGGAGTAACCGCAAGAGACAATGAAACACTGCAATCAACTATACTTGAAAGTATTTCCCAGGTTAAAGAAACATTCAAAATGACTTTTGTGGTACAAAAAGCAACTAGCGATGGGGTTAAAAAGACTGTTCGCTTAACACTAGCGTTTAAAGAGGATAAGCAATCAACTTATGGTTATGTCTTGGTTAGTCAGCCTAAATATAGCAACTTTACAGACTAGAAAGGAATTCTTATGGATCAAGAACGTATTGGGATGAAAGTGATAGAGACGTATAAGGTCACAGGGGAGTTAGTATTAAAAGCCATCTATCAGCTTATTGAAGAGCACACAATGCACTCACAGCTAAAACAAGAAAATAAGACGTTTAACAGTGAAGCTAACTGGAATCACTTTCTTGAAACAAAAGAGACGAAACACTTTGAGACTTTTTTGAATAGTGAAGTCAATACGGAAAAACTCAAACAGTATCTTAATCAATATGAGGTTGGTTTTGCCATAAAAGAGAATAAAGATGGTACCAAGACTATTGCGATTGATGCTAAAAATGTTCAAGTCTTGCAAAATACCTTTAAAGCGGTCATTAATGATTTAACGAATCCTGAAAAAGCTGAGAAGACCACAAAGGAGTTAACCAAATCACCTCAAAATATGGCGCTTAAGGAAAAGTTGGCTTACTACAAGCAACAGACTGCTAAAGTTTTAGCTGATAAAGCCAAAGGCAAAATCACCAAAAAGTTCAAAAACAAAGAAGAAAAGGGGTTATAAGGAATGATAACAGAGCCGAAAAAAAGAAAATTCGTACCCTATTTGGTATTAAGTCTAGTTAGCTTCTATGTTGCTCACTGGTTATACAAGCTCTATCTAGTAGCACCTCAATCTGATGAGGTGCTATTTTTGGATAATACCAAGTTAGAGTGGATGCTCAATCATTGGCAAAGCAAATCACTTATTGATGTTCACTTTACGACAAATAGCCTTTATGCAGGCTTAATCGCCGTTGTTATTGTGATGATGTTTTACCTTCGAGTAGGCGATAAGGGGCGCTATCGTTATGGGGAAGAATACGGATCAGCCCGTTATGCGACTGTCAAGGAACTCGCAAGCTTTCGTGACAAGGAGCCTGAAAATGATATGCTAATGAGTCAAAACGCTCGTATGGGGCTCTTTAATAAACACTTACCCTTTAATCGTCAGTTAAATAAAAACACGATTACTGTCGGTCCTCCTGGAGATGGTAAAACGTTCACGTTTCTAAAACCTAATCTCATGCAACTCAATAGCTCCTTTGTGATTACCGATCCAAAAGGGCTACTTATTCGTGAAACAGGGAAAATGTTTGAAGATAACGGTTATAAGATTAAAATCTTTGACCTCGTGAACCTAACCAATTCTAATCAATTCAATGTCTTTCACTATATGCATGATGAGCTAGACATTGATCGGGTAACAGAAGCGCTTATCGAGGGGTTAAAAGTTTCTAATAATACAGGAGAAGATTTTTGGAATAAAGCTAAGACCTTACTCATCAGAGCTTTAATTGGCTATCTTTATTTTGATGGCAAAGTTCTAGGCAACTATGAACTAAATATCGCTCAAGTCGCCGATCTCCTAAGAGGACTACAAAGAGAAGATGATGAGACCCCAAGTCCAGTAGAGTTGATGTTTGAACAACTTGAAAAAGATTTGCCTGACAACTATGCTAACAGACAATGGGACTTATTTAACAGTAATTTTGACGGTAAAACCAGAACATCTGTTCTAGCCATTGTTTCAGCTGAATTTGCAGCATTTGATCATGAGGCGGTCAGAAAGCTAACAGCTCGGGACACTATGGAAATGGAAAAATGGCAAACAGAAAGAACAGTTGTTTTTATTGCTATTCCTGAAACAGATAAATCATTTAATTTCATTGCCTCTGTCATGTTTACCATGATGTTTAGGCAATTACCAAAGGTTGCTGATGAGATTTTACAAGGTAATCACCCAACGTGTTCGCCTGAAGACTTGCTACATATTAGATTGATGTTGGATGAGTTCGCCAACTTTGGGCGTTTTCCTCACTTTACTGAAACGCTATCATCTGTTCGGTCTCGTGAGATTTCCATTGATATTATCATTCAAGCCATTAGCCAATTAAAAACGCTTTACAAAGACCAATGGGAAACGATTTTTAATAATTGCGCCACCTTGATCTATTTGGGAACGAATGATAAAGACACCATGAATTACTTCTCCATGCGGGCTGGGAAGCAGACCATTAATGTTAAAAATCAATCCCAAACAAGAGGCAGACAAGGCTCTAGTAGTCAATCTATCCAAACTATCCAACGTGACCTCTTGACGCCAGATGAGGTCGCACGTATTGGTGTAGATGAGACGCTTGTCTTTATCTCAAAACAAAATGTCTTTAGAGATAAAAAGACTAACGTTCTTCAACACCCACGGGCAAAAGAATTAGCCAATAGCCCAAGTGATCCTAACTGGTATCACTATATCAGATCCATGTCAGATATGGATGATTGGGATATGAATGTCAATCATGACCGAATGATTACAAAAACAGCCAAAGAAATTGAGAAAGTTGATTTATCATTTGTCGCATAATAAACACTTGTTAAATCACCACACTAAAAAAGGAAAGAGGAAACTATGGAACAGGAAAAAACAATTGGTTACCTTGAGTCAATTTTTTCAGCTATTTCAATTAACCGATTAGCTGAAACCTTAAAACAATTTGCCCAGGAAGCCACCATAACAAGCGAAAAGCCACAGGGGGAGGTACTCAATGAGTTTGTTACCATCTTAATTAGGAACCTATCCTATCAGGAATTTAAACGGATTGCGCCTTATTTTTTTACTTATTCTGGTGCCCTTCAAAAAGGCAAAATTAAAGTAAGCCTGATAAACACTTCAAAACAAGATTATGATTACTTAAGAGATAATATTGAACAATTACTAAAAAAGGGGGAAGCAAAAAATGGCAAGTATTGAAGAATTAAAACAGCTCTCTATTTTAGAGGTTGCGGAAAGTCTAGGGATGAGCCTTAATCGGGAGGGTAGTGGCAGTTATTCATGGAAAGAGCATGACTCCTTTGTCATCAATACCCGTGGTAACTATTATAATTGGTTTTCCAGAGAAGAGGGTGGCGATGTGATTAAAATGGTTCAAGTGGTTCGAGAAGAGCTCACAGGGGAGAAACTCTCTTTTAAAGCTGCCAAACACTTTTTGGAAGAAGGAAGCTTTGAAAAGATGGAGGAAGTTGCTGAACGTCCTAAAGAACCTTTTCAGTATTATTTAGAGCCTTACGAACACCAAGATTTTGAGATTGGGAGACAATACCTAAAGGAAGAACGTGGCTTGTCTGATGAGACGATAGATGTCTTTTTAGCTTCAGGCAAGTTAGCAGCAGCCACTCGTAAAAAAGGCGATTATTTCGAGCCTGTCATTGTCTTTAAAAGCGTTGATCAAGAAGGCAAAATGGTAGGAGGAAGTCTTCAGGGAATTGTTGAAAATCGTGTCCTTTATCCTGAACGAGGAAGACTAAAAAGGCTACTACGGAACTCAGACGGTTTTGTTGGCTTCAGTCTTGATATTGGTAGTCCTAACCGCCTTGTATTTGCGGAAGCGCCTATTGATCTGATGTCCTACTATGAATACCATAAGGAGGAGCTTCAAGATGTCCGTCTTGTTGCTATGGACGGTCTAAAAAGAGGCGTTATTAGTCGCCACCTAGCCTTATTAGAGTCAGAACGTTCGTGTCGCCCTTTATATGGCACGCCTGAACAATTAACACACAGCCTTGACATCGCCAAAGAACAAGGCTTTTTTGATGAAGGGAAGAATGATTCCCTGATTACTTTAGCGGTTGACAATGATACAGCTGGCAGACGGTTTATTGAAAAACTCCAAGAAGATAACATACCAGTTATTATTGATATCCCACCTCTCCGAGAAGGACAAAAAAAGATGGATTGGAATGATTATTTGAAACAAAGCAAAAAGGAGAAAAATCAAACAAAAGAGGATACCCCCACAACAGTACTCAATGCTCTAAAGAGTAAATTAAGCTTGGAAGGTGTTGGCGTTGACAACGATCCGACAGAGTGTGTGCATACCAGTACCGTTGACATTGAAGGTTATCAATTGGACTTAGCAGTCTATACCCCTCACACAGAATTAAAGCTTAACGAACGCTATGACTGGTCACTGCTTGTTTTAGATAAAACAGGACCAGTCGGTTTTCTAGCTTATGGCGAGGATTGGTTTAAAGAACAAGCTGACCTCAAAGAAAAGCTAACGGATTTACGGACTTGGTTAGATCAAGGAACAGTTAAAAAGCATCTCTTGACCCAACAGGACTATACTCAATTTTTAGAGTTGCTAAACGAAAAGAGGCAAGAAGAGGAAGAAACTAAAAAAGCTCCTGAACAGCTTCAAGAGGCAACGGTTTCTATTTCAGAGCAACACAAAAAGATTGGTCATAAACTAGGGGATTTACCTGACAATCGTCAGGAGGCAGCACCTCTACCTGAAGCGACTCAGTCGCAACCGTTGAATGACTTGTTACCAAGTCAAACTCAGGACCAATCTTTACTTCATTTTACCATTTCAAATCCTAATCAGTCAAGAAGAAAGGCAGGTTATCACTTAGCAACGAAACGGGATTTAGATAGGGTCAATAACTATGCACAAGGACTGCAGGAAGCTAGCTGCACAGTGGTATAGAGATAATCTTGCTAATAGCACCATCTCTTACGTGTATAAAGACGAAACTATTAAATCTCCCTTAATCGTTCAAATCACTTTTGAAGAGAAACAGTTTATGCACTTAACAGGACTTTTTCCGTTAAAGGACGGTCAAACAGCGGAAAAAACCTTGCAGGATTTTGCGGAAGGTAATGGCGATTTTGACCATTTAATGATTGCGAACCGAGGCGCAGCTTTCCAAAAATTGCAAGTCTTACCAGAAATCAAAGACATGCTAAGAACGGATGCGTTTTATTTTGATTATGTTGCTGATATTCCTAGGCTGCATAATATTGATATGGAAACAGCGATTAAGTCAGATGAGGGTGGTTTTGTAACGGCTTTTCGGTCAAATAAAGAAGGATTGTACCCAGCTTCTCTTTTAGAACTGACGCCTGATTTGCTAGATGAGTTTACGCAGGCACCACCTGGTAAAACCATTTTAGGGATTTATCGTGACCGTGACGGACATCTTGAACAAGTCGCTATCAATGAAGAATATGTTAAAGATAATGGGCAAAAGCTGTTTCGGATTTTACAAGAAAATAAAGCAAAGGAAAAAGACAACTATTCCTTAGAACAAACAAAAGGAGAAAATAATAAAATGGTAAAAACGAACCAAGCACCTAATCTTTTTCAACGGATAAAACAAGTTTTTACAGAAGATGCCAAAACTAAAAAAGCAGCATTAGAAGAAGAATACAAGGACTCAGATGGTGATGGCTTAACCGATAAACAAGAAGCTAGTCAAGGTTCAAGCCCATTTAGCGCTGATACCGATGGAGATGGTTTATCTGATAATGAAGAAAGAGGAAGAAGCCTACAATCAGACAATCCTCCTCAAACAGATACACGGACAGTGTCTGAAATCATTAATGCCAAAGATACCAAAGCCCTTGCTGCTAAAATGAAAGAAGGGGTTAGAGACTACTTTAAATCTGACACTTACAAAAAATATCTCGTAACAATGAGTCAATTTCATCATTATTCGCCTCAAAACATTCAACTGATTTTAGCCCAAAATCCAGAAGCGACACACGTTGCTTCTTTCAAGAAATGGAAAGATGATTTTGAGCGAAGTGTCAATAAGGGCGAAAAAGCGTTACGTGTTTTAGCGCCAATGACAGTTAAAGTCAAAGACCCCAAAACTAAAGAAGTCTTATTAGATGACAATGGCAATGAACGCACAAGAACGTATTTTAAAATGGTACCTGTTTTTGATGTCTCTCAAACCACAGGTAAAGAATTACCAAAACCTGTTTATGACCTAGAGGGAACCTATGAAGATTATGGCAATCTGTACAAATCTGCCAAAGCTGTATCAGAAGCAAACGGAGTGCCTATTCAATTTAAAGAAAATCTCGGTGGCGCTCAAGGGCTTTATTCAAGACAAGACAATGCCATTACCATTTTAAAAGGGATGTCTGAGCAACAAACGTTAAAAACCATTTTTCATGAAATGGCACATTCTGAACTACATAACGTTGAGAAATTGCTTGAAACGCCACTCAAACGAAGCACTAGAGAATTACAAGCGGAGTCTGTTGCCTTTGTTGTGGCGAGTCACTACGGACTAGATACGAGTGACTACACGTTTGGCTATCTTGCCTCTTGGTCACAAGACAAAGTAGGACTAAGTGACTTAGAAGGGCAAATCAAGATTGTTCAAAAAGAAGCCGATAGCCTTATCTCAAGAATTGATGAAACCCTAGAAAAGTATCAAAATAAAGACTTGAAAAAGGACAACTTTAAAGATAAATTGAACCGATTTAAAGAAGTGGCTAAGTCAGAAAGTGAGGAGAAGGAACAGCCAAAAAAAGCCCAGAAGAGCAACGAGGTGATAAGTCTATAGACGAACTGGTTGCTCAATTAGAACAAGGCTTTAATTTAAAACGCACACCGAAAGGAGAAAACACATGACTGAAACCATTGAAACGATTTTACTAACGAATTTATTTTATTTTGAGCATAACCGCTTTGCTAGAAATGAAGATTTTATCCTTGCTAGACGTCGTAAAGCAATTGCTTTTTTAGACGAAGATTTAAAAGAACTTAAGGCTATTGATGAGCGTCTAGCTCAAGATTACCAAGAAACCATTAGCTATTTAGAGGCTATATCTGATGAATCCTATCAAGCCTTAAAGGAAGAAATTATTGATAGTGTTGATGTAGATTAATTAGCGAAGAGCGACTAAGGGGGTTGGGGCTTTCCCCAAGATTTTAAAAGTTTTCCTTTACTCCATTTTTGGCAGATTGCCAAAATAGGGGTAGGGAAAATCTTTTAAATTTGGCGAGTGGGTACCCACTTGCTATGCTTGCCCGAATGAGAAGGAGGGTAGGGGGAAATTAGTGATTGAGATTTTTGTGGAGGTAGTTTAATGACTGAAGAGAAAAAACGTTATCGTAGCATTCAAAAGAAAATTTGGGTAACAGCTGATGAAAATAGGTTGATTAGGGAAAGAATGAGCTTATATGATTTTGAAAATTTTAATACCTATGCCCGTTATTTATTATTAACGGGGGAGATTATTCAGGTGGACTTTTCCGAGCTGACAAAATTAAGAACAGCGATTAACCGTATTGGAACGAATATCAATCAGTTAGCTAGGTACGTTAACACTAGTGAAGAGATTAGCCTAGAACAGTACCAAGCCCTGCAAGCTAATCTAGCAGAGGTTAAGCAGCTGATGGAAAGTCATTTTAACCAAGAGATGAAATTGCTTGAAGTCCGATTAAACGAGAAAAGAGACGATAATGGTTTACACTAAAGTTTTTCAAATTAAAAATATACATAGTCTGAAACGAGCTATTGATTATATTGAGCGTGATGATGCGACTGTCATTGGTGTTGAAGAACACAAAAACGATGATGGCTTTGATTATGTTTTAGGAGAAGGAGGGGACATTCAGAAAAAACTCATCTCAAGTTATTTGTTAACAGATTCTAATTCGGCAGATGTTGAGATGATGCAATTAAAAAAACTCGCTAATTTACAAAAAGGAAGAGCGTTTAACTATGAGGAGCTTGTTGAAAATGATGTTTTAGCTCATCATATCATCCAGTCGTTTTCCCCAAAAGATAATTTAACCCCTGAAGAAGTTAACGCCATTGGACGACAAACTGCTTTAGAGTTAACAGGAGGCAATCACCAATTTGTCGTGGCTACCCATATGGATAAGGGACATTTACACAACCATATTATTTTTAATACCACTAATTCTGTTACGCTCAATAAGTTTCGGTGGAACAAAGGAACCTATCAAGCCTTAAAACAAATTTCAGACAAACATGCGGATTTGGCTGGAGCGAAAATCATTGAAAAAAATCCATTCGGACATAAAGAATATGTGGCTTATCAAAAAGAAAATGTTTTTAAAGTGGAGATTAAAGCGCGACTAGAATTTTTACTAAAGCATGCGACAAGTATTGATGATTTTCAAAAAAAGGCAGCTGCTCTCAATCTTGCAGTTGACTTTTCAGGAAAATATGTCAAATATAAATTATTGGATAAACCACAAAAGAACAATACCAGGGATCGGATGTTATCTAAAAAGCGACGTTACTCTCTTGAAAACATTCAAGCAAGAATCGCTAAAAATGAAATTGTCTATCCGTTAGAAAAGATCAAAGAGGAGTATGATAAACTGCAAGCAGAGAAAGCAGATGACTTTGCAATCAAACTCACTCTTGAGCCTTGGCAAGTGGACCAAGAAACCAAGACGGGGATTTACCTTAAACTGCAATATGGGATTGCTAATGAGGGGACGGTTAAAATCCCAAATCGTTTTATTGATAAACAAGCTGATGGTAGTTTTGAGATTTTTGTCAAACGATCAGACTTTTTCTACTTTATTAATCCTGATAACTCACAAAGTAACAAATTTATGAAAGGGTCAACCTTGATTAGTCAGCTATCAGATGATAACGGACAGTACATCTTAACGAAAAATCCTTATATTTCTAAATTATCGCTGTTAGTCAAAGAGTACAATTACTTAGTTAGTCATCAGGTTTCTGATGCGGAACAATTCCAAGAGTTGAGAGAGCGCTTTATTGAGCAAATCAAAGAAACACAAGGGACTTTAAATCTTCTTGATAGTAAAATTGAACGCTTAAATAAAATCGCAGCTGCCTTAAAAGACTATCAAGCACCAGAACCAGTAGCAAAAGAAGTCGCCAAAAAGACCTTAGAGCAATTTGGTGTGTTGCCAACGACAGCTGTTCAACAGATTGATAAACAAGTGGTTGAAGTAACTTTGGAGCGAAAGACCTTAAAAGAAACTTTTGACAAAATCGTAGAAGACTTTACCCAATACGAGCGCTTAGAAAAGCATGCGGCTATTCGTCGAAAAGAAAGTCAATCCCAATTGACAGAAAAAGAGGATTGAAGCAAAACAGCTATAGGAAAAGGAGACAGAAAAATGACAACTGACAAACAGATTACTTTGGTAATGGTGCCTTTATCCGCGATTCACCCTTACGCTCACAATGCTAAAAAGCATCCACACTATCAGATTGAACAGATTAAAGCTTCCATTCAACAATTTGGCAATAATGATCCCATTGCCATTGATGAAAATCATGTGATTATTGAAGGGCATGGGCGTTACCTTGCTTTAAAAGCCTTAGGCTATCAAGAAGTTCCTGTCATCAAATTGTGTCATTTGTCTGATGAACAAAAGAAAGCTTACATTTTAGCTCATAATCAAATTACCTTAAACACAGCATTTGATGTCACAATTCTAAAAGAGGAGTTGACTCATATTTTGGATATTGATATGGCGCCCTTTGGCTTTTCGGTGAATCTCTTATCAAGTTCGTTGTCTGATGAGGAGTTTTCTGATAGTGAAGTACCAACGGAAGAAACCGTTTCGGTACAAGTAGGAGACCTTTACCAATGTGGCGAACATCGCTTGATGTGTGGAGATAGTACCAACCCTGACCACCTTGCAAAATTACTAGCAGGACAATCTATTGACCTTTATGTGACTGATCCACCTTATAACGTCGCTTACGAAGGGAAAACCAAAGCGGCTTTAACCATTCCAAATGATAACCTTGATGAACAAGCTTTTCAAGCCTTTTTAGTAGATGCCTTTCACAACGTTGACCAGTATTTAAAAGCGGGTGGGGTCTTTTACATTTGGCATGCGGAAAAAGAACGCTTAGCCTTTTCGACAGCGATTCAGCAAGTCGGCTGGTTAGAAAAACAAGCCTTAATTTGGGTGAAAGATAGCTTTGTGCTAGGTCGTCAAGATTATCAGTGGCAACATGAACCGTGTTTGTATGGGTGGAAATCAGGGGCTAATCATTATTTTGTGAGTGATTTTAGTCAGTCAACGATTCTAGAGAGCAAATTGGAGACTAAAAGTAAGCAGGAACTGATTGCTCTCATCAAAAATTATCAAGCTAACCAGCCAACCTCTATCTTACGAATCAGTCGTCCAACCAAAAATGAAGGCCACCCCACAATGAAGCCTGTTGCGCTCCTTGAACGCCTGATTCGCAGTTCGAGTCAGCGTGGTGATTGTGTGTTAGACACGTTTGCAGGCAGTGGTTCAACCCTATTAGCGTGTGAACGCTTAGGACGCAAAAGTTATTCCATGGAGTTAGAGCCCAAATATGTGGAACATATCTTAAACCGCTTCCAGCAAGAAACAGGTCAAGTGCCAATCAAGTTGAACAAGGAGGAGTAGTTATGGCCAATGATGAGAATCTCATTCCAATTAACCAACGAACAAAGAGCGAACAAAGAGAAATTCAAAAAAAGGGTGGTCTTGCTTCAGGAAAAGTGAGACGACAACAAGCCGATTTACGCCGAGCGTTCCAAGCCTTACTTTGTTCTGAAGTGAATAATGAGCAGATGAAACAGCTACTCATTCAACTGGGTTATGACCCAACGAATGAAATGGCCTTAGCTCTTGTTGTTTTCCAGAAAGCCTTAAATGGAGATATGAAAGCTTTTAGCCAAATTCAACAAATACTAAATCAAAATACTTCTACAGATAAGGACGACTAGGAGTCTGTGATTGAAGGATTGAAAGCAGCTAAAAAATAGAAAAGACTAGTATAATAATGCTAGTAAAATATTTAGACAAGAAAGATGTAGAGGTGAGCAATTGCAAAAACATAACCTAATAAAACTGTTAAAGGGGCTTCTCTTGGTGCTGTTATTACTTATAGGAGTAGCCTTAATCTTTAACAGATCTATCCGAAATACCTTGATTGCTTGGAATACCAATCAGTATCAAGTCTCACAGATTTCTAAACAGACGATTGAGCAAAATAAAGACGCTAATGTGAGTTATGATTTTGATTCGGTCGAATCCATTTCAACCGAATCTGTTCTAAAAGCTCAAACCAGTAGCGCTAATCTTCCTGTTATTGGTGGGGTTGCTATTCCAGAAGTTGGGATTAATCTTCCCATTTTTAAAGGCTTAGGTAATACCGAGTTGACTTATGGGGCAGGAACCATGAAAGAAAATCAAGTTATGGGAAGTGGCAATTATGCCCTCGCTAGTCATCATGTGTTTGGCTTAACAGGTTCTTCTCAAATGCTCTTTTCCCCTTTAGAAAATGTTAAAACAGGGATGAAGATTTACTTAACAGATAAAGAAACGGTGTATACTTACATTGTCACATCGATTGAGAGCGTCGCACCTAGTCAAGTAGCAGTGATTGATGATACGGAAGAGGCAGAAGTGACCCTAGTTACGTGTACGGATGCTGAAGCGACCTCACGGACGATTGTTAAAGGCAGTTATGACTCTGAAGTTAGTTTTGACCAAGCTCCAGAGAACATTTTAGAAGCTTTTAGCACAGCTTATAATCAAATTGTTTTTGTGCTTTTCAATTGTTAAAGGTACGATCGTGTTAATTTTAACGGATTGAAAAGTATTTTAGATATTATGTCACCAATTTTTCAAAAATTCGTTAAAATAGAATTATGGTAGTAATGAGATTTGATGAAAGAGGATTTGTAGAAGAACGTGATGATTAT
>ERZ1034949.494-NODE-494-length-25384-cov-77.925145_pt1 | contig 25384 bp, 31 predicted proteins | sample MGYA00520590_ERZ1034949 | MGnify/ENA primary metagenome ERZ1034949 (study PRJEB33766, sample SAMN09781752) | gut metagenome | biome: gut microbiome | host: Homo sapiens | place: Madagascar | study: EMG produced TPA metagenomics assembly of the PRJNA485056 data...
AGCACTTATACTTTTTAATATTTGAAAATTTTTAATATCTCCTTGGGTTTTAAGGCTTACCTGTGTAATTTTCATTACTTATCCTCCTCGTAAAATAAGTTTATGGGGGAGCATCCGCCATTGACAGCCTGTTTTAGTGATATACAAGGTTGCGTTAACGAGTTCTCGTTTAGACCATTTATAGGTGCGGTGTTTTGAAAAATAGGGTTCAAGTTGTGCCCATTCTTGATCGCTTAAATCAGTATCATAACGTTTTTTTGTCATAATCTTAGTTTAACACTTTTTTTGTGAATACAGGTTCTAAATTCTGTGTCTGGAAGATGAAACGACTTGGTGTACGCGACTCTTTAAATTCAAAAGAAGGTTTCGGCTTTTCAGATTGTAACTCGATGCGTTCCATCTTATCCAATTTTTTCTGACGTGACATTGCCATATTACGTGTGGCAACACGCGCCTTGTTACGATTGACAAAATCTTTTAAGTCTGCGATTTCTTTCTGTTGACGTTCATAAGCTGCTTCTAATTGTGCTTTTTTCATGGCATAAACAGCTTGGAAATTATTATAATCACCAGTATAACGCACCAAATTATGATTTTCCACATGATAAACGATATTGATAACATCATTTAAGAATGGAATGTCATGTGAAATTAAGACAAAGGCATTCTCGTAATTCTGTAAATAACGTTTCAACCATTCGATGTGTTCGGCATCAAGGTAGTTAGTCGGTTCGTCCAAAAGTAAGATATCTGGTTTTTCAAGCAACAGTTTTGCCAATAGCACCTTGGTACGCTGCCCACCAGAAAGTTCGGTAACATCAGAATCCATACCGAAATCCATCACACCAAGGGCACGCGCGACTTCATCGATTTTAGCGTCTAAGGTGTAAAAATCACGTGATTCCATACGGTCTTGTAGTTCCCCTACTTCTTCCATCAAAGCGTCCATATCAGCGCCATCATCCGCCATAGACATATAAATCTCGTTGATACGTGCTTCTGTTTTGAAAAGCTCATCAAAAGCTGTTCGCAAAACGTCACGCACGCTCATCCCTGCCTCAAGAACCGTGTGTTGATCCAAATAACCAGCCGTTACGTATTTTGACCACTCTACTTTTCCCTCTTCTGGCTGCAAATGACCAGTAACAATGCTCATAAAGGTTGATTTTCCCTCACCATTGTGGCTCCGACAAGACCGATATGCTCCCCTTTTAACAGACGAAATGAGACATCCTCAAAAATCGTGCGCTCACCAAAACCATGACTTAAATGTTTAACTTCTAAAATACTCATTATTTATATTACTTTCATTTGTTTTTTATTGAAAATAGCTGCGCTAGCAGCCTAATTTTCAAATAATCTTTTCAATTATAGCATGAGTTTAAAGCCTAAATCAATGCTTTCTTTTATGAAAACGTTGATTTTCAGTAAGTAAAAAATCTCTTGTTCAAGAGCTTGAAAAATCATTCAGAAATGGTTTTGGGTTGTGCGTGATGTGAAAAGATTTGTTTGAGAATTGGGTAGAGAATTGGAACAGAGATAATCGTTACCAGAGCTGAACCAAATGTACCACCGATTTTAACCAAGGCTGCTAGGAAAGCAACTTGAAACTGGAGACCACCGACAATGCTATTAATAACCGTGTATTTGACAAGGTTGCTAATAATTTTTGTTATCGCTGCAACAATCCCAACAATGATAACGTTGCGCGTTTTATCATCAGAGTGCATTAATTTTTCAAACACAAAATGAAGAACCAGACAAACTATCAAAGACTCTAATATGGTAATCCAAACTTCTGCAGCGTATCCATTTAACACATCGAATAAACCTAGTCCGATAGCTGCTACTAGCGCACCTAATCGTGAACCGTAAAGTAAAACAGCAACAACCACTAAAGCATTTCCGAAATGGACAAATTGAGCTCCAAGAGGAATACGCAAAAATTGGACACTAATGAAAATTAAAGCCGCATATAAGCTTAATTCGACAAGTTGACGTGTAGTGAGATGTTTCATTCTTTTTCCTCCTTCAAGCGCTTCATTTGAATGGCTAAATCCAACAAATAAGGTTCATAACAAAGTCCTAATTTCAAATCTCGTTTCAACTCTAAAGTCAATTGCAAGGTTTTATCAATAAAATCAAGCGCTACTTCTGCTGTTTTATCCAACGATAAGCCATGAAAATAACCAGCTCCCAAAACAGCACACAATAAATCACCTGTTCCAAAAAAATGATGCGGATAGACCTTAGACATATGATAAGTGACGCTGCCGCTCTGTTGATTGAAATGTGCTAATCCGATTTGCCCTGCTTTGAAAGAAACACCTGTTAAAATCACGTGCTTATTATGAAATTTTTTAAACCTTAAAAGCAATTCTTCAATATCTTTTCTTGTATAATCTTCACCGAGATAAGGAACATCTGCTAATAAACAAGCTTCAGTAATGTTTGGCGTAATGACATCAGTATTTTGGCAAAATTGCTGCATGGCGGTCACAAAATCTTGCTGATAGCCTGCATACAAACGCCCATTGTCAGCCATGATAGGGTCAACAAAACGTGCCAGTTTTCTTTGCTTAGCAAATTCTGCTATTTGATGCAATTGTTCTTGAGAGTTGAAATAACCAGTTATCAAGCCATCAACAGAAAAATTTATGGTATTCCACTGGGTTAAGAAGCCTGTTGTCGCTTGATTCAATTTTGTAATACTAATATTTTCAAAACCACCTGTATGCGACGATAAAAGCACTGTTGGCAACGGAATGACCTCAATCTGACAAGCTGACAAAACAGGTAAGGCCGTTGACAAGGCGACCTTGCCCAAACCGACAATATCATTGGCAACGATAACTGACTTTGTAGGATTCTTCATAAAAAGCAACTTTCTAATCTTTTCTCTAAAATAGCGATATCTTTAGATTAAGAGATTAAAAATATTGTAAGAAAATTCAATTTATAATACAATAGAAACAATTAAAAACTGTATGGGGACAGTCTATGACAAGTAAATATCAAGAAATCATGACGGCTATTGTAGAACAAATCGAATCTGGAATCTTAAAAAAAGGGGATAAAATCCCTTCAATTCGTGCCCTTAGTCAAACTTATCATTGCAGCAAAGACACGGTACAACGGGCACTTTTGGAACTCAAATTTAAAAATTATATCTATGCTGTTAACAAGAGTGGTTATTATGTTCTTGAAGGCAAAAGTCAAAAAGAAGAGCCACTTAATTTGAGCTTGACAGAATATAATAACATGGCGTACGAGGATTTCACGACGTGTTTGACAGAAACGTTAGTTAATCGCGAAAATTACCTTTTTAACTACTATCAACAACAAGGGTTGCAAGAATTAATTCTATCCTTAAAAAACTACTTGGAAAAAGGGGCTATTTATGCTAAGGAAAACGAGATTTTAGTCACTTCAGGAACCCAACAAGCACTTTATATTCTTTCACAAGTTTCATTTCCAAATAAAAAGACAACGATTCTCTTAGAACAGCCGACTTATCACCGTATGATTGATTTGGTGACTTCACAAAATCTTCCTTACCAGACGATTGAGCGTGATTTTAATGGCATTGATTTGACGACATTAGAACGATTGTTTAAAATGCAAGACATCAAGTTTTTCTACACGATTTCACGATTTTCAAACCCGCTCGGGCTATCTTATACCGCAATTGAAAAGCAAAAAATTGTAGAATTAGCTCAAAAATATGACGTTTACATCATCGAAGATGATTACATGGGAGATTTCACGAAAACAACGGATTTGCCCCTGCATTATTATGATACGTCAGGTCATGTTATCTACCTAAAATCATTTTCAATGACCATTTTTCCAGCTTTGCGTCTTGGGACAATTGTGCTTCCTCAGCCACTAATGCAGACTTTTCTGGACCACAAAAAAATGATTGACTATGACACCAATCTCATTATGCAAAAAGCCTTGTCTCTCTATTTGGATAGTGGCATGTTTGAAAAAAATCTGAATTATCTGAGTCAGGTCTTTCATGAACAAGTTGCTAAAACGACCGTGCTTCTCTCACAATTTCCAAATATTCAGCATTACAGCGCATCTCTCCAGCACCTTCTGATCGAATTGCCACAAGATATACATTTAGGAGAACTCAAATTTACCAATAAAATCAATTATTTAGAAAATAGTTATCTGACAACTCCTCAAAAGCGTTTTATCCAAATTCCAAATGATATTTATTTATCAGAAACGCTAAATATTATTGCAAAATAATCTAATATATAATGCAAAGAATCCCCAGAAATTTAGCTTTCTGAGGATTCTTATGTTTATATTAATAATCTGGACGTAAAACACCTGTGACTGTTTCTTTGGTAGCTTCAACATCATCGTCAATGACAACGTCAATAATGCGTTTTGCATCTTCTGGTGGGCATGATACCAATGGTAAACGCAATGGACCAGCTTCAAATCCAAGGTAATTCAACACCGCTTTGACTGGTGCAGGACTAGGATAAGAGAATAATGCCTTGACTTTCGGAATGAATTGACGTTGAATAGCTGCTGCTTTTTTTATATCGCTATTTTCAATCGCTGTAAGCATTTCGTGCATTTCGTCATCGTTAACGTGAGAGGCAACAGAAATAACACCGTCAGTCCCAAGATTCATCGCATGAAAAGCGTCGCCGTCCTCACCTGTATAAATCAAGAAATCATCAGGCTTGTGCTCGATAAGGTAAGCCATATTAGCAAGGCTTGTACATTCTTTCACACCAATAATATTTGGGTGTTCAGCCAAACGCAACATGGTTTCTGGTGTCATTTCAACAACACGACCAGGAATATTATAAATGATAATTGGAAGCTCACTCGCATCGGCAATTGCTTTAAAATGTTGATACATACCTTCTTGAGATGGTTTGTTATAATAAGGAACAATAGCAAGACCAGCAGCAAAGCCACCAAATGATAACGCGTTCTTCTGGTGCGCAAATTCGATAGAATCACGTGTGTCATTTGTACCAACACCAGCGATTAACGGCACACGACCATTAACGATTTTTTAACAGCAGCGAAAAGCTTTAATTCTTCATCGTGGGTTAGTGTTGGACTTTCAGCAGTTGTTCCCGCTAACAAGATTCCGTCAGTGTGGTGAGCAAGCAAATGTTCAACAAGTTTTGGCAGAGCGTCAAAATTAATTGATTCGTCGGCATTAAATGGGGTAATCATCGCAGTGATGATTTTTACATTTCTTAAATCTTCAATAGCCATAGTAATCTCCTATTCTGTTAATTGTGTGAGATTTAGGGATTTGTTTAGAGTAAATACGCTCAAAGACCAGTCTCCTAGGAAACTGACTTGAGTTATTTATGATTATTTGAGTTCAAATTTAAGTTCTTTAGTTGGGTGTACAAGACCACGTTTATGGAGAGTCTCAGCAATTTGAACAGAATTCCATGCTGCACCTTTAAGAAGGTTGTCTGAAACAACCCACATATGGATACCATTTTCAACGTCTAAGTCTTTACGGATACGACCAACGAATGTTTCGCGTTTGCCAATAGCATTAGCAGCTTGTGGGTAAACTTGATTAGCAACATCATCTTCAAGGACAGCTCCTGGGAAGGCAGCAATTGCCGCTTTAAGTTCTTCAATTGGCGCTACTTCTTTTGTTTCGATGTAAACAGATTCGGAATGAGAGAAAAGAACTGGCACACGAACACAAGTTGCAGAAACTGGAAGGTCTGGTTCTTCCATGATTTTCTTCGTTTCGTTTGTCATTTTCATTTCTTCGTAAGTGTAGTCATTGTCAGTAAAGACATCAATTTGCGCAAGAGCGTTAAATGCGATTGGGAAGTGTTTCTTATCACCACCGCATGGCAAAATATCAGCGTGAACATCTTTTGGTTCAGCACCGTCATTGACTACTTCTTTGATTTCACGAATAGTTTCGTTAATAGCTGATTGACCTGCACCAGATACGGCTTGGTACGTTGAGATGATAATACGGCTCAAGCCCCATTTTTGGCGGACAGGTTCCAAAGCAACCATCATTTGGATAGTTGAACAGTTTGGAGAAGCAATGATACCGTTGTGAGCATCCAAAGCGTGAGCATTGACTTCAGGTACGACCAGTGGCACATCTGGATTTTGACGGAAATATGATGTGTTATCGACAACAACCGCTCCTGCTTTAACAGCATATGGAGCGAATTTCGCTGACACAGAACCACCTGCAGAGAAAAGAGCAATATCAACGCCTTCAAATGAATCTTCGGTTGTCAATTCAACAGTAACATCTTGTCCCTTATACTTCAATACTTTTCCAGCAGAACGTGAAGATGACAAAAGACGTACTTTGGCAATAGGGAGTGTTGATTGTTCTAATTGTTGAATCATGCGAGTTCCAACGGCGCCTGTGGCACCAACGACAGCGACTGTATAGCCCATTTCAATACCTCTTCCTGAAAAATAGTGTACTATTCTCAATTTTCTAAAAAATTATAGTAGATACATTATACAATTTTTTGAGGTAAAAGAAAAGACTGAATTTTAAAAATATTTTGACAACAAAAAAACTCCCTACCAAAAAGTAGGGAGACGAGGCACTCAAACGAGTGTGACAAAAAGGTTCACACAAATTGTCAAGGTCCGCTCCTGCGTTTCTAGTCGAACTAGAATGACCTCCTCTGCGCAAATAAACTCTCAAATCGAGTTAATTCGGCTCATCGCATGCAACTAGTATATCACAGATAGTAAGATTTGCAAAGAGCTACTCCTACATCAACGGTGCGATGGTTTTGACAAGGAGTCCGATGATTTTTTCGTGTGCTGGGCGGTTGTTAACCATTTCAGGGGTAACGCGTTTGCAGTCTTTTAAGGTTTGCATACAGTCCTTATAAATATCCTGAATGGCATCAACTTTGTACATATAGGTAGCACATTCAAAATGGTGATACAAACTACGGTAATCAAGGTTAATTGTCCCAACAACAGCCTTGCTATCATCGCTAATAAAGACTTTAGCATGAACAAAACCTGGTTTATAAAGGTAAATTTTAACACCAGAGCGCATGAGTTTACTGAAATAAGTCCTAGCTAGAGCATATGGAATTGGTTTGTCAGGAATTCCTGGCATAATAATTCGGACATCTACACCACGTTCAGCCGCAAAGCAGATAGCATGCTCCATTTCACTATCCAAAATCAGGTAAGGTGTCATGATATAAACGTAATCTCTGGCGTGGTTGAGGATGTCGATATAAACATTTTCTCCTACTTTATCGGTATCCAAAGGAGAATCTCCATAAGGAATGACATAACCGTTGGCACGCCTTGATTTATCATGTTCAACTAGATAAGGTTCGATAACCAATTCTTTTTCGGTTACAGACCACATTTGCAAGAAGAGCACGACAAAACTGTTAACAGCTTCGCCCTCAAGCATGATTGCAGTATCTTTCCAATGACCAAAACGTTCTAATTTATTAATGTATTCATCTGCCAAATTCACGCCACCTGTGAAGCCGACTTTACCGTCGATAACAATGATTTTTCGGTGGTCACGGTAATTATAATAAGTCGAGATAAATGGTGAAATCGGTAAAAATGCCTTTGCTTGAATTCCTAGTTTTTTCAAACGTTGTGTGTAGTCAAAAGACAAGGTTGAAAATTCAATCATGCCATCATAAAGAACACGAACTTCAACGCCTTCTTTCACTTTTTGCTCGAGAATACTAAGAATTTCACCCCACATAACTCCCTCAGCGATGATGAAAAATTCCATAAAAATGTACTTTTCGGCTTTAAGTAGCTGTTTTTTTAATTCTTCAAAAAAAGCTTCACCAATCGGAAAATAAGTGGCCTCTGTATTTTGATAAGCTGGGAAATTTCCACGGCTACGTTCAAAATATTGTACCAAATGATAAGTCGTCGATGTGTTATCTTTTAAAGCTTTCAAAATCTCTTGATTGTCTGGCAAATATTCAGCACTGCTATCAACCAATTCATTCATTTGTCGCTTAAGCCCACGATAGCCCCGGTCAAGTTTGGTATAAATGAGAAAAAGTGACCCTAATAATGGCGCAATCATAACCAAAATCAGCCAAGTCACACGTGATAGAGCGTCCATTTCACTGTTTACGAGATATAATACAGTTGCAATGGCAAGAGCACGTTCAATTATAACGACCCAAATACGATAGTGATCTACCCAAACAAATGATGCAATGATGAACAAAAGTTGCAAAATTAACAGGATAGAAATGACAGCTGTCCGACTAAAAATTCCTCGAAGAAAACTACGTCGGCTTTTATCTAATAAGCGTAATGCTTTGATTTTATTAGTGTTTTTATTGTCGATAATCATAACCTCCACATCATTTTTTCTTCATTTACTTCTATTATACCATACTTTGGCTGCTTCTTTCTGGAAAATAGAAAAAGCCGGCAAAAGCCGACTTGTTATTGACAAGATTATTTTAGAACAATCCGATAGCCGTTCCATCTTCTGCAACGTCCATATTAAGTGCTGCTGGTTTTTTAGGTAAACCAGGCATTGTCATCACATCACCTGTGAGAGCGACGATGAAGCCTGCACCGGTTTTTGGTACAAATTCGCGGATTGTGATATTAAAGCCTTCTGGTGCTCCGAGGAGTGCTTGGTTATCAGAGAAGCTGTATTGTGTTTTAGCTATACAAACTGGCAATTTATCCCAGCCGAATTGGGCAAATTGTTTTAATTGTGTTTTGGCTTTCTTGCCAAAGATAACTTTGGCACCGCCATAGATTTCAGTCACAATCTTAGTGACTTTTTCTTCAAGAGAATCTTCGTCTGAATAAAGGCGTTTGTAATCGGCATTACCATTTTCAACAGCATTAACAACAGCATTGGCAAGGTCGACACCGCCGTCAGCCCCATTTGCCCAAACGCTAGCAAGTTCTACTGGAACGTTGATTTCAGCGCAAAGTTCTTTAAGGGCAGCAATTTCAGCTTCTGTGTCCGCTACAAATTCATTAATGGCAATAACTGCTGGAACACCAAATTTACGGACGTTTTCAACGTGACGTTTAAGGTTAGCAAATCCAGCACGAACAGCTTCGACATTTTCTTCACCAAGATCTGTCTTAGCTACGCCACCATGCATTTTAAGGGCACGAATTGTGGCAACGATAACCACGGCATCTGGTGTTGTTGGAAGGTTTGGTGTTTTAATATCAAGGAATTTTTCAGCGCCAAGGTCAGCACCAAAACCTGCTTCTGTGACTGTGTAATCAGCTAAGCGAAGCGCTGTTGCTGTTGCAAGAACTGAGTTACAACCATGAGCAATGTTGGCAAATGGTCCGCCGTGAACAAAAGCTGGTGTTCCGTAGATCGTTTGAACAAGGTTTGGTTTGATGGCGTCTTTAAGGATAAGCGTCAAAGCACCTTCGACTTTAAGATCACGAACGTAAACTGGTGTACGGTCATAACGGTAAGCAACCACGATATTTGCCAAACGTTTTTTCAAGTCTTTAATATCTGTTGCCAAGCACAAGATTGCCATGATTTCTGAAGCAACTGTGATATCAAAGCCATCTTCACGTGGAATACCGTTAACAGGGCTGCCAAGACCAATTGTGACATGACGAAGGGCGCGGTCATTGAGGTCAACGACACGTTTCCAAATGATACGGCGTTGGTCGATACCTAGTTCGTTTCCTTGGTGCATGTGGTTATCGATAATTGCTGAAAGGGCATTGTTTGCCGTCGTAATCGCATGCATATCACCTGTAAAGTGGAGGTTAATATCTTCCATCGGAAGAACTTGGGCGTAACCACCACCTGCTGCTCCACCTTTGATTCCCATGACAGGACCAAGAGATGGTTCACGCAAAGCAAGCATAGTTTTTTTGCCGATTTTATTTAAAGCATCAGCAAGACCGATTGATATTGTTGATTTTCCTTCACCTGCTGGTGTTGGGTTAATCGCTGTCACAAGAACCAATTTACCTGGTTTATTTTCTTGGACAGATTTGATTTTATCGAAAGATAATTTGGCTTTGTATTTACCATAAAGTTCAATATCATCAAATGTAATACCGACTTTTTCAACAATTTCTGTGATTGGTTTGAGTTCGACAGTTTGTGCAATTTCGATATCAGATTTCACGGAATTCTCCTCTAGTTAGTTAATGATTAATAAAAATATTATAACACATTTTTTCAAAAACGCATGTTATTTCTTGGGATAAATATCAACGTTCGTGTTTTATGTTTATGAAATTTAGAAAAATAATTTTAAATTAATTGAAAACAAATTTTTGTTAAACACGATAACTTAGGATAAAGAGGATTGTCTCGGTCAAAAGTTTTGAGAGAATTAAACCAAGTTCAATGCTAATCAGAACTTTTAACATAAAATAATTACAAGTCAAAATGACAGCGCCTAATAGGAAATACCGAACAATCGAGATTGAAGACAAGATTTGCATTTAGTAAGCATTGGGTTGTTGCACTGATAAGACGCGCTAAAATAACAGAAATTAAGAGATTTTTAGTTAAAGCGACCAGCGTAAATAATGCTAATGCATCAACTATCGCTGCTAAAATAGACGCGCCAGAGAATTTTAAAAACGGGCTGTAAATCCGAACAGAATCTTGAATTGGTCGAAAATGAGAGCTTTCGTTCCCTTCGATATAGACCGTTTCGATTGGAACTTCATGAATGTCATAGCCGCTCTGATCCGCTTCAAGCAACATATTAAATTCATACTCGAAACGTTCGCCTTTTAGCGATAACAGCTAAGGGATTAATTCTGTCGATAAACCACGTAAGCCAGTTTGAGTATCAGCAATGGCTACTCCTGTCACTAATCGGAAAAGTTGAGCGGTTACTTTATTTCCAAAACGGCTTCTAGCAGGCACTTTTCCGACAAAAGCACGCACACCAAGGACGATGCTTTCTGGATGATGTTGCGTCGCACGTGCAACTTTGACTATACCTTTAATTAAATGTTGCCCATCACTATCAACCGTAATCATAATATCATTATTGACAAATACGGTTTGAATATGCGTAAAAGCTGTCTTGAGCGCTGCACCTTTTCTAAGATTGTTGGGGTGAATCAGCACCGTAGCCCCAAGTTGTTCAACTTGATGATAAAACGTGTCATAAGAAGCGTCGCTACCATCATTGACAACAACGATATCTGCTTGAAGTTCTTTTTTGATATCTTGCACGACTTGAACAAGCCGCCGGTCTGGTTCATAAGCTGGAATGACAATGTACATAATAGAGATTCCTTTCTTCTTGTGAACCCAAAACTATTTCTTAAAATCCACCAGGACCTCCGCCGGCACCAAGTCCACTTTCAGTAATTTCTGTTTCACCGTTGACAATCAAAGTTCCGCCATTGCATTGTAAGTTGCATTACTACTGAAGTCAAAGGCTGATTGTCCAGTGATATTAATTGTTCCACCGTTAACTACTAAATCACCGTTTGAGTCAATACCGTCTGTGTCACCGTCTGCCATATTAATTGTAATATCCCCGCCATTGATTGTGATGAGAACGCCATCTTGTGCTTCCATTTCGTCACCTGTAAATGCCCAGTCTGTCGCATTGATACCGTCATCTGAGGCGTTAATTGAGATAGTACCGTCATTGATTGTGATAGTCTTACTTTCCAAACCTTCGACACATGATTGAATATCGATTGTTTCGCCATCAATCACCAAGTCATTAGAAGCGTGGATACGTCATCACCTGCATTAATGGTAATATTTCCTGATTGAATGTAGATATTTCCTAAAGAAGTATCTTCGTCATTATCGGAATGAATCTTCGGTAGAAGTTAAATTAAGGGTTGAATTATAAATATCGATAGCGCCATTGGAAAAAAATAGCATTTTTACTTGAAGCTATACTAGACGTGGTTTCTGTAATATTCGTCCCAAAAGTATCCTGTGCTAACGCTGTTTTTAAATAATCTGCACTAGAAAGTGTAATATCTGCTACATAATACGCTGTATTGCTTGTATTTCCTGTTGTAATGGTGATAGAGATATTGTCATCTTGATATGAAGTGTCTGTTGTCGTCGCTTCACCAGTATCTGTCGATGCCGTCGTGCTACTTGTTTCTGCAGCAACTTTGGTTACCGCTGATGGTATCACAAATGTTTTCAAAAGAACATAAACATTTACCGATAATAAAGCTGCGCTAAACAACAACGTGTAAGCATGTTTTTTTAGAAAGCTCATCACCTCCTCCTTTCATGCAACGTAAGCTTAATTAAGCCTATCGAATTTGGCTAAAGATTTTCTGAAAAATAGCTAAAAGAAAACTTAATTCTTGATTTTCTATTAAACAATTTACGAAAAAAATGTTTTTGTGTACAATAAATCTATGAAAATCTTAATCACATCTGGTGGAACAACCGAAAAAATCGATTCTGTTCGCGGCATTACTAATCACGCAACAGGAAGTTTAGGAAAATACATTGCAGAAATATTTTTAGAAAATGGACACGAGGTGACTTTAGTAACAACCAAAGGAGCTGTCAAACCACAAAAACAGCCACATTTGACAACCTATATCGTCTCAAATGTTGACAGTTTGGTTGAAACTTTAGAGCCACTTGTTAAAACACATGACGTTTTTATTCATAGCATGGCTGTGTCTGATTACACTCCTGTCTATATGACTGATTTAGATGAGGTTGAAAACGCCGAGCATATTTCAGATTTGCTGACACAGCAAAAAACTGAATCAAAAATTTCATCTAAAGCAGACTATCAAGTCCTCTTTTTGAAGAAAACACCGAAGGTTATCAGTTTGGTCAAAATATGGAATCCTGATATCATGCTGATTGGCTTTAAATTGTTGGTTAACGTCAGCAAGGATGAATTGTTTGCGGTGGCGCGTGCTAGTTTGAAGAAAAATAAAGCACACTATATCGTCGCCAATGATTTAAATGAAATCAATGGGACACAGCACCACGCTTATTTACTCAGTGAAAACGATATAACCGAAGCCGAAACAAAAACTGAGCTGGCTAAATTAATTTTTGAAAGGGTGACAAATCATGACTAAAACAATCGTACTGGCTGTTTCAGGGAGTGTTTCTGCCTATAAAGCAGCTGATTTAAGCAATCAGTTAACCAAATTAGGGTATCAAGTGCACGTTTTAATGACTGAAGCCGCAACGCAATTTATAACGCCACTAACATTGCAAGTTTTATCAAAAAAAGCTGTTCATCTTGATGTTATGAAAGAAGACGACCCAAAAGTTGTTAATCATATTGAACTAGCAAAACAAGCCGACTTATTCGTAGTTGCTCCTGCTTCTGCTAATACAATCGCTAAATTAGCTCATGGTATCGCAGATAATATTGTCACAGCAACTGCGCTAGCTTTGCCGACAGATACTCCAAAATTGATTGCGCCAGCTATGAATACCAAGATGTATGACAATCCACTAACGCAACGCAATTTACAAAACTTGCAAGAAGTCGGTTATCAAGAAATTGAACCGCGTTCAAGCATGCTTGCCTGCGGTGATGTTGGACGTGGTGCTCTTGCTGGATTAGACGCTATCATTCAAAAAATTCAAGACACCATTGAGAACTAAAAATCAAAATCGATGCTTGTCAAGACAGTTTTAAATTTGTATAATGAATCAGGCATTTGAAAAACTAAAAATTCCAGATGCTACATTTTTCAGTCCATTTAGGAGGCATCATGAAAAAAAATAAAGCAGCAACCGATGTTGCTATTATTGCTATCTTCTTTGCTATTATGCTTGTGATAAATTTTCTAACAAGTTTAGTGTTTAACCTTTGGCCTGTTCCAATCAAGCCTACGCTCGTGCATGTTCCAGTTATTATCGCTTCTATTGTCTATGGACCACGAATTGGCGCTATCCTAGGTGGATTAATGGGGATTACGAGTGTTACCGTAAACACTCTGACATTGTTATCAACAAGTTATCTCTTTTCTCCATTTGTTGAAAACGGGAATTTTGCTTCACTAATCATTGCTCTTGTTCCACGTATTCTAATCGGTATAACACCTTATTTTGTTTATAAATGGCTACATAATAGAACTGGACTCGTTATTGCTGGTGCGATTGGTTCGATGACAAATACCATTTTCGTTTTAGGAGGCATTTTCCTACTCTTCTCAAACGTCTATAACGGAAACCTCCAAGTTCTGCTTGCTGTTGTTTTCGGAACAAATGCTAACGCTGAAATGATTAGTTCTGCCATCCTAACACTTATGCTTGTTCCAAGTTTACAAAAAATTAAAAATTAACGTTGAAAATCATGGGCTAAAAAGCTTGTGATTTTTTACTTAAAGCTAGTAAAATTTTCAAGTTTTTTTACAAAAAAGTAAGTGTTTCAAGGATTGGGCAACCGTTTGTGTAATCTTCGAAAAAATCCCTCAAAACCCTTATATATCAATATATTCACTTATCTCAAATTAGGACTAGAAAAATCTTTTACAAAGTGGTATAATGAAAGCGTTTAGAAGAACAGATAAAAGGAGTTACAGTATGACTTACACTGAAAACTATCAAAAATGGCTTGACTTTGCGGAACTACCTGACTATCTCCGCGAAGAATTAGTAGCCATGGATGAGAAGACCAAAGAAGATGCCTTCTACACAAACCTTGAGTTCGGTACTGCAGGTATGCGTGGTATCATTGGTGCTGGTACTAACCGCATTAACATCTACGTTGTCCGCCAAGCAACTGAAGGTTTGGCGAAACTCATCGAAACTAAAGGTGAAGACGTTAAAAAACGTGGTGTTGCGATTGCTTACGATTCTCGCCACTTCTCACCAGAATTCGCATTTGAATCTGCTCAAGTTTTAGCAAAACATGGTATTAAAGCTTATGTCTTTGAGTCACTTCGTCCAACACCAGAATTGTCATTTGCAGTTCGTCATCTTGGGACATTTGCAGGCATCATGGTAACTGCTAGTCATAACCCAGCTCCATTTAACGGTTACAAAGTTTATGGTGAAGACGGTGGACAAATGCCGCCAGCTGATGCTGATGCTTTGACTGACTTTATCCGTGCTATTGAAGATCCATTTGCTATCGAATTGGCTGACCTTGAAGAAAGCAAGACTTCTGGTCTTATCGAAGTTATCGGTGAAGCTGTTGATGCTGAATACCTTAAAGAAGTTAAAGATGTTAACATCAACCAAAAATTGATTGATGAATACGGTAAAGACATGAAGATTGTTTACACACCACTTCATGGTACTGGTGAAATGCTTGCTCGTCGTGCACTTGCTCAAGCTGGTTTTGATTCAGTTCAAGTTGTTGAAGCTCAAGCTGTTCCAGACCCAGATTTCTCTACTGTAAAATCTCCAAACCCAGAAAACCAAGAAGCTTTTGCTCTTGCTGAAGAACTTGGTCGCAAAGTTGACGCTGACGTTCTTGTCGCAACTGACCCAGACGCTGACCGTCTCGGTGTTGAAATTCGTCAAGCAGACGGTTCATACCGTAACCTTTCTGGTAACCAAATCGGTGCTATCATCGCTAAATACATTCTTGAGGCTCACAAAACTGCCGGAACTCTTCCAGAAAATGCGGCTTTGGCAAAATCAATCGTTTCAACTGAATTGGTAACAAAAATCGCTGAAAGCTACGGCGCTACAATGTTTAATGTCTTGACCGGTTTCAAATTTATCGCTGGAAAAATTCAAGAATTTGAAGAAAAGCACAATCACACTTACATGTTTGGTTTCGAAGAAAGCTTCGGTTACCTCATTAAACCATTCGTACGCGATAAAGATGCCGTTCAAGCTGTTCTTATCGTTGCTGAAATCGCAGCTTACTACCGCTCACGTGGTTTGACATTGGCTGACGGTATCGAAGAAATCTACAAAGAATACGGATACTTCGCAGAAAAAACAATCTCAGTTACGCTTAGCGGTGTTGATGGAGCTACTGAAATCAAGAAAATCATGGATAAATTCCGTGACAACGCTCCTGCACAATTCAACACAACTGACATTGTAAAAACGGAAGACTTCTTGGCTCAAACAGCCACAAGCGCAAACGGCGTTGAAAAATTGACAACTCCACCAAGCAATGTATTGAAATACACACTTGCAGATGCTTCTTGGATTGCCGTTCGCCCTTCAGGTACTGAACCAAAAATCAAATTCTATATTGCTACGGTTGGTACAGACTTAGCTGATGCAGAAACTAAAATTACTAATATCGAAAAAGAAATCAACGATTTCGTTAAATAATCATTGATTGATTAATATCAAAACAACTCCTTCTATCATGAGGGAGTTGTTTTTACTTCATAACTATATTCATTTTAAAGTAAAAAGGTTTTAAAAGATTTTAGTTGCATCATTATATTTATGCAAACAAAAAAACACCTCATAATCATGAGGTGCTCAAATATATAAATAGCCAAAGAACCAAGATTAGACGTTACCAGTTAGCCATGCGATGATAAAGAATAAAGCGAAACCAAATAGATAAACAAGACCAATGATTGATAACCTTTTAAGCCAAGTTTAACTTGATGTTCTTTGTTATTTACTAATGAATAATTAAGATAAGCAAAGAATGGTGTTGTGATGAACGATGCAATCATTGCAAAACGAAGCATTGTTGCAACATTACCAGCAAAAAGATAAACAATGACCAATCCAATAACCGCTGTCAATGTCATCCAACCATAAAGCGCTTTTTGAGAAGCTTCCTTTTCGCCAAGAAGCAGACGGAGCGCTTCGTTATTCGCACGTGAATATCCGTCAATAACTGTGATAACCGTTCCGAAAATACATAGGAAAGCAATAAGCGTAATCAAGAAACGAGACCATTCGCCAAGAACAGAAGCGTACATATTGACAAATTGAGCAATGTAAGCTGCTGAAGCGCTTTGTACTTCTTCACTTGAACCAAATTGAATAAGGGCACCCAAAGCACAGAAAATGAGGGCTAAAATGGCTGTTCCGATATAACCAGTATTGAAATCAAAAATAGCATCTGCTTCTGACATTTTGACTTGTTTGCGCTTTTCGACAGACCACATTGAGTTGATTGCTGAAATTTCAATCGGGCAAGGCATCCACCCCATCAATGATACAATAAATGGCAGAGCTGCCATACGCCAAGGCGTAGGAGCTTCAAAATCTGGTGCGTATTCACGGTGTTTATAAATAGAGCAATAACCACAGCTACAACAGTCGCAATTGTCAAGGCTGTCATGACCCATTTTGCTAACGAATCAAGGAATTTGTAACCGCCAATCAACAACATCGCCCAAATAATCACGATGATAATTGTTGTTAATTGAGAAATGCTTAGCCCAAATCCATTTGGAAAAATGTTGTAAAGAATAGCTGCACAAAGAATACCACCCCCTGCTGTGTTAACGATAGCTGAGAAAATATTCAAAACAAAGAAAATCGCTAACCAACCTTTACCTTTTTCGGCATATCCTTCAATCAAACTCTTGTCATTTTCCATGGTATATTGTGACCCAAAACGGAAAAATGGGTATTTGAAAATATTGATGAGAAGAATCACTAGCGCTAATTGCCAGCCATAGATAGCTCCTGCTTGAGTAGAGGATACAATGTGTGAGCCGCCAACCGCGGCAGAAGCTATCAAGATACCTGGACCAAGCGCTTTTAGCTTAGTTCGCCAATTCGATTGTTGTTCTATATTTTCAGTCATAAAACAGACCTCTTTCTAAATAAACTTTTCAATATTCAGATAATTCTGAATTATAGAAACCTAATTTTACAACTTCCCTATCAGAAAGTCAACCTTTATTTTAGGAAAAAATTTGAAAAAATGAACATTAAAAATCCCCGCTTTTCAAAGCGAGGAAAATCATAAATTTACAGCTTAGTTAAATAGATTTTTAAAGAAATTAACAATTGCTTGCCAAATGTTCGCTAGGAAGCCTTTACTTGATTCCAAAGCGTCTGCGGCATCAAAATTAAGATTAATTCCTTTAAATGTTGAACTTGCATTTGAAACAATGCTATCTTTCAAAGAAGCAAGTGTTGATTTAAAACTACCGCTATCAATGATACTTGATTTTGAAAGGTTAAAAGCAAAGTTAACAATCACGGTAATTTGGTCACTTGACAAAACATCTTTTAGCTCATAATTATCAAGGGTTTCTTCAACGATTTTACGAACATCTTCTTTTGAAACGCCATCACCGGCATCTGCAACGGCTGATTTAATGTCGGTTAAGGCAACGTTCAATTTGTCAGCATCATAACCGTATGTTCCTTGATTCTCAGAGTTGATAGTCAATAGAGCTTCTAACTCTTCTTGAGCTAATTCTTTACTTTCATCAGAAACATCAGCACCATTTTCTTCTAAAGAATAATAAATCCCAGCTAACACTGACTCACCTGTAACAGCGATTGGTGAAGCTAATGTAATAGCTGCGTGCTCAATACCTAGTGTAACAGCTGCATTTCGATACATATCTTCAGTAACTTTTGTAATATTCTCTGGTGTGAGAATATTAACTGCCAAAGTCTCTGAAGAACCTAATTTTTGAATTTTAACAATGAATACAATTGCAAGCTAGAATCGTCTGCGACGTTCATAATATTAGCATAGGCACTTGTTGTAATAGTCTTAACGCTTGTATCCGTTGAACCGTCATAACCTAACAAAGCCAACATTTGTGTGCGCTGATCGTCTGACAAAGAGAGTATCCTAAAACATAGTCAGGTTGAACATAAGTTTCATCAATGACATCCTGAACAGAGTTACTTGACGCTTGGACGCTGTTAACAGTGACAATAGATAAAACTGCTAAAGCACAAGCCATCAATGTCTTTTTAAATTTCATCTTAATCATTTTCCTTTCTCTTAGAGACCCTGTTATACCATTTATTGAGAATTCAGTCTGAAAAAACTGTTTTATCTCCTGCTAAACTACTCATGTAATTCTAGTGGCAGACCATCTGGGTCGAAAAAGAAGGTTATTTTCTTGTCTGTATAATCATCATAGCGCACAGGCTGAACATAAATTCCCATGCTTTCCAATTCAGCTTTGTAAGCATCAACATCATTGACGTAAAAAGCCAAATGACGTAGCCCACAAGCCTCCATATGATACTCAGGTTGCCCAACGCGTTTTGGCGGTGCAACATAATCTGGATCGCTGAGCTTATTTCCGAAAATCTCTAATTCAATCGTTCCACATTTTAAATCAAGTTTGTAATCGTGGCGCTCTGGTCTATGATTTTCACGAATAATTTCAAAACCTAATTTATTGACGTAAAAATCACGTGATTTTTCATAGTCAGAAACAATTAGTGCGACATGGTGAACTGCATTTAATTTCATTATTTTCTCCTTAACAAGAAATAAAAGCTGGAGTTGTCCCAGCTTTTATTAAAATGTCATTTGATTATAGGAATACTCAAATGCTTTAAGAATATCATCTGATGCCTCGTTATAAGCTACGGAAGATTCAAGATTTCCTTTAACGACAATACGTTCGGTTGCGTCTTGGTCCATGCAAGTAACAAGTGTCACTTGAGATTGTCCAGGAGTATCATTAATAACATCTGAGCGATCTGGGGTAACTGATTCAATCTCCGTAATCACATAAGTGTAAATAGTTGATTTATCTGTTAAATAAATTTTCATTCCCACTTTTGCGTTTTCTAGAGGAGAAAAAAGCATTTTGGAAGAACCAACCAAACCAAACACGTGATGACTAGCTAGAGCATAGTTATTTTCACCACCCATGACTTGGTTTTCTTTCATTGTTCCAGCTCCATAGGATAATTCTGTATTTCCTAGTCCTTTAAAAATTGGCAAATTAATACCAACATCTGGCACTGCTATGCCACCAATAACGGGCAGATTAGCACTATTTGCCTGTTTTTTTAAAACAGATTGAATGGAAATAGGTTCTACTGATGAAAAATCATAAGTAACATCAGCACTCTCATTTTCCTTGATTTTCTTTTTAGAAACTTTAGTAATTTGATAATGATTCGACTCTTGACCAATCAAAAAATTACAAATAGATTTGTGAAAAATCAAAGCTATGCCAACAATCAATAAAAGCAAACATAAAAACAATCTAAGAGTATTCCAAAAACGATGTGTTTTTTTCTCTTTTTTTACCATACTACTCTAAGCCTTCTCCAGTTTTTTCTTCCTCTTCTTCTGGTTCAATAAGTGCAAACGTCATAATTTTAGCGTCTTGGTCAAGTCTCATGATTTTAACACCTAGTGTGGCACGACCTGTTTGTGAGATACTAGCAACATTTGTACGAATAATAACCCCTGTGTCAGTAATGACCATAATATCTTCGTCGCCATTAACGGTTGCTAATCCCGCTAACTGACCATTCTTTTCCGCAATATTTGCAGTCTTAATACCTTTACCGCCACGACCTTTAGTTGGGTATTCTGAAGCCAATGTACGTTTTCCGTAACCTTTTTCAGTGATAACAAGCACTTCTTGGTCATCTGAAATGCGTGAAGCTCCGACCACTTCATCACCTTCACGAAGATTGATACCACGGACACCCGTTGCAGAACGGCTCATGCTACGAACGGCAGACTCATTGAAACGAACGCTGTAACCAGTTTTAGTACCGATAATAATATCGTCGTTACCATTTGTTCTGATAACGTTAATTAATTCATCACCATCTTTAAGATTGAGGGCTTTTAGTCCGTTTTGACGAATATTGCTAAATTCAGATTCTTTGGTACGTTTAACAACTCCTTGACGCGTAACGAAGAAAAGATAACTTTCGTTGTCATCGTGTCCAGATTGACTAATGATTGTCTGAACAATTTCGCCTTCATCTAATTTCAAAAGGTTAACAATTGGTAATCCTTTGGCTGTACGTCCATATTCTGGAATTTCGTAACCTTTCAAACGATAAACACGACCTTTGTTTGTCATAAAGTAAACATGGTCATGAGTGCTTGTTGATACCAATTCACGAACAAAGTCATCATCATTAACACCAGTACCTTGGACACCACGTCCACCACGTTTTTGGGTACGGAATTCATCTTGCGCTAAACGTTTAATATACCCTTTATTTGAAAGAGTGATAAGAACATCTTCCTCTTCAATCAAGTCTTCATCTTCAAGAGAAAGAACTTCTCCAACCATCAATTCTGTACGACGTGGGTCAGCATATTTACGCTTGATGTCATCCATTTCTTCTTTGATGATTGCGACAACACGTTCTGGTTTTGACAAAATATCAGCTAAATCAGCAATCAAAGCAAGTAAATCATCGTATTCAGCTTGGATTTTTTCACGTTCCAAACCTGTCAAACGACGAAGACGCATATCAAGGATAGCTTGACTTTGACGTTCAGACAAATCAAAACGGCTCATCAATTCGCCTTGGGCAATCACATCTGTTTCACTGTTTCGGATAATGCTGATAACCTCATCAAGATGATCAAGTGCAACCAGCAACCCTTCTAAGATGTGAGCGCGTTTTTCAGCCTTAGCTTTATCAAACTCTGTACGACGAACAATAACTTCTTTTTGGTGTTCAATATAATCAACGATGATTTGTTTCAAAGAAAGAATCTTTGGCACACCATTTTCAATAGCAAGCATATTAAAGCTAAAGTTTGTTTGCAAACTAGTTAATTTGAACAAGTTATTTAAGATAACATTTGCTGAAGCATCACGGCGTACTTCAATGATGAAACGAATCCCTTCACGGCTTGATTCATCACGAACAGCTGTAATTCCTTCGATACGTTTTTCTTGCGCTAAGCGAACAATGTGTTCGTGTACTTTTGTCTTGTTAACACCGTATGGGAATTCTGTGACAACGATACGTTCGCGTCCGCTCTTAGTTGTTTCAATTTCAGTACGAGAACGTAAAACGATTGAGCCTTTACCTGTTTCGTAAGCTTTGCGAATACCAGATTTACCCATAACAAGTGCACCTGTTGGGAAGTCAGGACCAGGCAAGACTTCCATTAATTCACGTGTTGTTACGTCAGGATTGTCCATAACCAATTTGACAGCGTCAATAGACTCTCCTAAGTTGTGCGGTGGGATATTTGTCGCCATACCAACGGCAATCCCTGTAGCACCGTTAACAAGCAAGTTTGGAAAACGTGACGGCAAAACAAGCGGCTCACGCTCACTACCATCGTAGTTATCTTGTAAGTCGACGGTATTTTTGTTAATATCACGAAGCATTTCAAGAGCAATTTTGCTCATGCGTGCTTCTGTATAACGCTGAGCGGCAGCACCGTCACCATCCATAGAACCGAAGTTCCCATGTCCATCAACGAGCATATGACGATAGCTCCACCATTGTGCCATACGAACCATGGCTTCATAAATAGACGAATCACCATGTGGGTGATATTTACCCATAACATCCCCAGTGATACGCGCAGATTTCTTATGAGGTTTGTCTGGCGTCACACCGAGCTCATTCATTCCATATAAAATACGACGATGAACTGGTTTTAATCCATCGCGTACATCAGGAAGCGCACGAGCGACAATAACAGACATGGCGTAATCAATAAAGCTTGTCTTCATTTCTGAAGTCAAATTTACGTCAATTAAATTTTTATCCTGCATTAAGGAAAAACACTCCTTTTCTAGTGTAGAACTCTACTATATTATACCACATTTTTTGCAAAAATAGCGCTTTTTCACCAGAATCACTTGCTTTCTTCTTTTTTCGAATTTTTACAATAAGTTCGTGACTTTTCTCACTTAACATGTTAAAATATTATTCGTATGGGCGTCAGCCTAAAAAAATTAAGGAGATGTTTAGATAAATGACTGCAACTAAACAACACAAAAAAGTTATCCTTGTTGGTGACGGTGCCGTAGGTTCTTCTTACGCATTCGCACTTGTAAACCAAGGAATCGCTCAAGAACTTGGTATCATCGAAATCCCACAATTGTTCAACAAAGCTGTTGGGGATGCTGAAGACCTTAGCCACGCTCTTGCTTTCACTTCACCTAAAAAAATCTACGCAGCTAAATACGAAGACTGTGCAGATGCTGATCTTGTAGTTATCACTGCAGGTGCTCCACAAAAACCAGGTGAAACTCGTCTTGACCTTGTTGGTAAAAACCTTGCTATCAACAAATCAATCGTAACTGAAGTTGTTAAATCTGGTTTCAACGGAATTTTCTTAGTTGCTGCTAACCCAGTTGACGTTTTGACTTACTCTACATGGAAATTCTCTGGTTTCCCTAAAGAACGCGTTGTCGGTTCAGGTACTTCACTTGACTCAGCTCGTTTCCGTCAAGCATTGGCTGAAAAACTTGATATTGATGCACGTTCAGTTCACGCATACATCATGGGTGAACACGGTGACTCAGAATTTGCAGTTTGGTCACACGCTAACGTTGCAGGTGTAAACCTTGAAAACTACCTCAAAGATGTTCAAAACGTTAACGAAGCTGAATTGGTTGAACTTTTCGAAGGTGTTCGTGATGCTGCTTACTCAATCATCAACAAAAAAGGTGCTACATTCTACGGTATCGCTGTTGCGCTTGCTCGTATCACTAAAGCAATCCTTGATGACGAAAATGCAGTTCTTCCACTTTCTGTATTCCAAGAAGGTCAATACCCTGGCGTAACTGACTGCTACATCGGTCAACCAGCTATCGTTGGTGCTCACGGTATCGTTCGTCCAGTTAACATTCCTTTGAATGACGCTGAACAACAAAAAATGGAAGCTTCTGCTAAAGAATTGAAAGCTATCATCGACGAAGCTTTCTCTAAAGAAGAATTCGCTTCTGCAGCTAAAAACTAATTCTAGTTTTTAACATAATAAAAGCTATCCTGAATCAGGATAGCTTTTATGTATTCTATTTATTTCGCATTTAACGCTGCCATTGTAATGTAGTTGTATGGTTTGTTGAAATGCGGTAGGAAGAATAAGTCTGTTAAAGCAAGTTTATCAATCGTCACTTGTTCTTGGATAGCAAGCGAGAATAAGTGAATTCCCATTGAGATATCTTTTTTCGCCATTATTTGTGCACCAAGAATGACACGTGATGTTTTATCATAAACAATTTTTAGAGTAACTTGGAAATTATCTTTTTGAATGAATTCTGGTTTTTGATTATCCACATACTCGACTTCAAGAGCATCAAAGCCTTTTACTTTTGCCTTTTCTAGAGTCAATCCTGTCGAAACCATATTCAAGCCATAAATTGAAATACCATTTGAGCCTTGAACACCTGCCCCTTCTAGTTTATGACCACAAGCGTTGTGTGCTGCAACAATTCCTGTACGGACAGCATTTGAAGCAAGGGCGATGTAATCTGTTGATTGTGTCGCATTGTTATAAATCGTTGCACAATCACCGATAGCATAGACATCAGGTATACTTGTTTCCTGGTATTTATCAACTAAAAAGGCACCATTTGGGAACAATTTAATTTTATCTTGAGCCAATGCTGTATTGGGACGAAAACCAACTGCTAGAATAACCATATCGACATCATATTCTGATTTATCAGTGATGATTCTTTCCACTTTTGTCTTACCAACAATTTCCTGCACAGCTTCTCCAAATGCTAAATGAATGCCATGTTCTTGTAAATTATTTGCCATTGCGTCACTCAAATCGCGGTCATAATATCCAGCTAAACAAGTCTCTGCAACGTCGATAAGCGTTACTTCTTTTCCTTTGCGTTGAAAAGCTTCTGCTAATTCAACACCGATATAGCCTGCTCCGACGACAGCTACACGAGAAATAGCTTTCTCTTTCAACCTCTCAATAACATCTTCAGCATTCTGATAAAGTTTAACAAATTGAACGTTTTCGAGTTTTGATTCAAATTCAAGCGAATCTTCTTTCATGCTAACACCCTTAATTGGCGGGATGATTGGCTGTGAGCCTGTTGCAAAAATCAATTTATCATATGTTTCAAAATGTTTTTGCCCATCAACAAGTGCTGTGATTTCTTTTTTATCATAATCAATCGATTCCACAGGAGAATTCATATAAACTTTAGCACCAAGTTGTTCTAATTCATCCTTGTCTGAATAGAATAATCCTTCAGGTCCAGCGATTTGTTCTCCGATCCATAATGCCATACCACAACCGAGAAATGAAATATTTGAATTTTGGTCAAAAACAACCACTTCATTTTCAGTGCCATAATTGGTTAACATTGTCTTTATGCAAGCTGTACCAGCATGATTTGCTCCAATAACAACAATTTTACTCATAGAAAGTAACCTCTAACTAATTAAATTTAACATAACTAATATACCATACCTGTAAAACGCTTACAAATAATTTGCTTATAAAAAATAAGCTGGTAAAACTGTACCGCACCCCAAAAGTTAGACATAAAATCTAACGATTGGGGTGTTTTTGTATGAAATTAAGTTATGAAGATAAACTAG
>ERZ1034949.503-NODE-503-length-25056-cov-23.608896_pt1 | contig 25056 bp, 23 predicted proteins | sample MGYA00520590_ERZ1034949 | MGnify/ENA primary metagenome ERZ1034949 (study PRJEB33766, sample SAMN09781752) | gut metagenome | biome: gut microbiome | host: Homo sapiens | place: Madagascar | study: EMG produced TPA metagenomics assembly of the PRJNA485056 data...
TTACTTGTATTCTGAGGGAAAAATTAATTTACACACAAATCTGGACTTGACTGCCGGCCCTAAAAGGAAGGCGCTTTTACTGCACATTAAAGCGCCTTCCTTTTGTGGCCCGGCGGTGGCTGCGTAACAGACGGAGGATAGCTGATGGATGCGCCGCAGGCTGCCTCTCTTCCATCTATCGTCTATCTTCTATCGTCTCTGCGGCGGAGCCGCTATAGTGTTTCATAAGGCGGCGCGTCCCAATTCGTGCGCCGCCACTACCACTCCTCATTCCTCATTCCTCATTCCTGATTTTTCCCGCGCCGCCACCTTTTCAATCTCAACAGGTTCCATCTGTCGCATATGGCTCGACCACATCAGACAGATCTCTATACTTTCTCTTTTCCGTCTTGTATTCAAACTTCAAGATGCTATAATTAAGTATAAACAGTATGTTTGATATCATAAAATTAGCAGGAAGTGAAAACTCATTAAACTGTGATTTTGTTTCAGATATCAGACAAAGGAGGAATGGTAATGGAAGAAAAACGGGAGGAAACCGGCAAAAGTAAGGGCCTTCGGATTTTTATCATCTTTATTTTTGCCGCTTTTACAGTATTTGCCATGGTATTCAGCCTTATCTTCGGATCGGCGGATATTTCATTTGCCACCATCATGCACACCCTCACGGGCCATGTGGAGTCCACCGATGAAATGGTAATCTGGAATATCCGGTTCCCCAGAAACATTGTGGGTGCCCTGGTGGGAGCAAATCTGGCGGTGTCCGGAGCTATCCTGCAGGCGGTGATGAAGAACCCCCTGGCAGATCCGGGAATCGTCGGCGTATCCAGCGGTGCCGGTCTTGCCGGTGTCATTATGCTGATTTTTATGCCGGAAGCATCCCTGCTTCTGACGCCGGTGGCCTTTGTGGGAGCCATGCTTTCAGCGGCAGCGGTCTATGCCCTTGCCTGGAAGAACGGGATCCGCCCCAGCCGTATTATCCTGGCCGGCGTTGCGGTCTCCGCTTTTCTGGGAAGCGGTATTTCGGCGCTCCTCGTATTTTATTCGGATAAGGTACAGGGCGCCCTTCTCTGGATGGTAGGGGGGCTCTCCGCAAGGAGCTGGCCCCAGGTGGAGGCGCTTTTCCCATACACCGTCCTTGGCCTTGTGCTGGCGCTGGCAGGATGCAAAGCGCTGACCATCCTTTCCCTGGGTGATGAAACGGCCCGGGGCCTTGGGGTGCCGGTGGAGAAAGTCCGCTTTTCCATGACCGCCGTGGCAGCTCTCCTGGCGGCGGGTGCCGTCAGTATTGCAGGGCTCATCGGGTTTGTAGGACTCGTGGTGCCTCATATTGTGCGCCTTATTATCGGCACTGACTACAAGTATGTAGTACCGGGCTCTGCCATCCTGGGAGCCGGGGTCCTCGTATTCTGTGATACCCTGGGCCGGGTACTTTTCTCGCCTATTGAAATTCCGGCCGGCATTATCATGGCCTTTCTGGGGGCACCGTTCTTCCTGTACCTGCTGAGGAGGAGTGCATGATGACAGACAATGATATTGCTATTAAAATTAATGACATTCATGTAACCTTCGGAAATCACCAGGTCCTGAAGGGTGCCAGCGGTGTCATCAAAAAGGGAAGCATTGTGACATTCCTCGGAAGAAACGGCTGCGGGAAATCAACGCTCCTGAAAACGGTGACAGGGAACCTGAAGCCCCAGAGTGGATCCATCGAGATCGCGGGACGGCCGCTGGAATCCTACTCCGCCGGTGAACTGGCCAGGGTGGTGGCATTCCTGCCCCAGTTCCATGAAGTGCCAAAGGATATGACCAGCGAGGAACTGGTTTCCTGTGGCCGCTATCCCTACCAGCACTGGTGGAGCGGCGTTTCCACCAGGGACAGGGAAGTGGTGGCGGAGGTCATGGAAAAGACGAATACCACCCACCTGAAGGACCGCCTGGCAGCCAGCCTCTCCGGTGGTGAACGGCAGAGGGTATGGATTGCCATGGCCCTGGCCCAGGAGCCAAAAATCCTGATTCTCGATGAACCGACTACGTACCTGGATATCTGCCACCAGCTGGAAGTGATGGAGCTGGTATCCAAACTGAACCGGGAAGAAAACCTGACGGTGGTCATGGTGCTCCATGAAATTAACCAGGCCATCCGGTATTCCACGGATCTCCTGGTCCTGGAGCATGGCATCATCCAGCGCCATGGCCCGCCTATGGAAGTGATGACCCACGAGGCCATTGCGGAAGTGTTCGACGTGGATGCAGATGTGGAAATGAGAAAAGGAAGGCCCAGTGTATGTATTAACGGGCTGCTTGAAAAATAGGATATGGAAAAGGTGCTGTGAAATCTGATTCACAGCACCTTTTTTGAGCTCATGTATGGTGTGGAAAACCCAGGCGTATGGATGGTTCGTAAGGGTGGTGGGTTGGCCGCTGGCGCTCGCCAACCGGGGTGTGGCTTTCCCGCCGCTTCGCTTGTTGAAGCGGGTGGAGACGCTGCGCTTACAAGGAAAGGGACAGTATTTAACGCCGCCTCCAGCGGCTTATTTCCAAATGGCGGCGAAGCCGCAGATGCATCTTTATGCCCCCTGGTGCGAATCATCCGCCACCCGGTGAACAAGCGAAGCGCCATTCACCCACAACCTTTATGAACCTTGTATTCGTCTGGGGCACTCACCGAAACAACTGTTTATGTTCAATTTTCTCCATAGGCCAGTTCATAAAGCTTTTCCATGGCCTGGGGGGTATTCACGCCGGGGTTCATAAGGAACAGGTCCGGTTCCAGGAAGTATACATGGTTGTTCTGTACCGCCTTCAGGTGGGCCCAGGAGGGGTTATTTCTCATGGATTCATCCAGTTTCTTGTTGATTTCGTCCTGTTTGCCCATGGTGACGATGAAGATGGTGTCCGGATCATCGGCGGAGAGCTGCTCCAGGGAATAGGGGACGGTCTTGCTGTCCAGCTTCAGGTCCTTGTGGTTTGTAATGACGTTATCCATTTTCAGCATTTCCACCATGGAGGCGCAGATGGATTTCGGGGTTTCTGCGGTTACATCTTTGCCGGTGGCCCGGAGGACAGCTACTTTTGCCGGTGTTTTGGCGGCTGCCTTGTCTTCTACCGCCTTTACTCCGTCTTCATAGGTCTTGATTACCTTTTCCGCCTGGTCCTGCTTGTTGTAGAGCTGGCCCATGAACTTAAGGAGAGGCACGTTATCATTGATGCCGTCATACTGGATGAGGACGTAGGGGATTTTATTGCTCTTCAGCAGGGATTCCAGTTTGGAGTTCTGGTTCTTTTCGCCGAGAACCAGGTCCGGCTTCATGCCCACCAGGGTTTCCATGTTGATATTCTGGACATGGCCCAGGGTGGGGAGGGACTTGGCTTCTTCCGGAATGGGGCTCGTGGTTTCCGGACGGGCAATGGAGGTGCCGCCTACGGCATAGGCCATATTAAGAAGGGGAGCCGACAGTTCTACAATACGCTGGGGCGCTGCTTTTACGGTGATGGTCTGGTCTTTGTAGGTGTAGTTCAGTCCGTTTGCGCTTCCTGCTGTCTGTGAGGACCCGCAGGCGGAAAGGGAAAGGCAGAGGGCAGCGGCGGCAATGGCTGCTAATACTTTTTTCATTATGTACTCCTTGTCATAAATGGGGAGGGGAGATTGCTCCTTCCCGGTCCGATAGAAAAGGGACTGTGAAAAGATTTCACAGTCCCTTCTTTTTATAAGAGACGCATCATCTCTTATATTATATTACCACAAATTATTTCTGCAGATCTGCAAGAGCTTCATTTGCACGTTCTACATAGAGATTGCGGATGTTAGCGTTTTCGCCAAGGCCATGGATGTAGGTGGAAACGGTGAAGCCCTGGGCTTCCAGCTGGCTCTTGTGGGAGTCAGGATCGCTGCCTGCCATATCGTTGTTTGCATGGTCACCGGCAACCATCATGATCGGCATGAGGGTTACATGTTTATAGCCCTTTTCTTTCAGCTGGGGGATAACATCATTGATGTTCGGACGGCCTTCTACGGAGTATACATATACATGGGAGAAGATCGGGTCCGTCTTAGCCAGCTGGTTGATGCGGGCCTGGATAACGCTGTAGTAAGCGTTGCCGGGATGCGGAGTGCCGTGAGCCATGATCATGATAGCGTCCTGGGGACCGCATTTCGGGAACTGGCTCTTCAGGTTCTGGAGGAAGTCTACAACCTGGTCCGGTTCACCTTCGGTGCCCTGGAAGTACATCAGTGGGGTAGCGAGGGAAATCTTCTTGAAGTTGTTGACCTGCATCTTGGTTACAACGGAATCATAGGTATATTCCATGCCCGGGATAACATCGAGGGATACAACAGCAACACGGGTGTAGCCTTCTGCTTTCAGTTTAGCGAATGCTTCTTCCGGGGTCAGCTTTGTGATTCCTTCTTTAGCTTTTACGCGGTCAATGATGATGTGGGAAGTATAGGCTTCATAAACCGGTACGTTCGGGTTAGCAGCCTGGATGGCTTTTTCTACAGCATCAATGGTCTTGTGACGGGTATCGGTGAAGGTAGTACCAAAGGTCATAACCAGAATGGCATCTTTGTTCGGTGCATTCTTCATAGCCGGGTTTTCATGGGTCCATACACCAACAGTGGAAGCTTCACGGAGAGCCGGAGTTACATCCTTAACTTCCGGGTTCAGTTCGTAAGCGTTGACAGACATGCCCATGCCCAGCATGGAGAGAGCTGCCATAGATGCGATTACAACCTTTTTAATACTTGTTTTCATGAACAATCACTCCTTTGAAAATTTCCTGGAATCCAGGTTTCGTATAGAATAAAGGAAGAAAAAACAAGTTATTTCCCAAGCACATGTTTTTTCTCTCTCCTCCATACTTAATACTCCTTAAGTTTAGTACAAGCTAATCGTAATGTCAATTGAATTTTTACCTGTTTTTTATCTTTATGGTGCTTTCTTTCAATGTGTAAATATACTATAACTAATTATCTATGATTTGATTGATAATAAATATGTGTATTTCTATAAATACAGAAATATCCCCACTTTCAGCAAGCGTTTCTGAAAGCGGGGATAAATGTGGTCATAGGGAAAAACATGGGACGAGGGGAAATTCATGAATCTCTTATTTTTTATTAAGAAGGGCATTCATAGTTTCTATAGCCCTGGCGGCGTAAAGGCGCCGGACCTTTTCATTTTCTCCAAGACCATGGATATAGGTGGAGACAGTGAAGCCTTCACGGATGAGGATATTCTTATGGGAATCGGGGTCATCGCCGGCCATGTCGTTATTGGCATGGTCACCGGCCACCAGCATGGTGGGCATGAGGGTTACGTGATGGATATGCTGCTTCTTTAATGGGGGAATGATATCTTCCAGGGATGGCCGGCCTTCTACGGTATACACGAATACCGGGCCCAGTCCCATCTCCCTGATCCAGTCCTGGATGACGCTGTAGTACGCATTGGCCGGATGCGGCGTGCCGTGGGCCATGAGAAGAATGGCATCACCATCATCCAGGGGAGGAAACTGCCCTTTCATGGCTTCCAGAAGATCTGCCACATCATCCCGCTGGTCCTTGACTCCCTGAAAATAGAGGAGAGGCGTGGAAATGACGATTTTCTTGAACATAGAAAGCTGGCTTTCCGCAAAGAGGCAGGTATAGTCATATTCAATGCCCGGGATAATATTCAGCGCCACCACCGCAATGCGGGTGTATCCTTCTTCCTTCAGCTTCCGGAAGGCCCTGGCAGGGCTGGCTTTCAGCACATTTTCCTTCAGGTGGACCCGTTTAATGATGATTTTGGAGGTATAGGCTTCTAAAATGGGAATCTCCGGATACAGGCGGTGAATGTCCTTTTCCACGGCTTCAATGGTTTTGCGGCGGGTCTCGGAATAGGTGGTACCGAAGGCCATGACAAGGATGGCGTCCCGGTCCGGTGCCTCTTTCATGGCTTGATTTTCGAGCACCTTTACGCCGATAGAAGAAGCCCGGCGCAGGGCTGCAATCATGCCGGCTTCTTCTTTCTCCGCCTGGGAGAAGGTAAGGGGAGAGGGATTGGAATCGGATGGGGTCATTTGCATTCCTTTCTGTCATTATACGATTGAATCATTTAATGAATAAATAACTATAATTTTATGCTGATTACATTATATGATAAATATGAAATGATTACAATAAGATAAGACAGATGAAGGGGTAAAGCGGCTGAAGGGTAACATCCTTCGGGCGATGTGGTTCAGGGGGAACGGACTTCACCCGAGGGGAAGGTGGCGGTGCGGGAAAAATTAGGAATGAGGAATTAGGAATGAAGGTGGCGGCGCACAGATTGGGAAGCGCCGCCTTATGATACCAGGACTGACGTAAATGCTGAGTGGCCTGAAATCGTATAAACCGTATGAGAGGTGGCGCAAGGGTAACGCCTGCGGCGAAGTGGCTCAAGGGGTACGGGCTTCGCCCGAGGGGAAGGTGGCGGCGCATGGAAGTTAGGAATGAGGAGTTAGGAGTGAGGAGTGGTGGTGGCGGTGCAGGAAAAATTAGGAATGAGGAATTAGGAATTAGGAATGAAGGTGGCGGCGCACGAATTGGGAAGCGCCGCCTTATGATTTCTCTCAGAAAATCCACCTTTATCCCGGTGAATCCATACGTTCATCGTCATTTCGAGCGGTGGTAAGCGTCGCAGTGGCTCTGTCTTTAAAATCACTACAGCTTCGATGAGTCCCGAAATCTCCCTGCTAAATGACTATGACGGTCTTACAACTCCGGAGGATATTGGTTCTATCGGAAGCGCCGCCTTTTGAACCACCGAAGCGCCTTTCTTAGCTAATGGGAACGGAAGGGTCCGGTCCACAGGGCATGCCGCATCTAAGGAAGCACTGATTCATTCGCAGAGTCAGATGTAACCGGTGCTTCCCTGGGGGAAAGGCTCAAAATCCTCGCCCATAAACAAACACAGCGCTTCCGGGTCTTATGGTCCACACCCTAAGCCCTGGCCGCAGGCCATAGCCTTGCCGGCAGGCAGAGCCATGACGGAGTCACACTGGACACAGGCCATCGCCGGTTCTAACCAATTTTTTCCTGTCCCCACCTATTCCTACATGGTATAATAATAAGAATCCTCTCGAAAAGGCGGTATGAATAGAATGTTTTCTGCAATGTTGAATTCCCTGGGCATAGACATGGGGTCTTCCCAGGTTCGTATATACCAGCGGGATAAGGTGATCCTGGAAGAAGCGAGCACAGTGGCGGTGGATAATATCAGCGGCCAGGTGCTTGGCTTTGGTACGGAGGCACTGATCCGCTACCATAAGGAACCGGCGAATAATACGCTGGAGTGGCCGGTGAAGAACGGGGTCATCGCCGATTATGACATGACGAAGGATATGCTCCGTTTCTTTATCAATAAAAGCCTTCACCGTTCCGTCAGCCGGCCCAATGTGACAGTGGCTATACCGGTAGAAATCAGCTCCGTCACCAGGCATGCCCTGGTGGATGCCCTGTTCCACGGAGGCGTACAGAGCGTATACCTCATTCCATCGCCCGCAGCAGCGGCCCTGGGAGCGGGGAAAGACCTGAATGTGCCCTCTTCCACCATGTCCCTTGTCATCGGACGGGATGTGTCGGATCTTGGGGTCTATGGCTGCGGCGGCATCGTGGTCCAGGAGGGAATGTCCTTCGGCGGCCACGACATCGATATCGGCATCTGCCGCCATATCCTGGACCGGTACAGTATGATGATCGGCCTTACCCAGGCGGAGAAACTGAAGAGCGAAGTGCTGTCTCTCACATCCAATGACAGCGATCGTTTCTTCACGGTCCGGGGGCGCCGTATCGGTGACGGGGTAGAAGTGGTGGTCGAATTGTCGGCTGATGAGATGAGCACCGTTATGCAGCATATCATGCAGCCCGTGGTTCATCTGATCCGTCAGGCCATGCGCCGGTGCACGCCGGAAATGGCCGATGATTTCCTGAAAAACGGCCTTCTCCTTTCCGGCGGCAGTGCGCTCCTTGACGGCCTCCGGGACTGGCTTTCCCTGGAACTGGGCATCCCGGTGTCCATCCCGGAAAATCCGGGCAGCGTGGTGGCCAGGGGCTGCTATGCGGCCTGCCTGATGGAGAAGGAACATTCCCTTCTCATTGAAAATGGTAATAAATACTATGGGGGAGCTTCACTTTGATATTCTTCGGTAAGAAAAAGATAGCAAGCATTATCGTACTTTTTGCTTTTATGGGAGCCTGCGGCTGGTTCTGGCGGCACAGGGAATATATTCCCTTCGTGTCCCAGCCTTTGTCCGTGGGGGCCGCTCCCTTTGAATACGGCGTTTCCCGGGCTGCCTGGTTTGGGGAAAACAGCATCGGCATGGTGCAGCAGATTTTCACAAACTGGAAGGACCTGGAAGAACTGAAGAGGGAGAATGAAAGCCTGAAGGCGGAACAGAACCGGTACAGCGAGGTGCTGGCGGAAAATATCCGCCTCCGGAATCTCCTGAAATTCAAGCAGGGCTATACCAGCTACAATATGGTAGGCGCCTCCGTCATCGAACGGGATTACGGCGGCTGGACCCATACCATGGTCATCGACCGGGGCGAAGACAGCGGCATCAAAAAATACATGCCCGTCATTATTCCCTCGGGACTCGTAGGATTTGTGAGCGAAGTCTACATGAATTCCTCCAGGGTGCAGCTCCTTCTGGATCCCCGGACCACGGTGGGCGGCATCGTGCAGCGCCCCGCTTCCCGGGTGGTATCCATGGTATCCGGAAACAGCGGAAATCCCGGTCTCCTTTCCTTTATGTCCCTTCCGAAGGAATCGAATGTGATCAAGGGGGACATCATTGTTACATCGGGCTACGGCGGCGTGTACCCGAAGGGACTCGTCATCGGTACTGTAGAGCAGGTGGATGTGGACTCCGAAGGAGGCACCCAGTCGGCGGAAATCCGGCCGGCTGCGGATTTTGCCCATATGGAAGAGGTCTTTATCATTACAGACCATATCCAGAAGACCAGCCCCGACAGCATTACGGTGAAACCGCCGAAAATCGAACCGCCTATGAATCCGAATAAACAGCAGGCAGGTGACAAATAATGAGTGCCTACAGCCTTCTCCTTTTGAGCGGTGTTATTTTCCTTCTGCAGTCATCGTTTCTGCCCTTCCTTTTTAACGGCATCATGCAGCCGGACCTGTGGCTTACGGTGATTGCCCTGTCCTCCCTGGTGGTGGACCGGAAAACCGCAATCCTTCTGGCGGCCATAGGGGGTCTCCTGCAGGACGTGGTGACCAGTAATTTCTTTGGCCTCCATCTCCTGCCATACCTGGGAATTACCCTTCTTTTCCTGAAATTCGGCAGGGACCGGTATAATAAGCACTGGTATATTTCCCTTCTGGCGGTGCTGCTGGCTTCGGTGATTTACGTGGTCGTATCCAGCATCATCATGGGATGGGCCGGCAGCCGGTATCCCTCTCTCTTTTATTTCGTACATTTGGGCATTCCCCTGGTCCTTATGAATGGAGGATGCTCTCTTGTTCTTCATAACGTGGTTTGGATGTTGAAACAGGAGGAAGAGCCTCGTTGGTAAAGAAACATATTCCTTCCATACTGGAAAAGCTGATGAAGAACCGGGAGGAGTCCCGCTATGCCCGCATGATTTACGTGGCCATGGCGCTGCTCCTGATCCTCGGCGCCCGTCTCCTCTGGATGCAGGTGGTGGAAGGAAATTACTATAAAGAACAGGCCGACGGCAACCGTATCCGGCACCTGCCCCAGCAGGCTGCCCGGGGCGTCATGTATGACAGGAACGGCATTATCATGGCCGGTTCCCGCCCCGCTTACAGCGTCATCATGCCGGTAGAACGGAAGGGAAATACCCTTTCCGACGATGAACTCACCCGGCTCGCAGCGCTTCTGAAAGTGCCGGCGGAGGATATAAAGAAAAAAATCGAAGATAACAAGCTGGCCTTCGGTGCCATTTACCTGGCCAACGATGTGGGCATCGATGTGGCTACCCAGATTGAAGAGAAAAAGGATGATTTCCCGGGCGTTGAAATCGAAGTGGATCCGCTCCGGGTCTATCCCTATGGGGCAGCCGGTGCCCAGGTCCTTGGCTACGTAGGGGAAGCAGGTCCCGATGACCGGGATGCCAATGGCAACCCCTATACCACTGCCACCCTTGTGGGCCGGTCCGGCCTGGAAAGGCAGTACAACCAGTTCCTGGAAGGAAAGAACGGCTCCAAAACCGTGGAAGTCAATGCATCCGGCCAGCCGGTGCGCTATGTGGGAGGCACGGCTTCCGTATCCGGAAACAATGTCCGCCTCACTTTGGATGCCCACCTGCAGCAGGCGGCGGAAGCGGCCATTGAGAAACAGACAAGGGTTCTCGCCCATTCCGGCGTATTTCCTACCGGCGCCTCTGCCGTAGCCATTGACCCCAATACAGGGGCCGTACTGGCCATGGTGAGCTGGCCCAGCTATGACCCGAACCGTTTCAGCAAGGGGATTTCCTCCAAAGACTGGAACGATATCATCAATAACAAGAACCATCCCATGCAGAACCGCACCATTGCGGCCATGTATCCTCCGGGATCCCTGTTCAAGGTCATCACCGGTTCCGCCGCCCTGGAAGCGAAAGTGACCACGCCGGACGAGAGGATTTTCGATAGCGGCAAACACTGGCTCGTAGATAAGAGAAACTCCGAAGGCGAAGCTTTCGGATGGATCGATTTCTACGAAGCCATCGAGAAATCGGATAACGTGTACTTCTATGAAATGGGCCGGCGCACGGGGATCGACCGGATTTCCGCCATGGCCCGGGAGTATGGTCTTGGCAAGCCCACGGGCATTGACCTGGCCGGTGAAGCGGAAGGCAATGTGGCCAGCGAGGAATACAAGAAGAAAGTCTTCAAGCAGGACTGGTACCTCGGGGAAACCATGGACGCCGCCATCGGCCAGAGCTTTACATTGACCACGCCCCTCCAGATGGCCATGGTCTATGCGTCCATCGCCAATGGCGGGTTCCGGTACCAGCCGTACCTGGTAAACCGTATCGATAAGCTGGACGGTACGCCCCTCAAGATTTATTCTCCCGATAAGGTGGGCACCATCCCTGTATCCAAGGCCACCCTAGATGCCATTCATAAGGCCCTGCGCCTCGTTATGACCTCCAATGGTACCGGCGGTGCCATTTTCTCGAATTATCCCATCGCCATGGCCGGCAAGTCCGGTACCGCAGAAACGAACGGCCTTGATAACGGCTGGTTCGTGGCCTACGGTCCCTATGACAAACCGGAAATCGTGGTGCTTTCCATGTTTGAACACAGTGGTTTCGGTTCCGAATCCGCCGCTCCGGTGGTGAAGGAAATCATGGATGCCTGGTTCCATGTGGGGGATTATGCGCCGGGGAAGAACCCGGAAGCAAAGAAGACAAAAGAGGGAGGTAAGACATAATGGCTTCTATCATTGCCACCGCATCCGGCAAGGGCGGGGTGGGGAAGACGCTCCTTACCGCCTCCATGGGCATCGCCCTTGCCCGGCAGGGGAAAAAGGTACTCCTCATTGACGGGGACATGGGCCTCCGGAATATGGACCTGATCCTGGGCCTGGAAAATGACTGCCTCTATAATATCTGCGACCTCGCCGAAGGCCGCTGCTTCATGGAAGACGCCATTCTTCCGGTCATGAAGGGCCTGGATTTCCTGCCCTCTTCCCAGGAGGAGTCCTGGGAGACCGTCTTTCCGGCGGCCATGGACATGGTGCTGGAAGACATCCATAGGCGCTACGATTATATATTCATCGACTGCCCCGCAGGCATGGGAAAAGGCGTGGAGACGGCTTTCCGCATGTCCGGCCGCATCGTGGTGGTGGTGGCGCCGTCCTGGGCATCCAGGAGAAGCGCGGACCACCTGGTCACCATGATTGGGAGAGGGAAGGATTACGCCTTTGTGCTGAACCAGTTCTCTGCCAGCCACAGGGCGTCCCTGTCTTTTGATGATGTGTATGATACGTTGGACCCCGAGCTCTTTGGCGGGGTCATTCCCTATTCCATCCATGCAGACCGGCTGGCCCATGAAGGGGAGCTCACCGATTTCAAAGAAAAGAGCGCCTTCGGGAAATCCCTGTCCTATGTACTCCGGGCGCTTCTGGAGAAAAAAGAATTCCCCCTGTCCCGGTGGGAGAGCTTTCTCACCCTGGGAGACAGGGAAAATGAGAAAGAAACAGCAGGGAAAGCATCTGCCAAAAAGGCGGCTTCTTCCGGCCTCACCTGGCATTCCGGGAGCCGGTCCTACCGCTGGCAGAGGAGGAGATGAAATTTCATGAACCTGATACGTTACTGGCGCCGGATTGATTCGACCCTGCTTCTGACGGTGCTGGGACTGGCGGTGGTGTCCCTTTTGATTATTGCCAGCGCCACCCATGCCAATATACCTGACCATCCGGGCCAGTTTGACTTCGTCCTGAAGCAGGGCATATTCCTGATCGGCGGCCTTATCATTGCCGGCGGTTCCCTCTACTTCGACTACCGGAAGCTGTACCGGTTCGTGCCGGCCCTCTACGTGGTGAATGCCATCATGCTGCTGGTCGTTAAATTTGCGGGAACCAGTGCACTGGGCGCCCAGCGGTGGATCCAGATCGGCCCCTTTACCCTGCAGCCATCGGAATTTGCAAAGCTCATTATGATTATCTGCCTGGCCCGGCTCCTGTCCAACAACAAGACCGGCTACCGCACCTGGAAGAGCCTCATCCCCGTGGCGGGACTCATGGCCCTTCCGACACTTCTCATCTTTATACAGCCGGACCTGGGCACCAGCCTTGTCTTTGCAGCCATCACCTTCGGCATGCTCTATATCTGCGGCCTCAATATGAAACTGGTGAAGCGGGCCCTCATCGGCTTCGTGGTCATTTTCCCGTTCATCTGGTTCTTCGTACTTCACAGCTACCAGAAGATGCGAATCCTGGTACTCTTTAACCCCAGCGTAGACCCCTACGGTTCCGGGTACCACGTAATCCAGTCCAAGATTTCCATCGGAAGCGGCGGCTTCGTGGGGCAGGGCCTCTTTGCAGGCACCCAGAGCCAGCTGAATTTCCTGCCCGAAAACCATACGGACTTCATTTTTTCCGTTATCGGGGAAGAACTGGGATTTATCGGTGCCATCTTCGTGCTGTTCCTGTACTTTGTCCTTCTCTATCGGACCCTCATGATTTCCCGGTCCTCCGGAGATTCCTTCGGCAGCCTTCTGGCCTGCGGCATTTTCTCCATGTGGCTTTTCCAGATTTTCATCAATGTGGGAATGACCCTGGGCATCATGCCGGTAACCGGCATTCCGCTGCCCTTCATGAGTTACGGCGGCAGTGCGCTCCTCATGAACCTTCTCTGCGTAGGACTTTTGATGAATATTTATTTACGCCGTAAAAAGCTGATGTTTGATTAGGAGTAACCATGAACCCTGTAAAAATTGATCCTGTATGGCTGATGCATATCCAGAAGCCCGCCCGGTATATCGGCGGCGAATGGAACAGCGTGGTAAAGGACCATGACAGCGTGGATGTGAAGGTGGCCCTGGCCTTCCCCGATGTCTATGAAGTGGCCATGAGCCACCTGGGCCTGAAGATTATCTATTCCGTCCTGAACAGCCGGGATGACACCCTGGCGGAACGGGTCTATGCGCCCTGGGTGGATATGGAAGCCCTCATGCGGGAGAAGCATATTCCCCTCTACGCCCTGGAATCGAAGATGCCGGTGAAGGACTTCGACGTCCTGGGCTTTACCATGCCCTTCGAAATGTGCTACACCAATATCCTGAACATGCTGGACCTTTCCGGCATTCCCCTCCTTGCCAAAGACCGGACCGAAGAAGACCCCATCGTCATTTCCGGCGGCCCCTGCGTGTACAACGCGGAGCCGGTGGCCGATTTCTTTGACGTCTTCTTTATCGGGGAATCGGAAGAATCCATCTGTGAAATGGCGGACCTCGTGAAGGCCTGGAAGAAGGAAGGAAAGCCGGGGGGACGGAAGGAAATCATCCGCCGCATGGCGTCCATCAAAGGGTGCTACGTGCCGTCCCTGTACAAAGTGTCCTACTATGAGAACGGCCTGTTCCGTTCCATTGCCCCCATGGATGAAACGGCCCAGTTCCCCGTGGAAAAGCGGCTGATCCCCGATTTCGACAGGGTGAAGGTGGACGACAAGCCCATCCTGCCCCATATTGAAATTGTCCATGACCGGGCGGTGCTGGAAATGTTCCGTGGCTGCAGCCGGGGCTGCCGTTTCTGCCAGGCCGGCATGATTTACCGGCCGGTTCGGGAAAAGAGCGAAGAAAAGCTGCAGGAAATCGCAGATACATTGATCCGGAATACGGGATACAACGAGATTTCCCTCATGTCCCTGTCCTCGGCGGATTATTCCTGCCTGCCGGAACTGGTGGACCACCTGCTGGAAACATTCAAGGACCGCCGGGTATCCGTGAGCCTCCCGTCCCTTCGGGTAGATTCCTTCTCCATCGACATTGCGAAGAAAGTACAGCAGGTCCGGAAGAGCGGCCTCACCCTGGCACCGGAAGCGGGAACCCAGCGGCTCCGGGACGTCATCAATAAGGGGGTCACCGAAGAAGATATCATGGGCGCCTGCACCAATGCCTTCAAGAATGGCTGGAGCCGGGTGAAACTGTACTTCATGATGGGTCTTCCCACGGAAACCGACGAAGACCTGAAGGGCATTGCGGACCTGGCAAAGCGGATCAATGAACTGTACCACACCATCCGCGGCCGGTACGGCTGCCGCATTACGGTGAGCGTGGCCAGCTTTGTGCCCAAACCCTTCACTCCCTTCCAGTGGTGGCCCCAGGCTAGCGTGGAAGAAATCGAGCGGAAACAGCAGTATCTGAAGAGCCTCTTCAAGGACGAAAGGCATATTAAGTTCGCCTACCACGATGCCAAGACCGGCCGTCTGGAAGCGGTCCTCGCCCGGGGCGACCGGCAGCTGGCCAAGGTCATCCTGAAGGCCTGGGAAAAGGGCTGCAAGTACGACAGCTGGACTGAATTTTTCGATTACGATAAATGGATGGAAGCCTTCGAAGAATGCGGCGTGGATCCGGACATGTATGCCAGCCGGAAACGGGACGAATACGAACCGGAACCCTGGGACCACATCGACTGCGGCGTATCGAAGGACTACCTCCGAAAGGAATGGCGCCTGGCCCAGCGGGGGGTACTTACCCGCGATTGCCGCCACTTTGCCTGCAACGGCTGCGCCGTATGCCCGGTGCTTGACGTGAAACCAATAGATCACAAAGAGGAGAATGCAAATGAAAAGGCTGTTTTTGTCTATCACGAAAGGTGAGGAACTTCGTTTCCTGGGGCACCTGGATTTCCTTCGCACCATGGAACGGGCGGTCATGCGTTCTGAAATTCCCGTGGCCTTTTCAGAAGGATTCAATCCCCACATGAAACTGTCCCTGGATTCCGCCCTTGGCGTAGGGGTGACAGCGGACCCGCTGTACCTGGAAATCCGGCTGGAAAAGGATATGCCGGTGGAGGAAGTGAAGGAGCGCCTCTCCCGGCAGCTGCCAAAGGGCATCGTTATCCATTCCATCGTGGAGGCGGCGCCGGAGTGGCCGAAATTTGTGGCCGTCTTCAATGAAGATTCCTACGAAATGGAAGGGCCCACGGTAGAAGGAGCCGGGGAAGAGGCCTTCCGGGAAGCGGAGAAATCCCTGGAAGCCTTTAATGCACTCCCTTCGTTCCTGTACAAGCGGGTAACTCCGAAAAAGGTGCGGGAAATGGACGTAAAAACCATGATTTTGGAGCCCATGAAAGTCCGGTTCACGAAAGACCGGGCGTACCTCACCTTTTCCCTCATCCGCAGCCAGACCGGCACCGTGCAGCCGAAGGATATCTGGAAACTCCTGGCCGAATCCTTCCATATGCCCTGGACCCCGGGAGAATTTATCTGCTCCCGCACCGGCACTTACCGGAACGTACAAGGGAAACGGCTCACCCTCTCCGATGAAGGGGTATTTGAAGGATTACTGAAAGGAAAGTAAGATGAAAGAGCTTCTTCTTCACCTGCGGCCGGAGCAGACAGTACTTGCCCTTCTAAGCGATGGCAGGCTGGAAGACCTGTCCGTGGAAAGGGCGGGAGAAGAGAATATCGTAGGCCGGGTGTACAAGGGCATCATCCGGAATGTGGTGCCCTCGCTGAATGGCCTTTTCGTGGACATCGGCATCGGCCGCAATGCATTCCTCCGTACGAAGGACGTGGTTTCCAAAAAACAGGCCCATACGGAAGGCGCTCCGGTGCTGGTGCAGGTGGAGAAAGACTCCACCGAGTCCAAGGGCCCCCTGGTGACGGAAAAAATCAGCTTTGCCGGCACCTATGCCGTAGCCCTCTACGGCACCGGGTACATCGGTATTTCCAAGAAAATCAGGGATGAAAAGAAACGGGATTTCCTGCGCCGCCATGCGAAGGAAATCTGCCCGCCCGGCATGGGCCTGGTGGTCCGCACCGCCGCCGAGGCGGCGGGGGAAGAGGATTTCCGGAAAGACCTGGCCTCCCTGTCCCACCTCATGGAAGTGGTGGAGAAGCGGTATGCCCTGGAAAAGGGACCGGCCCTTCTCTATCGGGACGGAGACCTGGCGGTGAAGAGCCTTCGGGACTACATGGGAAAAGACATTGACCGGCTCCTGGTGGATGACCATGATACGTGGCTCCGCCTTTCCCGGATGGCGGGGGACGAGAACATCTGCGACCCCCATAAGGTGGTTCTTTATGAGGAAAAGGAGCCCCTCTTTGCCCATTTCCACCTGGAGGAACAGATGCGCCAGCTCTTTGACCGGGTGGTGCCCCTTCCGACGGGAGGATCCCTCTATATCGACTACACCGAAGCCCTGACCGTCATCGACGTGAACTCCGGATCCTTTAAGGGGAAAGGCATACCCCATGACCAGCTGGCCTTCCTTATCAATAAATCCGCAGCCTATGAAATCGCCCGGCAGATCCGGCTCCGGGGCATCGGCGGCATGATCATGGTGGACTTCATCGACATGGAAAAGAAGGGGGAAAAGGAAGAGCTCATCCGGATTCTCCAGGCCGCCGTCCGGGATGACCGGGCCAAGACCCTGGTTCTGGGGATGACCTCCCTGGGCCTCGTGGAAATGACGAGGAAACGGACCACCCAGCGGCTCTGGCAGTACTACTTCGATACCTGCCCCCTCTGCCATGGCACCGGCCATATCCTTTCCGCCCCTGCTGCAGCGGACCGGATTCTGGAGGACCTGGAAAACCGCCGCACCCGGGGACCCTTCAAGGGAGACCTGGAAATCACGGCGCCTCCGGAAGTGGCAGCCCTTCTGGCAAAGGCACCCTTTAAAGAACGCCTGGAAAGAACGGCAGGCAAAGAGGTGGCGGTGAAAGAAAATCCCGCCTTTACCCGGGAAACCTATACCATACTTTCTGTATAAAGGAGATTATCATGGTTACAGCAATTCATTCAGATACAGACTTGGACAGGGAATTTGTGGAAAAGAAGGGGTACGTGCTCCTCGAACTGGGAGCCTCCTGGTGTCGCCCCTGCAAAGTCATGCAGCCCGCCTTTGAAGGGGTGGAAGACCGGTTCAAAGGAGAAGTCCGCCTCTGCACCATTGACGTGGACGAACAGGAAGAAATGGCAGAACGGTTCGGCGTCCTCGGCACACCGACCTTCGTCTTCTACAAAGATGGCAAAGAACTGGGCCGCATCATCGGATACCGGCAGAAAAATAAATTCTATGAAGATATTGCCAGAATGATGAAGAATTAAAGGAATACGCTGAGCCCTGTAAAAGGAATCAGCGTTTTTTTATGTCCTGGAAAAGAAAAAGATATTATTTTTTTATTACCATTATTTCTTTATAAAGGCTTTTGTAAGGTTCTATAGTCTTTGGTACGAAGCAAATGCCGAGAGGGTAGACAACTTTTTCTTCTTGCCTTTATATTCATTTCGAAAGCTGATAAAATAAGTAGCAAATACAATATGGGAGGGGTAGGAATGGATGATCTTGTCATTGTAGACTGCCAGTATGATTTCATCGATGGCACCCTGGCCTGCGGCCATAGCCATGAAGCGGTGAAGGAACTGGTGGATTTCATGAACAGCCACAAAGTGCGGGCTCTGTATACGTCGGACTGGCACAGTGAGACGAACGGGTCTTTCAAGGTGAATGGGGGCATCTGGCCTATTCACTGCGTGGCAGACACGAAGGGGGCGGAGCTGGATCCTGCCTTCACGAAGGATGTGAAGGATCCCGGCAACCGGCCGTCTTCGGAAAACCGGTTCCTGAAGGGCCGGAATGACCGGGTGGAGGAATACTCCGCTTTTAACGGAAAGAATGGAGCGGGAAAAACGCTGGGGGAAGTGGCTTCTTCCCATGTGTACGTGGGAGGCATTGCGTCGGAGTACTGTGTGAAGGAAACGGTGCTGTCCCTTTTGAAGTCCGGACGGACGGTGACACTCCTGGTGAATGGGCTGGGCTATGTGTCGGAAGCGGACCATAAGAAGACGCTCAATGAGTTGGAGAAGATGGGGGTTGTGCTGGAGGGCTAAGCCTGGATCCAGGTCTAGGTCTAGGTCTAGATCTAGATGATCAGCCGCTTCGCGGCCACCCACCCTGGGCGTTTTGCGGCAAAGCCGCGGGAACTCAACTCTCAACTCTCAAATCTCAACTCTATTTTTTTCCATAGGAGGTTTCATGGGAGAACTGACGGTGAAGGATGTGGGAGAATTTGGCCTCATCCGCCGTATTATGCATGATTTCATTTACCGGCCGGAGCTGGTGAAAGTGGGACCCGGGGACGATGGGGCGGTGTATGCGGCGCCTGCGGGCTTTGACCAGGTCATTTCCACGGATACCATGGTGGAGGGCATCCATTTCACCAGCTGCACCATGGGGCCTGCAGATGTGGGATACCATCTGGGGGCCTCCAATTTCAGCGACATGGCGGCCATGGGGGCGGAGGCTGTGGGATTTGTGCTTTCCATTGCCCTTCCCGATGACCTGCCGCTCTCCTGGGTGGAGTCTTTCTACGACGGCCTTCGGAGCTGCTGCCGGAAGTACCGGGTGAATCTCCTGGGGGGCGACGTGACGGGGTCCCCTGGCGGGGTCATCGCCACGGGCACGGTGATCGGCATGGTGCCTTCCGGGAAAGCGGTGACAAGAGGTGGCGCCCGGGAGGGGGATGTGGTCTTTGTGACGGAAACCATCGGGGATTCGGCGGCAGGACTCTATGCCCTCCTCCACGGAAGGGATAAGGATTTCCCGGGGCTCGTGAAACGCCATCGGCGGCCGGAGCCCCAGATACGGGCGGGCATGCTGGTCCGGGACCATGGGGCCAATGCGCTCAATGATATTTCCGACGGCCTGTCCCGGGAGCTCAATGAAATCGCATCGGCTTCGGAGGTGGAAATCGAAATCGATCCTTCGAAGATCCCGATTTCCGAAGAAGCCCGGAGGCTGGCGGAGGAGGCCCATCTGTCGCCACTGGACTGGGCTTTCAACGGGGGAGAAGATTATGAGCTGGTCGGTACCCTTTCTCCCGCCGATTTTGATACAATAAGAGAGGAATATCCTGTGACCGCCATCGGCAGGGTTGTGAAGAAGCCGGGCCACGGGGTGTATATGAGGAAGGGCCAGGAAAGAGCCATTCTGGAAGTTCACGGATTTGATCATTTTGAAAAGTGATGGAGGTCAATTATGTATACGCTGGTAGTAATTCGCCATGGGGAAAGTGAATGGAATAAGAAAAACCTGTTCTGCGGCTGGACGGATGTGGAACTTTCAGAAAAGGGCTTCGAAGAAGCAAAGCAGGCGGGGCTGCTGCTGAAGAAGGAAGGATTCTCCTTCGACCGCTGCTACACCTCTGTACTGAAGCGGGCCATCCATACGGCCTATACCATTCTGGATGAAATGGACCTCGTATGGATTCCGGTGGAAAAGGATTACCACCTGAATGAACGGCACTACGGCGCCCTCCAGGGGCTGAACAAGACGGAAACCGCCGATAAGTACGGAGAGAAGCAGGTGCTCCAGTGGCGCCGTTCCTACGATGTCCGGCCGCCGGCCCTTTCCGAAGATGATCCGAGAAATCCGGTGAACCAGGCGCCTTACAGGAAGATCAAAGATACGGTGAAGCTGCCCCTCACGGAATGCCTGAAGGATACGGTGGCCCGGGTGGCTCCCTATTTCGACAGTGTCATCCGTCCCCGGGTCGAGGCGGGAGACCGGGTGCTCATCGCCGCCCATGGCAATTCCATCCGGGCTCTCCGGAAGCATCTGGAAGGGATTTCGGACAGCGATATTGCCGGTATGAACGTGCCAACCGGGATTCCCCTGGTGTACCACCTGAATGAGGACTTCACGGTGCACGATGTGTCTTATCTGGGAGACCAGGAGGCCATTGCGGCGAAGATTAACGCGGTGAAGAACCAGTCGAATTGTTCGAAGAAATGAGAATGAGGTGAAAAGCGGCTGCGGCGCTTAGTATGGTCTGGACGAGTGAAGGGGCGTAAGGGTTGTGGGTCGGGCGTCGCTGCGCTGGCCCGACCGGTGCGCAGCGAACTGCTTTCGCAGGGAGCCTTCAGGCGACCGAGAACGCAGTGATCCCTTTCCCCGTGGGGTGGTGGCTTTCACATCGCTGCGCTCGTGAAAGCGGGTTGGGACGCTTCGCTTAAGCGGAAGGGAGACCTTAAATAATGCCGCCTTCGGCGGCTTATGAACCTTATGCCCCCGGTGCGAAGCACCTACCACCCGGTGAACAAGCGAAGCGATGTTCACCCACAACCCTTATGCCCCATTCATACACATGGGGTACATTCCCAATATATTAGAAAGAAGGAAATATAACAATGGATGAATCACCGGTTCTGGTGATGGAAGGTGGTGCCATGCGCGGCCTCTTTACGGCCGGCGTGCTGGATGCTTTCATGGACCACCATTTTTATTTTCCTAAGGTCGTAGGTATCTCTGCAGGTACCCTGCAGGGGCTGGGATACCTGTCCCGGCAGTGCGGCCGCAGTGTGCGGGTCAATTCGAAGTATGCCTCTGATCCCCGGTACATGGGGGTGAGGCATATGATCCATGGAGGTTCCTTCTTCAATTTTGATTTTATGTTTGGGGAACTGGCCCACGAGGCGGATCCCTTTGATGAAGAGACGTTCACCCATGCGGAGGAAGAGCTCTATGCAGTCATTACGGACTGCGCCGACGGGAAACCCCATTTCGTCTCTTCCCACAGCATGAAGTGGGAGGACTATATCAAAGTCTGCGAGGCCAGCTGTTCCATCCCCCTGGTGTCAAAGCCCGTGTCCATAGGGGAGAAGTCCTATGTGGACGGCGGGGTGGGACTGCCACTGGTGCCGCTGCCGGAAGAATTTCCTTTTCCCCATGGAAAAATCGTATATATCCTGACCCGGGATGTGACGTACCGCAAGAAGCCGGTGCCCTTCTGGCTCCACGGGCTCCTGAACCGGGTGTATGGGAAGAAATTCCCCGCCGTGGTGGATGGCATGTGCTCCATCCCGGAGCGGTACAATAAAAAGGTGGACCGGGTGATTGAGCTGGAAAAGGAAGGAAAGGTCTTCGTCATCCGGCCGGAGCAGCCGGTCACTGTGACCCGGACCGAAAGGGATGCCGGAAAGCTTCGGGCCCTTCACGGCGAGGGGTACCGCATCGGCATGGACCGTTTTGATGAAATGATGAGGTGGCTTCATGAAAAATGAACTGACCCTGACCACAAACAGTGAAAAGGAAACCATGGATTTCGGTGAATATCTGGGACGCCATGCATTTGATGGCCTTTTCATCGCCCTCACCGGCGACCTGGGAGCGGGTAAAACCCACTTTGTCCAGGGCCTGGCGAAGGGCATGGGCATTGAAGGGGTGGTGGGAAGTCCTACGTTCACCATTATGAATTACTACGATGGCCCCATTCCGCTGAAACATTTTGATTTCTACCGCCTCCACAGTGAAGAGGACCTGTGGAACATCGGCTGGGAAGAATACGGCGATGGCGGTGTGGTGGTGGTGGAATGGGCAGATATGTTTCCTTCCCTCATTCCGGAGGAGGCTATCCATATCCACATTACCCTGTCCGGTGAAAATGAAAGAAATATCCGGATTTCCTGGAGCGAAAAAACTCCGGAATCCATTGTAAAGGAGATACAGAATTATGCTCTTGGCCATTGATACATCGTCACTGGTACTGAGCTGTGCCCTGGCGGAAGAGGACAGGCTCATTGCGGAGTGGACGGTGCAGAGAAAACTGACCCATTCCGAACAGCTCATTCCCCACATGGATGAGATGATGAAGGAAGCGGGGGTTTCGAAAAAAGAAATATCCGCCATTGCAGTATCCATCGGGCCCGGATCCTTCACGGGGCTCCGCATCGGCCTGGCCACTGCCAAGATGGCTTCCTATATCTGGAAGGTCCCTTTAATCGGCGTGGATACGCTGGAAGCCCTGGCCTGGAATATGGCGGGGGCCCAGGCTTTCGTGCTGCCGCTCCTCGATGCCCAGCGGGGCAATGTGTACGCTGCCCTTTACGGCGCCTTTGATGAGCTGTGGCAGGAAGAAAAGGAAGAGGCTGCGCCCATTGATGAGGTCATCGAAGCGGCCCTCCGCCATGGGGGCCCCATCATTGCGGTGGGGGAATGCGCTGACAAGTATGGAGACAAGCTCCTTGCAGCCGGTATCAAACTGGCACCGCCCCATAACAGGCTGGCTCGGGCGGGAAGCGTGGCTCTGGCAGGACTGAAGAGGCTGTCGGCGGGTGAGAAGGATGATCCCCTCCAGCTTCTTCCCAATTATATAAGGAGAAGTGAGGCGGAAGTACTGTGGGAGAAACGGCACGGGAAATCCTGATTGAGCGGGCTGATACCACCCATGTCCACGATATTTTTGAAATCGGGAAGCTCTGCTTTTCCGATGCCTGGTGGGAAGAGACGGTGTTCCATGATATGGAGGGCCCCCAGAGTGAGTACTTCATTGCAAAGGTAGATGGAAAGGTGGCGGGCTACGGCTGTTTCTGGTTCGTCCTGGACGAAGGGCAGCTGGTCAATATCGGCGTGCACCCGGAATTCCGGCGGCTCGGCATAGGCGCCCGCCTTCTGGAAGCAGGTCTTGCGGAATGCAGGAAACGGGCCATGAAAACCCTGTTTCTGGAAGTCCGTACCAGCAATGAAAAAGCACAGAACCTGTACCGGAAATACGGCTTCAAGGTACTGGGCCTCCGGAAGGGGGTCTATGACCTTCCAAAGGAAGATGGATATATTATGGAAGTGGAGGTTGTGAAGGGCTAAGATTCAGGTCTAGGTCTAGGTCTAGATCCAGGCGGTCAGCCTGCGGCGAATCAACTTTACTGGAGGCTGACAGCTAGGGAAGCGCTGATTAATTCGCAGAGTCAGATTTCATAAGGATTTTTATGCACTGCTTCGTCATAACTCTCCTTAAATAGCTCGCTATTCGCGTCGAGTTATTCCTTGCATTGCATAAAAATCCAAGAATGAAATCTGACAACGATTTAATCAGTGCTTCCCTAGTAGCTAGAAGTCTTCACACGGTCGCATGGTGCTCAACCATTAGTTCGCGGCGAAGCCGCGAAATCGGTATATATACTTGCGGCGCCTTCCCATTTGTGCGCCGCACCCTCATTCCTCATTCCTCATTCCTGATTTTTGACGCTATCTTCTTCATCCCCATTATTCCTCCGCAGTTTCTAGCAATATAAGGAGTATTATGAAAATATTATCATTTGAATCGAGCTGTGATGAAACATCCTGTGCAGTTATCGAAGACGGGCGGCATATCCTGTCCGATGTGATTTCCACACAGGTGCCGATTCACAAAAAGTTTGGCGGCGTGGTTCCGGAAATTGCCTCCCGCCACCATATAGAAGATGTACTGCCTGTGGCCATCGAAGCACTGGAGCAGGCAGGAGCGGACTGGAAGGATATGGATGCCATCGCCGTGACCCAGGGGCCCGGTCTGGTGGGCGCTCTCCTTGTGGGCGTGGCAGCGGCAAAAGCGGCGGCCTGGGCGCTGGATAAGCCACTCATCGCGGTGAACCATATGGAAGGCCATATTTTTGCAAACCTTCTCCAGTACCCGGACCTGGAGCCCCCATTCCTGTCCCTCGTCGTTTCCGGCGGCCATACCATGATCGTCATCGTGAAGGACTACAATACATTCCAGCTCCTGGGACAGACCAGGGACGATGCGGCAGGGGAGGCTTTCGACAAGATTGCCCGGGTCATGGGGTACCCCTATCCCGGCGGTCCCCATATCGACCGGATGGCACAGGAAGGAAATCCTGATGCCATCACATTCCCCATGGGCCTCGGGAAAGAGCATACCTTTGATTTCTCCTTCAGCGGGCTGAAATCGGCGGTCATTAATTACCTGAATACGGCGAAGATGAAGAAGGAAGAGGTCAACTATAAGGACGTGGCTGCTTCCTTCCAGAAAGCGGTGGTTGATGTTCTCGTAGAAAAAGCGATGAAAGCGGCGGAAAAGACGGGGTATAAAACCATCGCCCTTGCCGGCGGCGTAGCGGCGAACAGCGGCCTTCGGAAAGCTCTGAAGGCGGCCTGTGACAAGCGGGGCATCCGCATGTGCCGGCCAGACCCTGTACTCTGTACGGATAACGGCGCCATGATCGGCTGCCGGGCTTACTACATGGCCCAGGCCGGTGATTTCGCCCCCATGAACCTGAACGCCGACCCCAGGCTTCCGTTCCTGGCTGACCAGGTGAAGCTGTAAGGCTATTCGTGCGGGGGCTTCTAAGGAAGCACTGATTAAATCGTTGTCAGATTTCATTCTTGGATTTTTATGCAATGCGAGGAATAACTCGACCCAAATAGCGAGCTATTTAAGGCAGCAGTCCTGCATAGGACTGCTGAGCCAAGATAAGTTGATCGGCCAGCCGCTGAAAGGAAAGCGCTTTAATGGGCAGGCAAAGCGCCAAAGTGCGGCTGGCTTGCAGGTCCTATGCAGAACCTGCACACTTTCTCTGCACATTAAAGCGCCTTCCTTTTATTCTTGGCCGAGTT
>ERZ1034949.516-NODE-516-length-24544-cov-26.357507_pt1 | contig 24544 bp, 19 predicted proteins | sample MGYA00520590_ERZ1034949 | MGnify/ENA primary metagenome ERZ1034949 (study PRJEB33766, sample SAMN09781752) | gut metagenome | biome: gut microbiome | host: Homo sapiens | place: Madagascar | study: EMG produced TPA metagenomics assembly of the PRJNA485056 data...
TTAGCCGCCGTGGGAATCCTGATGACTCTGCCCCATATCGTCATCTCGAGCGGTGTTTGCATGCCGCATGACTCTGTCCGCAAAATCGCTACAGCTTCGAGGAGTCGAGAGATCTCCCAGATCAATGACTATGACGGGGTTTTCAGAAAAGAGTTGAGGAAAGAGAGTTGAGAGTTGAGGTCCAGCCGCTTTACGGCGGGTATCGTATGGCCGGGTTTGGTGCGAACGGGCGGGGCTTCCAGCTACCAGCTGTCAGGAAAGCTCATCCGCCTGCGGCGCTTCCAACAGCTAACCTCCGTCGCCTTCGGCGCCACCTCCTTCCCAAGGAAGGAGGCTAACCATCAGCCGCTTCGCGGCGGTAAGACGTCAGACAGGATCAGCGGCTTCACCGCCGTTGAAATCCTGATGACTCTGCCCCATAACGTCATCTCGAGCGGTGTTTGCATGCCGCATGACTCTGTCCGCAAAATCGCTACAGCTTCGATGAGTCGAGAGATCTCTCAGATTAATGGCTATGACGGGGTTTTCAAAAAAGAGTTGAGGTCCAGCCGCAGGATGGATTGGCGGCGAAGCCGCTGCTATTATCTGACATCTGACGTCTGAACCGTCTGATGTCTCACTGCCGCGAAGCGGCTGGTCAGCTTTCCTAAAAGCTGGCAGCTAACAGCTAACAGCCCCCGCCCGTTCACACGCCCACGCATCCCACCTGTCATCCGGCCCGCAGGGCCTGTCCCCCTCGATCTCGACCTCGGTCTCGATCTAATAGAAAAACGGTATCCCCACGTTCGGGAATACCGTTTTTTCTTACCCTCAGTCCCTCTCGAAGAGGTCCCTGGTATATACTTTATCCTTCACATCGTCCAGCACGTGGTCGTAGCGGTTGGCTATGATGGCGCGGCTTTCTTTTTTGAAGGTGTCCATGTCGTTGACTACCCGGCTGCCGAAGAAGGTGCTTCCATCTTCCAGCGTAGGTTCATAGATGATGATGTCCGCCCCTTTGGCTTTAATCCGCTTCATGACGCCCTGGATGGAGCTCTGGCGGAAGTTATCGGAATTGGACTTCATGGTGAGCCGGTATACGCCGATGGTCACCGGCTTTTCTTTGGCCTCATCGTATTCGCTGCCGGAGTGGTAGTAGCCGGCGGCTGCCAGGACCCGGTCGGCGATGAAATCTTTCCGGGTGCTGTTGGACTTCACGATGGCTTCGATGAGGTCCTCCGGCACGTCCTTATAGTTTGCCAGGAGCTGCTTCGTATCCTTCGGGAGGCAGTAGCCGCCGTAGCCGAAGGAGGGGTTATTGTAGAATTCCCCGATCCGGGGATCCAGACACACGCCATCGATGATTTCCCGGGTGTCGAGGCCCTTCATTTCCGCATAGGTATCAAGTTCATTGAAATAGGACACCCGCATGGCGAGGTAGGTATTGGCGAAGAGCTTTACCGCTTCCGCCTCGGTGAATCCCATGAACCGGGTGGGGATATTGTCCTTGATGGCCCCTTCCTGGAGAAGCCGTGCAAAGGTATGGGCCGCCTTCACCAGCCGTGGATCTTTGGGATCCGTGCCTACGATGATACGGCTGGGATAGAGGTTATCGTAGAGAGCCTTCGATTCCCGCAGGAATTCCGGGCTGAAGAGGATATTCTTCGACCCTGTCTTCTTCCGGATTTCTTCGGTGTACCCCACGGGGATGGTGGACTTGATCACCATGATGGCATGGGGATTCACCTTCATCACCAGGTCGATCACCGCCTCCACGGAGGATGTGTCGAAGAAATTCCGCTGGGTATCGTAATTGGTAGGGGTGGCGATGATGACGATTTCCGCATCTTTATAGGCTGCTTCCCCGTCGGTGGTGGCAGTGAGGTCCAGATCCTTCTCCGCCAGGTACTTCTCGATGTACTCATCCTGGATCGGCGACTTCCGGTGGTTCACCATATCCACCTTTTCCGGAATGATATCCACCGCCATCACATGGTTGTGCTGGGAAAGAAGGGTGGCCAGCGAAAGGCCCACATACCCCGTACCTGCTACTGCTATATTCATAACTGTTCCTCCCTGTACCATATCATATTAAACGTATATCATCTATTTTACACTATATTGCGAAAAAGCCAAAACTGTATTACATACCAAGCCAAGCACCTGCTATAAAATGGCACATCAGTTTTGAAGTATATGATATAATTTATAAAATTACATAATTTTTACATTTCTAATATACTCATTACTTGTCCATTACATTTACACTTAAAATACAATTTGTATAGAGAGGATTCGAATTATGTTAGAAAATTATCCAATAGACATGGTGTATCTCTGGTGTGACGGCAGTGATCCGGATTTCAGGGCAAAAAAAAATTACTATCAAAAAAAAGAAGGGTTACTCGTTTCCGATTCTTACTCCACTGGAGAAGTGCGATTTCAGGATAATAATGAATTAAAATATTCTCTTCGGTCTTTAGAAATGTATGCTCCTTGGATCAACCATATATTCATTGTTACTGATAGACAAGTTCCGAAGTGGCTTAATACTTCCTATCCCAAAGTTACAGTTATCGACCATTCTCAAATATTACCAAAAGAAATGATACCAACTTTTGCTTCAGATATTATTGAGTCTTACATCGGGTTTATTCCAAATTTAATTGAGCATTTCCTATACTCAAATGATGACATGTTTTTCAATAAACCAGTAAAACCTGAGTTTTTCTTCCAGCAGGGAAAGCCTGTCGCTCGGTTAAAGGTTGATAAAGAAATAGCAGAGATTCATTCCCTCGAAGACTTTAATTCAGAATATCAACGCATAGATACCTGGTATAAAACTCTAATGAATGTATGGAAAATCCTGTATAAAACGCACCATATATTCAATCAATACGAAATTCATCATAATATTGACAGTTTTCTTAGATCCGATTATCTAAAAACATTTCATAAGTATAAAGACTACATTGAAAACAATACGACAAGATTTCGAAGCGAAAAAAATATTAATCGGATTATTTTTAATCTCGAATCTGTTTATAATGGGACTGCCATATTAAAATTACTTCGTGATCCAACGCATTGGCAAAAGAAACTGGCACCATTTATTAAATTGCAAATTGACAGTTTATACGCAGAAGACACACCACGCAGTCTTAGAAGTATCGACAAATTATGTCCGTACCTGTTTTGTGTAAACTCCGCTATTTCAGGAAATATCTATCAAAATAAGCACGAAGCGTTAAAATTTTATGAAAGGCATTTTCCAAATCCTTCATCATTTGAAAATGTTCTATAGAAAAAATGCAGATATCCCAAGAAATTGGATATCTGCATTTTTTAGCTCAGATATAAATTATCAATATATTAGCATATCCGGCTGTCCCCGATAAAGCACTTTTTATGGTAAAATTGCCTCCTCAGAATACAGTAAATCAATGGGAATGTTATATTCCATGGTATTCTTTCCCAAGCGTACCACCTTTTTCTCTTTAATCCCAAATCCCTTGATCCTATGGGGCGCAATAAAACGTGGCTCCAACTGCACATAGGGATGCCCCCCTTTCTGCAAGTGCCATACGATTTCTCTATAATGCCTGCAGAAAAAGTCAGAATTCGTGAGCTTTAAAATCTTCAGGATACTCCTTCTCTTCCTGAAGATCTTTCTATGCTTTCTGATTCGCTGGTTAATACGGAAAAACAGATATGATTCCTCATGTCCTTCGGACACCTGTATACACCGAACGCCATAGGGTTTATGGTCATAGAATTCTGTACGCAAAACCGGATCGTCCAAGTCTGTATCATTTATTATCTCACGATACGTTAAGGATTCATGGAAGCAAGGAACTGGGTAGAAGCGATAGACAAAGTGGTCAATATATTGATACTTGAATACCTTAGTCAGTGTTTCTTCCACTGCCTTAACCGGAGTAAAGTCTCCAAGCACATCAGCAAGAGCATCTGCTTTTTTCAATGCTTTGAACAGGTAAATACGATAGCCTTCATTTATGGCCCAGGTAGTTCCGTTCTGGTAAATATATTCGTGCCCATTCCAATGGCGTTTAGAATAGATAAACCCAAGAAATCCGACAACTTTATCACCTGATAAAAAAATCATGCCGTGCTGATAAGGTTTAACTTCTTCCGGAAGCTGCTCCTTCCAGTCGTATTCCATAAATGGCTTCGTCCATTCATAGAGTGCATCGTTTGACTCTTCTGCCATCCAGGAATAGTTATTTTTGAGGCATTCCAAAAATCCATCCTTATATTCCGAAGAGTACCCTTTAACCTCAATCTTCATGAATTACCTCTTATACTTCTCCACCAGTGCGGAAATCTCATTTATGGTAGAAAAATTTTCCGGAAGAATATCTTCAGGATCAATCTCAATGTGGAAAGTCTCTTCCATGGATGCTACCAACTGGGCAATTCCCAGCGAATCGAGCATGTCATTTTCAAAAAGATTCAGATTAAAGTCCTTCACATCATCTTTATCATTAATTTCTTTAAGTAAAGCTGCAATTTTCTCCTGCATATTATTTCTCCAATTTCTGCTTTAAAAGCACTCTGTCCATTTTTCCGTTCAGGTTCAGTGGCATAATTTTCAATCTGATGAATTTACTCGGAATCATATAATCGGGAATCATTCCCTTCAGTGCTGTAGATAATTCCTTCTCTTCAACACTTCCTGTATAAAACATGATGATTTTTTGATGCTGGTCATCGAAAACGCAGCAATTTTGAGAGACGCCAGCTACAGAAGACGCTGCCGTTTCTATTTCTCCGAGTTCAATTCGATGTCCCATCAGCTTGATCTGATAATCCTTGCGGCAGATATAGACCAACTCTCCCCGGTGATTATATTTAACTAAATCTCCAGTCCGATAAATCATTTCAGGGTAACAATGGTTCAATGGATTTTGTACAAAGGCAGCCTTTGTTTTTGTCGGGTTATTATAGTATCCATAAGCCAGACAGGTCCCCCGTACACAAAGTTCCCCTTCCTTTTCCGGAACATCCACCAGCTGGTCATTTTCATCAAGCAGGAAAATCTCCGTATTACGGCAGGCCTCACCCATAGGAAGGGCTTCATCATCCCGAAATTCCCGGTCCACAATATATGCTGCACAGACATCCGTAATCTCCGTTGGCCCATAGAGATTACCATACAGGGCATCCGGATATTCTCGGCGCCATTGGTTCAGCTGCTTATTGGGCATGACTTCCCCACCGAAAAGGATTTTCTTCAAGGAATCCACATGCCGTTTTGGCAAAGCTTTCAGATTAGCTACAAGACACAGTGCGGAAGGCACCCAGAATATAGTATTTATCAGATTTTTCTGCATATACTCCAGCAGCTTAATGGGAAATGCAAAGTACATCTGAGGAATGATATACATGGTAGCTCCGGTTTTCAGCATGGAGTATATATCAAGGATGGAATTATCGAAGTAGAAAGGCGCCTGGTTTCCAAAAGCGGTCTGCTCATCAATGCGAAAAGTTTCTGTAACCCAGTTGATATAGTCAATAACTGACCGATGTCCTATAATGACTCCCTTTGGCGTACCGGTTGATCCGGACGTAAACAGTACATAAAGTACATCGGTATCTATAATTTTATCTGTCTTATCATATACTTCTGATTCCTTACAGGATTCATGGAGTGCATCTTCCAGACAAAAAACATTTTCTGTAAAAGCTTTTACCTTGCCAAGATGGGCTTTATCCGTCAAAATAACAGGACTCTCCAATGTTTCCAAAATTTTCTGAATTCTGGCCTGTGGCATTTTGGTATCAATAGGTGTATAGAAATTACCACTATAAGCAATACCCATCATAGCAGAAATACAGGATGCACTTTTGTCCAGGTAAAAGCAGATTGGCCGATGCCATAACTGAAAATGGTGAATAATATAGGATGCAATATGCAAAGCTTCCTCTCGAAGGCCTTGAAATGTAATAGATCGATACTGGTCTACAATGGCTGTTTTATCCGGATATAAAGCAGCACTATGGTCCAAATACTCAGTGACAGACTTCATCTTTATCTCCCCATCTCGTGAAATCATACATATACAAGTATTATACCCTATAATCTTCTTCTTTTTTTATCTTCCTGAGTTTATGATGAGGTCTTTTTTCACTCTGCTTCTCCAGCCATATGCTGAATTGATCCTGCATCACTGCCAGCCTGTGAGCTATACCATTAAGGAAACCGGCAGGCCGAACAGTGACTTCACACCATGACGAAGCATTTTCAATGTCCTCCACACGAATAACCGTTTTTTTCTTCAAATGCTGCAGTTCTGTATTCAAATCCTCTTCCGATATCTGCTGGCCATTCATAGACCAACGGACGGAAGTTTCCCTATCCGGACTATATACTCCAATCTTTGGTTTCTCTCCTGGATAAATGGTCCAATCATAGGCAAACTGATCATCCATCGTAATCTGCAAAAATAGATTTTTCTCCGTTTTATTTCGGAAAACTTCCCACTCCGATAGTCCTGCTTCCGGACCGGTGAGCTCTAAGATTTCGAAGCGTACCCATTCCACGTTATCCTGCGGAGGAAAAGAAACTACGGCCGGCTGCCCATGAAGAGGCAATGACCCAATATCCATGGAAAATCCATTACTGAAGAAAACTCGTCCCTTTTCTATCCGGCTTCCTTCTTCAATATTGCCATAAAATACCATGGACTCAACATGTTGTGGCTTCCGGAAATCGCAGCGGCACCAGGGAGCTTTATCATCGGCTTCCGGTTTCCAGAGATATTTCGTCATTTCCGGTTCGTCGGAGAGAATATCTTTCGTATTTATCATATGAAAATCATGGAGATATTTCGGATTCCCGGAAGAGACCGTCACATCCCCCTCATAGAGCAAGTTATCCGTACGGCGCTCCCAGAATACTTCATCCCCATTCACCAGCTGTACCGCCCGGCGGGATGCTTTTTGAGACAGGTGGGCGCAGAGAGCATGGAACAGGACATTGTCATGGAGCCATGTCCTGCAGGCCGCTGAAACCGGCAGTCGGACACGGTCTTTCCATGGATACACAGGATTTTCTGTTTCGTACTTCTTATTCCGCAGGGTTTGCCTGTTCACCACCGTGGAAAGCAGATGGGGACCATAGAAATCATCCACCGAGTCAAAGCCGGTGGTATAGCAGTATCCCATGAGTACCTTCGGGCGATATTCATGGTTTTTATGAAGAATCCAATTCATAACCTCCATGAATGCTAAGTAGCACATGCGATGGTCCGGATGGTAATCAAAGTCCGTAGCCGCAATCAGGGACGGTTTATATTCCAGTATGACAGCCTCCAGGTCGGAAAGCAGGTTCTCCCAACTGCAGTCATGGGGCTTGCCATATTTCGAAGAGGCAAAGTCCGGATGGTTCCTGCTTCCATAGGTGGCAGGATGACCACCAGCCTTTTCGATTCCTTCCGGGCTATGCAAAAAGGGAGACCGCTCCCCATGACGGCCTCCATCGGGGTACCCCAGAAATATGATATCTTCTTCTTTTACTCCTAAAATCCCTAACGCCTTTACGGCCTCATGTATACGGATAAAGGCTGGGTACTCAGCATCTCCATTCGTCAGAAAGACGCACTTCACCGGTACTCCTTCCTGGCGGGCACCATAAATAAGGGAACCGGCCAGGTTAATTTCATCATCTTCATGGGGAATAATGACCATTAAACTGCCATCACCACACAATACATGATATGTAAATGAACTGTTATTCATAGTAACTCCCCGTAAAAAATCGATTATCTCTTCGCCCGCTCAAATCTTCGTTTCTGCTGCCTGTCTACGATTCGTCTTTGAATTTTCCCTAACGGCCCTAAAAGAAAGCTTCCTTTCCTGATTAAATAACCGCTGAATCTCAATGGCCATTTCAGATTCATTTGTTTATGTGCAGTAAGATATCCTATAATTTCCTTTTCTTCCACCCTGCTCAATTCTAAAAGACCATAATTCAACATATACGCCCGTACTGCCGCCCGGAATGATTTCTTCGCACATTCCATACTATAAGCCGGACACATGGCTTCCGCCACTTTCTCGTGCTCCCGCCATGCCAAAAATTGCCCATACTTCAGGCGTATATACTTCTCCCCGCCCCGGCTCATAATACCCCCTTTATTCTCATGGCTGTAGAAATACAGGGACCGTTTCGTGATAGCTATTTTTTTTGCCCGGTAAAATACATGGGGTGCCGTATAGAGATCCTCCATAACCTGCCCCACAGGATAGCGTATACCATCCCAGAGCTTTCGTTTGAAAAGCTTTGCACAGGAAAAATTTGGAATTCGATTCCGCAGAATAGCCAGCTGGATATCTTCTGTAGTTTTCAGGTCCGGCCAGTTATCAGAATCACAGTGTATGTATCCATCCTGTTCCACCCGGCTGTGACCGCCCACCACAATATCCGCCTCCTGCTCTTTGGCCATGGTATACAGAGTCTCCAGCGCATCGGAGGGCAGGTAATCATCGGAGTCCAGGAAATAGAAGTACTCCGTATCCACTTCGTCCAGGCCTCGGTTCCTGGTGGCACTGACGCCTATATTTTTCTGGTGAATTACACGGATACGATGATCCTTTTTTACATATTCATCACAGATTTCCCCACATCTGTCCGGTGATCCATCATCAATAAGCAGCAGCTTCCACGCCGTAAGCGTTTGGGCAAGCACACTATCAATACAACGATGAAGATACTTCTCTGCCCCATAAACCGGACAAATTACTGTAATTGCTGCTTCCATTATTTTCCCTTTTTTAACTTATGCTGAATATAAATGTCACAAATCCAATTATGACGGTTTCGTATAGCCCAACTGAGCAATTTCTCTTTGGCTCGTCCACTGACAACATGTTTTTTGAAATAAGCAAGGGTCTCTAAAATATTCTTTTTCTCTTCTTCATCAAGCTGTTGAAATCTTAAATTCATACAATACGATTTAACTGACGCTGATAAAGCACGCTGACCACAAAAATCCATGAGGTCCGGAAAATACCGCTCACTAAATTTATAACGATGAACCCAAAGTTGATAATTATCAAAATAGTAACGAATTGTCTTCTGATTGGAAATGGACCCAATAGAATCATCGAGATGATAGTACAGAATATCCGGAACCGATGCAATGGAATTTGCCTTGAACAACAAATCCATCATCAGGTAACCATCCTCTCCTGCCCTAACCTTACTATTTGGAAATTTTACCTTCTGCCAAAGAGTTCTTCTCGCACAGCCGGCCCAAAGGACGCTATACCTCCCCATAATTGCACTTCGTCTCCAGTCCTCCACAGATCCCTCTTCCCAGTGCGTTTTGTCAGTAACTGTACCATCTTCGCGTTTGGTCACAATATTCCAAATAACAATATCCGCTTCCCGTTTATCGGCTTCCGATACAGCCTTCTCCACTAGATGGATATCTGCATAGTCATCAGCATCAATCCAAAAAATATATTTCCCCTTCGCATGGGATAATCCATTTTTTCTTGCAGCTGTAACTCCCATATTCTGCTGATGATATACATGAAACCGTTCATCCTCTGCTGCATATTCATCACAAATAGTACCGGACCTATCTTTACTCCCATCATCAATGATAATAACTTCAAAGTTCCGGAAAGTCTGCTTTTCAACGCTGTCTAAACATTTCCGAATATACCTTTCCGCCTGATATACCGGAATAATAATAGATGCTGCAAGGTTAGACATATCAGTTCCCCCTGGTATGATTTAAATGAATTACCTTCTCCATTAAGTCTTCCCACTGATTCCAAACAGATTCCGGAGCATATTTCATCATGGCATCATGTGCATATTGACCCATGCTGCTGCGGAGCTCCCTGTCCTGCATCAGTCTTTGCAGGCCTTCTGCAAATGGCTTCACCCCGTTCTCAACAAGGTAACCATCCTTCCAATTTTCAATGAGTTCATTCACCGCGGGGCAATTTTTGTACGCAACAACCGGCAGACCTGCACTCATGGCTTCCGTCATAGCAAGCCCAAAGCCCTCAAAAGCACTGGGAAAGGCAAAAATATCAGAAGCCTTATAATGACTATAAATATCGCTAGAATTGCCTTTTAGAAAGACTCGATCTTCTAATCCTAAATCATGTATAAGCTTCTTTAATTCTGCTGTATACTCCGTTCCTCCGTCGGGCTCGGATCCCCAGAATTCGACATTCCAGTTCGGAAATTGATTTGCCAAAAGCGCAAACGCTTCAATCAGTAAATACTGCCTTTTCTGGTTCTTTTCAAGTCGAGCCACGTTCATAATCGTATACACAGGTTTATCCTGATTCAAATCAGCTATTTCAGGCCACTGAGGAACCACATTAGGAATTCGGACTGCAGATACATGAGGCAGCCGTTTTTTTAAGGTCTCAATATCTTCATTCATAAGTACTTGAACACAGCTGCTTTTTAATAAAGCATTCTGCTCATCAGGATCTTCCCAGTTTACAGCTGTATCCGTGGGGAAATGGAACATAGTAATTAACGGGATAGTCAGATTCGGCAGCGAATCAAAAAACGAGGCACTCGACTCTGCATCAAAGGATATTATGACATCAGGCTGAAAAGCAGCCAACACCTTACCCATTCCGGATTTATAAGCGGCAGCACGTCCTTTATTCCTCCAACGTAACGCACTTCTTTTACTGAAAGGGCGAACCAGTTCCCGGATGACTTTGTAATGGATATCATGGCTAGAATAATCCATGTAATCATTTAAATTGAACAGTTTTACGTCCGGATGGATGGTAAAATACGGGTTTCCCGGTAGCCTGTCCATTGAAAGAATCCCTACCGTATGACCTCTTTGGACCATGGCTTCTGCCATTCTTGCCTCTACCCGTTCCATACCACCATTCCTGCCATAGAGTGGTGCGATTCTTGCTAATAGGATCTTCATAGACTGCCCCTATTCTACAAAATTTTCAGTACTTCTTGACTTGGTCAATCTGTGATTGTGCTGCAACAATTCCCATCAGTGCAAAATACATCCTACTCGGAATCTTGTTGATTATAGTCGTATCCACCATTCCCTGCAAAAAGAATGATAGAAATATAATAGAAATAGTAAAGCACCAATAATAGTCACGACGATTTTTTATGGCCACATAGAGTCCCGCCACAGTTGCCACTAAATAAATCAGATACCCAAGGCCTCCAAGAATCCCACCTGTAGATAAATAATAAAGCGCCATATTATGGGGCATGCTGAGTCCCTGTTCACGCCCATTTTCCGGATGATACTTACCATAGTAACTATCCTCCCAGTGATCTGCCCCAACGCCAATTATTTTGTGGTCTTCCCACATCTTAATAGACGCCACAATCATTGGCCCTCTTTCTCCCCCCAATTCGACTTCATGCCGACCATTCTGCATATAGTAAGCGCCAAAGCCAGCAAAGATAATCGTAACAGCAGCCACAATAATACTTATTTTCTTTATCAAAGGTGAAATAAATTTCCTCATCATAAATGCAGTTATTATTAGCCCTAAGATAACAGATGCAGATAACGCAACAAGTGCTCCCCTGGAACGAGTCATTAAAAGGCAAATAATAGCAGCCACTACGACAATGACAGACAGAACTCTATACCATTTATCCTTATTTCTGATACCTGCATAGACAATACAAGGAACCATCAGATTAATCATGGTGCCAAAATGGTTAGGATGAGCATAAGAGCTGAAGATTCGAAGTCCTGGCTGCAAATGCCACTGATATAGGCCTATAGCGCATGCAATAGCCAGCCCACCCAGGATCCCCCATCCGATGCCTTTTTCGACTTCATACTTTGCTGAAATCCACCAAGCCATGAAAAAAGGTATCACCAGCGCGAAATGATCCAAAGCTCTAAAAACATCCCTATGATTTCCATGAATGACTGCTGATAAAACAAATAAAAAATACAATGCTAAAATTCCAAAAGCCATATAAAGAAATGACTTGGTAACTACAGGTAAAAAATGATACCGCCTTTTATGGGAATATACTGCATCTCCTAAGAAAAACAGTATAAATACAGCAAAGGCATAGCTGGAATAGGCCGCCGTAAAGCACCAGGACAAGATGATCATAAAAAGACAAATTACTACTCCAGCAAGCTGGTTCATTCTCGTATTTTCCATATTTTATTCCGTATTCCTAGAACATGTGAATGGTTATTTAATATAAGCCGGATCATCCTGAATCCTGATATGGCCAAATTTAGATACGGCATTATCCCAGGTCAAGCCATATCGCGCAGACGTAATATCATAGGTTTGGCTATACTCTGTATTCTCTGCTCCCATAATACCACACACCATATCGAATATCAGATCATTCGTAAATACCTGCCCTTCATTTGTTCTCAAACGATTTGCAAGAAGCTGATGATCCAGCTTATAACCCCGTGAAAGATATACAAAGCTTGGGGTACGAATCATATCCCAAGTGAAGTACCCGTCACCATGAAAGCTCTTCATATCTTCCCCATGGTCAGAACAATATACCATGGCCTGTAAATTCAGATTATCCTTCGCATAGCGGTAAATATTTTCCAGTACTTTATCAGTATACATGATACTGGAGTCATAGTCATTTTCTTTAACGGAATGTCCATCAACATGGATCCCTTCAAAAACCGGAGGTATCCGATCACGATAACGGTCATGGCTGCCTTCCAAATGGATTACAATAAAATTACTATCTTCTTTCGGCAGAGTCTTTAAATAATCCATTACTTTCATGTCATCACCTCCGGGGCGGGCGGTAGTAAAGCTTTTTTTAGAAGCACCGGAAACCAGTGCCAGCGCCATATTTCCCGGTGCCGGAGCCTGGTTACTGATAAAATACGTATTGTATCCCACCTTATTCGCTACGTCGGTTACTGTAATCATTTCATTCCGATCCACCCCATTATACTGATTCAGATTTGTCAGATACATGGAAAGCGCTTTTTCTGTCAAGGGATAGCAGGAATAGGTATTTCTCAGCAAATAGAAATCGGGGTTATTTATTTCGGAAGAAAGCCAAGGCGTAGTCTCGGCCGGATAATCAGGATTAAAAGCCTTCATGTGATTCCTATTGGCACTTTCCCCAATAACTACAATAACAGATCCAGGAAGCTTATTCGGCGTAGGACCTGCAAAATGCAGCTTCTTCAGATTATCATCATGCTGAGCCATGGCTGCTTTCGATTCAACCAGATACTTATGGGCCACATGATAAGACCATGCCGGGAAAATGCGGGGAATACAATGAACCATAGTCACCAAAGATAACAAAACCAGTACCCCGGTTACAATTCTGCAAAACATAGGATGCAATAAAACCTTTAGTGCTGCATCCCTTTTATTACCCATTCGAATTAGAAAACTGATGAAAGCCATGTAAAGAATGAAAACGACAATTACTATTGCCAGCGTCCCAAATCCCATATGGGACTGTAGAAATTCCAATGCTTCTTTTTTATTAGTAAGCAGCACGGAAATCATGTCGGTAGATGCAAAACCTGCGCCAAAAATTCTATAATAAGAGATATATACAAAGGTACTGAGTGACAGATATCCAATCAAAAAGAAATTAAAAAGTCCCAGAACCAATCTCATTCGAAAACAGTAGGAGCCAATATATTCCAATAAAAAAGTAAACGTCAAAACTGAAATAAGAGCAAGTACATCATTATTTAAAGTTTCAAGACGAATACCCCAGTCTCCACCCGACTTTACCTGGATATAGGAAAAAACAGCCAGCCAGAAATAAAAAATGACGAGTCCCGGACGCCAGGACGGATGGAGAAGGCTTCGTCCTGTCACTAACTGTGCTAAGAAGACGAAAATAACTCCTGCCAATATATTCCGCAGTCCATGGTTCCAGTTTCCCAGATCCGTCACTCCTACGATAGCAAACCAGGCATAGACCAACGCCATGGAAATCAAAGCCAGTAATGCATATTTCCCTGTTTCTTTAACCTTCATAAAATACTCCTGTCTGAGTAAATCCAATTAAAGCCTCATACAAATTCTTCCATAAGTTTTATTCTAACCCGCAGAATAAAATCTAAGGCATTATTGCGTATCTTACTTATTATAACTGTATTTATAGCGTAAGCAAGGAATTTATAAATATATAAATAAAAATACCTATTCTCTATAGAATGGAACAAATCCGCTAAGAAAAAGTCATGAATCTACCATTTTAACCAGTCAAGCGCCTTGGATAGTTTTTCCCTGTACCTTAGCAGCGTATCACGACGCAAACTGATTATCGATTTATCTATCTGACTGCCGGTCACATGTGATATAATAATTGACGTCAATTTTATAATTTATTTACATATATTAAACAAAAATATGATATTGAGGCACTTTATGAAAAAAACGGTTCTTTATGCTTTGCTCTGGCCCCTGGGGATTGCTTTGGTAATCATGGCACTTCTCCATCTGGGCGGCGATTTTCCGGATATCCAGAGTTATGTGCAGCCCCGGCTGGGGGCGGCGCTGCTGGTGATGCTGATCGTGTCCTTCGGGCTTTCCTTCACCATGAATTGGGCTTTCCTGAAGCGGCTTCTTCCCTGGGCGGTGATCCTTCCTATCCTGTGGGCGGGGACCTTTACCTGGGCCTATGGCTTTGCATCGCTGCCGGAAAAGAAGCATCTCGGCGACTACTACGTGCTGGGGGCGGTGCTCTTTGCGCTTCCCTATGTATACACCACTCTCACGGCAAGGGCGAAGCACCTCCGGTCCCTGTGGACCGTGATTGCGGGGATTTACACCTTCTTCATGGTACTCATCCCCTTCATCTACATCGGCTACTACGTACTTTTCGGCGGGGAAATGGATATGTTCGCCATGATGGCAGTCCGTTCCACCCACATGAAGGAAATCAAGGATTTCTTCCGTACCATGGGGTCTCCCATGCATCTGGTGATGGCGGTCATCGCCCTGGGCATCGTCATTTCCTGTGCCGTAGGACTCGCCCGGTCCATGATGAAGGCGGCCCGCTCCTTCGAGGGCCCCTTCCTCCGGGGCACCGGCAGGGCCTTTACCGTGGGACTTGCGGTGATTTCCATCCTCTTCTTCGGCGGATTCTACCGGCAGATCACCCACGTCTTCCCGGCTACCATCATCAAATCCCTGAATTCCAAGGGCAGCGAATACCAGCTGCTCCAGAAGCTGAATGATAATCTGGACAAAAACGTGAAGAATATGACTTTCACGGCGCCGGATCCCGGCGATGGTATCGATGAGGGCACCCACATCGTGATCATCGGGGAAAGTGCAAACCGGGACCACATGAAGGCCTTTACTCCGGATTATCCGGAAAATACGACCCCCTGGCTTTCAGAAATGGCGAAGTCCCCGGACTTTGCCCTGGGATACCATGCATACTCCAATTTCCCGAATACCCTTTTCTCCCTGTCCTACGCCATGACCAGCGCCAACCAGTACGGCGACATGTCCCTGGAAGACGTGGTAAGCATGGTGGACGTGGCAAAGGCGGCAGGATACCGGACGGACTGGATTTCCTTCCATAACCGGAGCTCCATGTCCAGTGCCGGCGTCACCATGATCGCCGAGCGCTGCGATGATTCCTACTGGGAAAAGAACTACGACGGCTATACCCTGGAAGTGCTGAAGAAACTGCCTCCGGCAAAGAAGCGGGTCATCTTCATCAATATCGACGGCAGCCATTACACCTACATCGCCCGGGTGCCGGTGAACCTCCGGGATAAGCTGGGCGTTTCCAAGGAAGACCCCTACCACGATTACGACCTCACCATCGCCTACGACGACCGGGTGATGAAGGACATCTTCGAATACGCCAAGGCAAACCTGAACCTGAAGTCCATGATTTACTTCTCGGACCACGGGGAAAATATGAAGCACTTCCATACCACGTCCCCCTTCTACTACGACATGGTGCACATCCCCTTCTTCGTGTACCTGTCCCCGGACTACCAAGCCGCCCATCCGAGCCTCATGCCTACCCTGAAATCCCACGAGCAGACGGTCTTCACCAACGACATGGCCTTCGACATGGTCACCGGCATCTGGCAGGCAAGGACCAACTTCTACCATTCCCAATACGACTTCTCCTCTAAGGACTACGCGATCAACAAGGATAACGCCACCACCTTCGAACGAAAAAAGAGAATCGCCGACGATCCGGTGTGGGGAAAGTAAGAGAGTTGAGATTTGAGAGTTGAGAGTTGAGGTCCAGGCTTCGCCGCAGGTGAGTGGATAAGCTTACTTGCGAACGGGCCTTGTGCCTTGAGCCTTGAGCTGGACAGGCCCTGCGGGCCGAATCTATCAGCTAACCCCACCGCTTCGCGGAGCCCCTTCCCGAGGAAGGGGCCTTTTTCGGCGGGTTAACTCTTTTTTATGATACGGTTTTATGAGCGACTTTTCAATATTTTTTCACATTTCATGAGGGACTTTTATTTATATTTTCACATTTTATGAGGGAGAATGAGATAGCAGCGGCTTCGCCGCAGGGGAGTCGATGCGCTTACGTGCGAACGGGCGGGGGCCTTGAGCCTTATGCCTTGAGCTTTGAGCTGGACAGGCCCTGCGGGCCGAATCCATCAGCTAACCCCACCGCTTCGCGGAGCCCCTTCCCGAGGAAGGGGCCTTTTTCTGTGTCATTTTGCAGTTTTGGGGTTAGAGATATCCGGATTCCAACAGCGGCAAGGCCGCAAATCGTTAGCCTCCTTCCTTGGAAGGCGAGGGTCCTGTAGAGGACCCTCGAGCCGGGCCTAAGTTGGTGCCTTTACTGCACACTAAGGCACCTTCCTTTTGTGGCCCGGCCGGAATGATGTCTGCGAAGCAGACAGAGGGATTTTGATGTGGCAGCGGCTGTCAGACGATAGAAGATAGATGATAGAAAATAGATGCCTATAGGCCCTGCGGGCCGGCCCCATTACCATCTCTCAGCCGTTGGCAGCTCTCTTCTGGGAAGAGAGCCTCGTGCAGAGTCAATGGGACGTTTTAGAGGTAGAGTTATCAGGATTCCTATGGCGGCGGAGCTGCTGTCTGACGAAGAATGATTGGTACCAAATCGGGTAACTGAAAAGGCCATTTTACAAAAGTGCGGCGTACCGCAGTTCTGTAAAATGGCCTTTTCGATTGGTTTATTTCCTCTTATCCGGTCTGGCGGCGGAGCCGCAGAACCTCAACTCTCAACTCTTTTTACCCATATAGTACCCCTTATACCATTCCGCGAATTTCCGGAGGCCTTCGCGGAGGGTGGTGGCAGGGCGGTAGCCGTAGTCTTCTTCCAGTGCCTTTGTATCGGCATAGGTGACGGGAACGTCGCCGGGCTGCATGGGGACCAGTTTCTTATGGGCTTCGAAGTCGTAGTCCTCCGGAAGGACGCCGGCCCGGAGGAGTTCCTGCTGCAGGATGTCTACGAAGTGGAGGAGGTTTTCCGGATGGCCGCCGCCGATGTTATATACCGCATAGGGCGGAATGGGAAGACCGTCTTCGCCGTTCTTTCTTTCCGGTGCGCCCTGCATGACCCGGACCACCCCTTCTACGATGTCGTCTACGTAGGTGAAGTCCCGTTCGCAGTGGCCGTAATTGAAGATTTGGATGGTCTTTCCTTCCCGGAGTTTATTGGTAAATCCGAAGTAGGCCATATCCGGACGGCCGGCGGGGCCGTAGACCGTGAAGAACCGGAGGCCCGTGGAGGGGATATTGTACAGTTTTGCATAGCAGTGGGCCAGGAGTTCATCGGACTTCTTGGTGGCTGCATAGAGGGATACGGGGTGGTCCACCTTATCGTCGGTGCTGAAGGGGACCTTCGTATTGCCGCCGTAGACGGAGGAGGAGGAAGCGTAGACCAGGTGCTCCACGCCTTTGGCGCCGTTATCATAGGAATGGCGGCAGGCTTCGAGGATGTTGTAGAAGCCGATGAGGTTGGACTCGATGTACACGTCGGGATTCGTAATGGAATACCGCACGCCGGCCTGGGCGGCGAGATTCACCACGATATCCGGATGCCAGGTGATGAAAATGGAGGTAATGGTCTCTTTATCTGCAATATTTCCCCGGATGAAATGATACTCCGCCTCCCGATGGGCTTTGCTTTCGTTCTCCAGTTCCTTCAGACGGTACTCCTTCAGGGATACGTCGTAGTAGTCGTTCATATTGTCGATGCCGATGATGCGGATCCCCTTCACAGAAAGGAGCCGCTTCACCAGGTTCGCCCCGATAAATCCGGCAGAACCGGTGATGAAAATGGTTTTGTTTTCTAATGTGACTGGTGTTTTCATGATGATCTCCTGATGGAAAAGAAAGAATTGAGAATTGAGTTTTGAGAATTGAGGTCCCGCGGCTTCGCCGCAACTATCAGATCTCATCTTTTCTTATTTATCCTCTGTTCAATTCTAACGATAAGTGTTCCTAACATTCTAAGAATTTCATTATACAACTTTATGGCCTCTACAATATCATCGGAATCCAAGTATCCCAGGTCTACGCAAAGAATCAGCTGCGTTTCCACTTCTGCTGCTGAGCCCTTTGCAATCCTGAGAAAATGAATAAACTCCTTGTCTGATCCACGATTAAATCCTTCAGCAATATTCGAAGGTATAGAGACAACAGCTCGACGGACCTGGTTCGTCAGGCCAAATAATTCTTCTTTAGGTAATTTACGGGTCAGTATATAGACCGTACGAACTAAAAGTCTTGATTTCTGCCAGATAATTAAATCTTTGTAATCAGTCATGACAATCGCCTCCAAGGTGAATATCGAAGTTTATAATTTCGAAGGTGTAAAAATACATGATTGATCATTCAGAGAACTGATATCAAAAAGAAATCTGCGGCGCAGCCGCGGGACCTCAATTCTCTTCACTCAATTCTCAATTCTTCTAATCTTTCAGCCCTATATCTTCTCCCCAAAGTACCTGACATAATACTTCACCATTTCCCCGTACTTGCCTCTCATCCGGGCGGTGCGGGCGGCCTGGTGGAGGTTTTTGCGGCCCTTTGGCTCTACGAGGGGTACGTCTTTCCAGGGGGATGCTTTCTGGATAGCGGCGTATTCTTTCACCACCGGCCAGTCCTGGACCCAGCTGTGCCAGGGTTTCGCGTGGCCGGCGAAGTGGATGATGACCTGGTTCTTATAGTCTTCGTTCACCGGCTGTTTCTTGAAGAGGGACTGCCGGTCCAGGTTGTAGAGGTAGTTGTATCTCTTTTCCAGGTACAGGCATTTCCCGTCCAGCATTTCATTGTGGATATCCTGGTCGTGATGGGAGAGGCGGTTTCCGACGCGCTTCACGTTTTCTTCCGCCCGGTGGACGATCTCGTCGAACCGGTTTTCTTCCATCCACTGTTTCACGTTGATGAGCATCATGCCGGCGTTGAAGTACCGTTTCGTGTGGACCCGCTTCATCTGGAGCTCTTCTTTCCGGTCCGACACCACGGCCACGTCATTGCCCTGGAAGTCCAGGTCCCGCAGGTACTTCAGAGAGCCCCGGCACATCATGTCCCCGTCCAGGTAGAGCACCCGGTCCGCCACAGGGGCAATGGCCGGCGCCACGAGGAACCGGTAGAAGAAGGCGGCCACGCCGTCGGAGAGAAGAAGGGTCCTGAAGGCGCTGTCATCGATGAGGTGCACTTCCAGGGGGCTGTCCATGATTTCCGCCGCCTTTTCCAGCCGCTTCCTTTCTACGTCCTCCAGATGGTTCACGAAGAAATGGTAGCAGATGGGCATGTCCCTGTTGTGGGCATGGACGGTGAGGGCCACCACTCCCATGTGGGGAATGTAGTCAGCGGTACCGGTGAGGGCGATGTGGAAATCCCCCTCCTCCGGCTTCCGCCCGAAATGGATGGTCTCTGTAATGGCATGGGAAAGAACGTTGCTCATGGTATCTCCTGGTCTTTCATAACGTCCGGCGCGCCGGATCTGTCGATGTGCTTAACTTATTTATTGTACCATATCCGGGAGAGTTGAGGTTAGATAGTTGAGAGTTAAGGTCCCGCGGCGGCACTGCTGAAAGCGCCACAGGCTATTGAGTTTTCCTGACGGCTAACAGCTGGACGCTAGAAGCCCCATGCGGATGGCTCTATTCCTCAGCATGCAAATCCGCCGCGAAGGGGCTATAGCCACAGCCCTGTTCTAATTGCTATAATAAGGAAAATGGTCATTTTATACTCTCAAGGAGGCCATTATGGAGGAAATCAGGGCAGGTTCGGCAGAGCGGGTACTGGAGCGCATTCTGACGTGCGCTGCGTCGGAGGGAGCCAGCGATATTCATATCGAGCCCCAGGCCGCCTTTCTTCGGGTCCGTTTCCGGGAGGACGGCCGGCTGCGGGAGCGGTTCCGCATGCCCCTTTCCATGCTGCCGGGCCTGTCGGTGCGGTCCAAGGTCATCGGCCATATGGACGTGGGCGAAAGCCGGCGGCCCCAGGATGGGAGTTACGCCGCTGCCTTCGATGGGAAGTCCTGCGATTTCCGCATTTCCATCCTTCCCTCCCTGTACGGGGAAAATATCGTGATCCGCCTCCTGTCGAGCCACGTGGATTTCATCGAGAAGAGCCGCCTCGGCATGCTGCCGGTGCAGGAGGAGGTCTTCCGGAAATGCCTCACCCGGAAGAGCGGCATGATCCTCACCTGCGGCCCCACGGGGAGCGGGAAGACATCCACCCTCTATGCAGCCCTGAAGCTGGTGAACCGGGAGGGGCTCAGTATCATTTCCGTGGAGGACCCGGTGGAATACCGGCTGGCGGGCATTACCCAGGTACAGGTGAATGAGAAGGCGGGCCTCACCTTCGGCAGCGGTCTCCGGTCCATTGTGCGGCAGGACCCGGATATCATCATGATCGGCGAAATCCGGGACCGGGAAACGGCGGAAATCGCGGTCCATGCGGCGCTGACGGGGCATCTGGTGCTGTCGACGCTCCATACGAACCACGCTTCCGATGCGCCATTGCGGCTCATGGATATGGGCATCGCCCCCTACCTTCTTTCCGCCTCCCTGTCCCTGGTCATGGCCCAGCGGCTGGCGGGCTGCCTCTGCCCGGCGTGCCGCCGGAAAAAGGAGCTTTCCGAAGAGGAATGCTCTTCCCTCGGTTTCCCGAAGGCCATGGCAGGCATGGAGGTCTGGGAGGAAGGGAGCTGTCCCTCCTGCCACGAGGGCATCCGGGGACGGACAGGGATTTTTGAAATGATTTCCATCGGCCGGAAGGAGCGGGACCTCATCCATCACGGATTCACGTCTGATGGCCTCCGGCAGTGTATGAAGGAGCAGGGACAGCCGTCCATGGGAGAAGCGGCGCTGGCCCTGGTGAGGGAAGGCCGGATTTCCCCCAAAGAGGCTTCTTTGATTCTGGCAGGGGAGGATTGATGGTATGGATATCAATGCATTGATTGCCCAATATCCTTCCATGACCGATATTCACGTCACGGAAGGGGCGGCTGTCATGATACGGACCCAGGGCAGCCTGAAAAAGCTTCGGGAAACGGCGGACGCTTCCCTTTTCGAAGATCTGGCGGCCCGTTTTCTGGACGAAGAAAAACAGAAGGACTGGGAAATCCGGGGGTCCTGTGACGCCGGAGCTTCCCTGGAGTCCTGCCGCCTCCGTATCCACATGTACCATTCCCTGGGAAAAAAGGCTGCCGCCATCCGTATCCTCCCCACCCTGTCCTCCATTTCCCAGGACCCGGACAAGGATTGGATAGAAAAGGTGGCGGCTCTGGAGCATGGCCTGGTGCTGGTGACCGGTCCTTCCGGCAGCGGCAAGAGTACCACCATGGCCCGGATCCTCACCCTCATCGCCGGCCACCGCCCCTGCCACGTGGTGACCCTGGAGGACCCGGTGGAATATGTGATTTCCTCGGGAAAGGCCCTGGTGCACCAGCGGGAAGTGGGCATGGACGTCCCGGACTTCGCCTCCGGCATCCGGGATGCCCTGCGAGAAGACCCGGATGTCATCGCCCTCGGTGAAATGCGGGACGGAGAGACCATCTCCGCCGCCCTGACCGCCGCAGAGACGGGACACCTGGTCCTGGGCACCCTCCACACCACCAGGGCCAGTGACTCCATCGGCCGTATCATTCATGCCTTCCCGGCGGACCGGCAGGAAGAAGCCCGGGCCCTGCTCTCCGCCAACCTGCGGTCCGTAGCGGCCCAGCGGCTCTATCGGAACGGGAAGGAGTCCTGGCTTCTCCGGGAAATTCTCACCAATATTCCTGCCGTCGCCCACCTCATCCGGGAAGGAAAGGAAGAGCAGATCCCTTCGTACATGGAAATGGGACTGAACCAGATGCGCACCCTGAAACAGGCGGTGTACGGCCTCCGGAATATCTCGGAACGGGAACGGGACAGGATGATGAAGGCCCTGGAACTGTGAGGATGAGGTCATCAGCGGCTGCGCCCGCTGATGAGATGGAGACCGGGATCGAGGGATACGGGCTGTAACGGATAGATGACTTTGGGGCCAATAGACGACAGACAGTCAGACGTCAGACTCCTTTAGCCGCTTCGCGGCAATCCATCCCCCGGCCTTTGGCCGTCCCCCTTCTCCAAGGGGGGCCCTTTGACGGATACTATCACTGATACTGAATCTGGCTGCCTATAGACGGTCAGACGTCAGACTCCTTCTGCCGCTTCGCGGCAATCCATCCCCCGGCCTTTGCCCGTCCCCCTTCTCCAAGGGGGGCCCTTTGGCGGATACTATCACTGGTGCTGAATCTGGCTGCCCATAGGCGGTCAGACGTCAGGCTCCTTTAGACGCTTCGCGGCAATCCATCCCCCGGCCTTTGGCTGTCCCCCTTCTCTAAGGGGGGCCCTTTGGCGGATACTATCACTGGTACTGAATCTGGCTGCCTATAGGCGGTCAGACGTCAGACTCCTTCTGCCGCTCTGCGGCAAATGCACTCTTCCCTCTTCCCTCTTCTCTCTTCACTCTTCCCTTCCGGGCCTTCGGCCCTGGACCTCAATTCTCTTCGCTCAATTCTCAATTCTCCCCCCAGCGAGGTACCGATGATGAAAGAATTCATTTACAAAGCCTACGATGAAAGCGGAGTTCTCGTGGAGGACCGGCTGCAGGCGGAGTCCCGGATAGAGGCGGCCCGGGAGGTCTTTGCCCGGGATCTCCATCTTATCCACCTGGAGGAAAAGAAGGAGGAAAAGGCGCTCCTCTCCTTCCGGCAGCCCTTTTCTTCCCGCCGGAAGCTGTCCCTCCTGGCGGAAGAATGGGCGGCCCTCCTGGATGCGGGGCTCACTATGACGGACTCCCTGGCCCTTCTGGAAGAGCAGATGGGGGCAAAGGAAAGAAAGGTGCTTGGGGAAATAGGAAAAACCATTGCCACCGGCCACGGTATCGGTGACAGTTTCCGACGGGTCCGCTGTTTCCCGCCTTTCTTCATTTCCCTTCTCCAGGTGGGAGAACTTTCGGGCACCCTGCCGGAGGAGCTCCACCGGATTTCAAAGTACTATGAGAAGGAAGACCGTTTCATCCGGCAGCTGGAGCGGGCACTGGCCTATCCCCTTTTCACTACCCTTTTCTCCCTGGTCCTTTTCTTTGTAATCCTCACATTCATTCTCCCCTCCTTTGCCCTGCTCTTTGAGGCCCTGTCCATTCCCCTGCCGAAGATGGCGTCCCTGGCCCTGTCACTGGGGCTCTGGCTTCGGGACTATGGGTTCTTCCTCTTTTCGATTCTCCTTTTCCTGGTGCTGGGAGGAATCCTTTTCTGTATGACCGAGGAAGGGAAGAAGCGGGTGGACCATTTCCTGTACCACCGGACATTCTACCGCCGGATCCTGCTTATCCGGTTCTGCACCACCCTCTCTGCCCTCCTGGAGAGCGGAAGGACCCTGTCGGAATCCCTCCGGGATGTGAGGGAGGTACTCCATAACAGGGCCGCTGCATCAGCGCTGTCCGAGGTGATCCGGCAGCTGGAAGCGGGAAAGCCCTTCGACAGGGCCATGGGAGAAAGGGGCTTCGCCTTTCCCCTGGTGTGCCACCTCTGCCGGGTGGGCATGGAAAGCGGGGAGCTCCCCCGTTTTCTCCAGCACGGGGGAGATATCCTTTCCCAGGAAACGGAGCGGAAGCTGCACCGGTTCCGGGCTGTCCTGGAGCCTTCGCTTCTCCTCTTCACCGGCGCTGTGACGGCGTTTCTCGTGTTCTCCGTCATGCTCCCGGTATTCCAGGCCGCCGGAAGCCATATGGGAGGGTGAGGAGGTTCGATGTTTTTAGCCGCTTCGCGGCAATCCATCCCCCGGCCTTTGGCCGTCCCCCTTCTCTAAGGGGGAACGCTTTAACGGATACTATCACTGGTACTGAATCTGTCTGCCCATAGGCAGTCAGACGTCAGACTCCTTCTGCCGCTTTGCGGCAATCCATCCCCCGGCCTTTGGCCGTCCCCCTTCTCCAAGGGGGAACGCTTTAACGAATACTATCACTGGTACTGAATCTGTCTGCCCTTAGGCGGTCAGACGATCGGACATCAAACCCCTGCAGCCGCTTCGTGGCAATCCATCCCCCGGCCTTTGGCCGTCCCCCTTCTCCAAGGGGGAACGCTTTA
>ERZ1034949.521-NODE-521-length-24461-cov-52.651561_pt1 | contig 24461 bp, 21 predicted proteins | sample MGYA00520590_ERZ1034949 | MGnify/ENA primary metagenome ERZ1034949 (study PRJEB33766, sample SAMN09781752) | gut metagenome | biome: gut microbiome | host: Homo sapiens | place: Madagascar | study: EMG produced TPA metagenomics assembly of the PRJNA485056 data...
TCTGGCCAGCGATGCGCGAACGGCGAACGCAAAGGCGGGACAGGATATGTTTTGTAGCACCGCCGCCGATGCCGGCAGTGCCACAAAATGCCTGGTCAGGGCACAGCCCCGACACCTCAGACGAACGACAACGAACGGGAAACAGGAAGACATGACACCGGGAAAAGCAAAACGACTGAAAGAGGCTCGCGCACTTCTTGAAGGATTCTGGCCAGCGGTTTTCAGTTTCCGTAAGCCGCAGCCGCTTAAGGTAGGGATAACGGCGGAACTGATGGCGGATGTGGAAACGCGGGGACTGCCTTTCACCCTGGAGATGCTGAAATCATCGCTGGCGTTATACACCAACCGGATTGATTACGTCAGGGCAGTGGCGGACGGTTGTCAGCGCATCGGCCTTGACGGTAGTCCGGCAGGGGAACCGACAGAGGAACAGCGGGCACGTGCACGGAAGCAACTCCGGCGGTTGTGGGCGCGTCAGCGTAAGGCGGACAGGGCAAGGAAAGCCGCGCAGGAGGCAGCGGGCTGAATCACGTATTTAGTTTGTTTGTTGCGTGCAATGGATGAACAAGGACATGTAAAGCAGGCCCACCGAAAACGGTGCGTCTGCTTTAATTTCTGTTGATACAGATAAAGGCTAATGTACGCATACATTAGCCTTTATCCCCCTGCCACACAGAAATACACATCTTTCCACCTGTCCGGTGGTTCTGTTTCCCGCGATAAACGCCAGTGAACGCCGGGCAGGACATGTAAATTTCCCCTTATTCGCCCCGGAGCGGCTCAACGGGACGGGGGATTAAAAATCCCCGTGCACAGGCAATTTTATTCATGTTTCCGGCCCCCCCTTCATGCCCGGATCTGGCCCGGATTCAGATATGAAATCCGCTCCTTCTCTGACCTGCTATTACCACACAGGCCAGCAGATGGCAGTTCCAAGCCTGATGAACCTCAAGAAAAGGAAGATGTACCCGCCATGAAAACCTTCAACTTCAACAGAGAAGGAAACCCCAAATGCTGAACCATCAAATTTCGCACATGGTACGCCCTCCTGGCCTGAGTAACGCCTGTTTCAGAAGGCGGTGAAATCAACATTATCTCTGAAGCCTGTTCAAGAAAGACTGACCACATTGCCTTCTGATTACCCTCCTTATCCCCTTTCTGAAAATGATTCAGTACAGTCTGTGTTACTACCTGAACTAATCGAAAAAGTTTACTCTCTCCGTTCACTGCCACCATATTTCTTCCGTTGACCACACCAGATCGATACACCACCTCAGGACATAGCACAATCAACCGGACATCATAACGCCCGGCCACCCATCGAATTGTTTTCAGGTACCGACACCATCCCAACAATGGCGCGCTACTAAGACAGAGTATCAGAGTATCTCCGGCACAAATCCGACTTCCTGCACGAAAATCTCGGGCCACAATCCCCCGGTCATTCAGCATAGCCATTACCCCTGTCGTTTCATAACGACTGCACCCACTTGTCCATACAACCATCAATATTACCGGGATTATTTATTCATTCATCAATGAGATAACTTTTCACCACACTCCCCTGCTTCGACGACAGTAATGGTTTTCCAGTCAAATTCAGCTAGCCATTTCATCTGCGTCCGAAAAGTTCATGAGGGTAATTTTACCAACATAGGCTTATTTCTGACGTGGTGGCTCATAAATACATGTAAATACAATATATGTAATATCCATTACCATTCGAATTAAGAGAAAACCTTCAACAAAAATAAACATGCCCGACAAAATAAATAAAACACTAAACACTCTGATCGCCAATAAAATACCCAACAGATAAACTGGTAAAACAACAAACATTTAAAACCAAAACCACATTACTACTTTCCCTCTGACCGCAAATGAACTGTCAACAACATCGAAAATGAAAAAGTTCATCAAGTGCGCTCTGGCATGATATATTTGAAGTTACATTGCATTTGTTATATCACGGATAAAAAGGGAGTGTTAGAAATTCTTTGTCATTCCAGTAATATACAATCAAAAAGGAATGACACATGTCCCAGCCCTTCGATTTCGACAAAGCTCTTAAGCACGCAGTTTAATCCTGTTTTTGTATAGTTCATGCCATCCGTGGCCGCCCCCTTCTTCATTGTATTGGTGTAATCACATTGACATACTGTTCTACTTACCCATGCAGGGGGGCCACATCAGTACGAACCTGCCTTGCAAACAGTCACCTCAGTGAAACACCTATAATCATCATCCCCTCCAATACACCTACCGTCGGGTAGTTGTTGGTGCATGTCACGACGGTTCCTGCCTTAATTACATCTCCATCCCCCCGACCTGATTTCGATTTACACCTAAAGCCTTCCGGTAAAGTCCCGTAGCTGTATACAGCATCTGCGATTCCCTTTCCTGTTATTTGGTTAATTAGCGTAGCCGTTTCACCATATTTAAGATGCATGTTATCAGCCACTTCAAAACGAATTCCCTCATCACTCCGGGTGCGCAAATCTTTTCGGTTTGTTGGATACCAGAGACCTGGTAGTCTAGTCGCACCATCTACACCACCAGGGGTTGTGGTTAATTCTACGTATACAGTCCCATCCATCATATTTAACGCCGCTCCTCCAAACCAAGGGCGATTAGCATCATATATATAACTAACATTTTTTAGTATTTCGATTTCCCCTGGTCCGTTAAACGTAATTAGCTCAGCCGAATTATCATAGGCCACAGGTCCCTTAATTCGTGACACTGTAGCCCACCCTTCCGAATAGCTCGACCTTATTTCACAATCATCTCCATATTCAGTAGCACACCACGCTCGGGTCACTTGCACTGTTCCCGCACGAGGGCTCTTTACTACCCATCTATGTATTGTACTCCCAGCCTTAGGCAGGGGTATTAATTCGACGCTTGTAGCGTACACGCGACCAGTCACAACCAATAACATCAGTAGCGCTGCCGCGTATTTTGTTAAGCATTGCATAGCAGATCCCATCCGATAAATAACCAGCCAGTTCAGACATCCCATACTCAACATGGAGCTGACTGTCGACTTATATACTCCACCGTATCCATGCTGTTGCACCAGAGCGGATTACCTTTTCTGGTAATTTTGCCTGCTTTTCTGGCCACAGACAGCCAGAATGGTGGCTTTCCATTGCCCGTAGGCACCATGCCGACGCCCCCTTTCATCGAACCAGATCCCCAACCAGTCAAAGCCTTTTTCGCCCCGACTAGATCCTCAGGCCCTCATCTTGTCCGAGTGCGTCCCGATGATAACCACAGGTGCCAAATATCGATACCAAACAGAGCCTTCCACCGGTGCTGGCACAGCCAGTCCTCATTCCGCCGGAAGTCCATCACACGTACCTCACATCAAACACCACCGTGGCTGAGACCTGCCCCCCCGGAGCCCTATTCGGCACCAGTGTGAATGGCGTCAGCGTACACTCATTGCGATCCAGCCCGTTCCCCTGGCAGAACGGAGTACCGTTCAGTGGCACTGGCTGTCCATGTCCACCAACCTCCAGCCACAGTTCAGGACCAGCAATATTCTCCTGACCATCAACCAACATTCGAATACGGTTGTTCGTCACGCTTCCCTGCCGTACGGAGGCGCTCAGAGCAGTACTGACCCTCTCGTTCCCCTGTACGTCCCGACAGTTAATCACCGCTTTAAAGGAAGGATGCTGCTGCTGCCCCGGACTGAGCGAACCAAGTGTGTAGCTATAATTACCCGCCCCCCCGTCCAGTCCGGTGAAGGTCAGGTCACAAGTGGCCTGGATATTTATCAAAGTCACCGGGATAGTGATAGCAGCGTAGTTCTTCGATGCCTGCTCAACAGTTGCAGCCCGAACAGAGGGGGAAAGTAGCCAGCCGGACAACAGCCCTCCTATTAACCCTGCAACGCCAAACACTACTGCCCGTAACCGGTACGGGGTTGATACATATCGTTTCATATCAGCCTCTCTCTTTCAGAACATAGTTACCCACTCCCCCCCAATCGTTGATGGCATCTACACTGATATTCTTCATACTTGATGACAGTTTGCTGATCGCAACCTCACCAAACGGCTCCATCATGGACAGGTTCTGCTCCTCCTTTTTCATCAGCGTAAGCTCCTGACCGTTCACTTTCACCTTCGTAATGGCAAACCAGTACGGAGTGGGATTCTTCAGGTACGTGGTGCCACCCCGGTGAACCACCTCAATTTTTTTCTCAGCGTCCTTACGTCCATCCAGAAGATTTTTCGGACGATAAAACACCTTCACGCGGATGTTCATGGCAATAGCCAGTACGCTGCCTTCACCATCCTTCACTTCCGGTTTGGGTGGCACTTCCTGCACGTTCAGCCAGAACAGAGATTCACGGTCCTTCGGCAGATTGCTGTCCGTATTCATGACACGGATAATCTGCTTCTGCTTAGCCCCTACTTTAAAGAACGGGGGCTGTGGCACCATGTAGACGTTGCTCCCCTGGTCTGTATTATCAATCCAGACCTGACCACCGTAGGTCTTCTCAGCTTTATTCGTTACTTCAAAAGAAATATTCTTCTTACCCTCTTCATAAATGAAACGGGTCCCGTTCAGCGTAAATGCAGCCATGGCCTGGCTACAGAAAGAGAACGAAAGGAGGGCAGCCAGCGCAGCCTTACCAAAATTATTCACAACGAATCTCCTGAACTTTATTCGTGTTAGCCTTCAGTCCTGCCATAGAGAAACGGCACTGTTTTCCGTTTCCTGTATTCACGCTAACCATCTTCGGCTCAGCCAGCATATTCATCAGCAGAACACCATTATTTGAAATAAATCCGGCATTCAGCCCCTGTTCCGTTTTCGCATCACCGCCTGTCAGGTAGTTGCCCTGAGCATCCTTCACACGCAGGATATAACGCAGCACACTCTCGAAGCCAAATTTACGGTAAACCATCGCCTTTTCGGTCGGCACCACGTTGTATGATGTGGTCTCAAACTCCATATCGTCAGGCACGTTATCCATGTTGATGTTGATGCTGTTCTCTGAATACTCAGACAGCCACACCACCGTGTTACCGTCGCTATTCGTAGGCATGGAGCCGTTAACAGAAACCCCCTTGACACCCGGAATACTGACAATACCCACCGTATCAGACGACTCTTTGGTAAAGAGCGGACCAGTTTCTGTCGTACCCAGCACAGAGCCGGAAACGCTGCCGGAGAAACTGGTCTGGCTGCTTCCGTGCTTGTTGTAGGAGCGGGACACGCCCATGTTGGTCTGAATGGCATCAAACGCATAGCTGGCCGATGCAGACGCACCACGGTCACCTTTCGAGCCGGCATTTGCGCTCAGGCTGTAGTTAAAACGGTCAGTCGGCATTGCTGACACACTGGTGTTGAATGTCGTGCCACCGGTGCGGGTGTACCCCACGCTGTTGCTGCTGTAATGACGGGTTCCTTTCAGGTCAAACGGCACACTCAGACTCAGTGAAACAGAGTAATCCGCCTTATCCGACCAGGTATACTTTGAGTACGATCCGTTCAGAAAGACTGAGACAGAATCAAAAACAGATGTACTGAGTGACAGCGTGCTGCCGGTATCTGAGCCCTCGCGCATCCAGTAATCCTGACGCCAGTAAGAGCCGCTCAGGTATGTGCCGTCAAAACGGTGCGACAGACGAGCTTCATAACGCGATTTCTGGTTGCCATAGCGCCAGATATCTTTCGGATTAAATTCAGCAAACTCCACATACCCTTTACTCTGGTAGCGGTACGTCAGCAGCTGCAGGTCAGTCCTGTCCGTGAAGCTCTTGGCATATTTCACACTGAAACTTTGACCGCTTTTTTCTTCCCCGTTGTCATAACTGGCCTTTGACACGTTCGCACTGAGTGACAATGCCCCCAGACCACCCAGCATCTGCGTGACACCCAGACCGCCAGCCTGATAGTCATCATTCAGAATAAATGCCGAGTTCAGCGTGGTGGTGGAGAAGCCATAGTCCAGGCTGCCCAGCCAGAACAACCCGGTGTCAGAATGGAACGCCTTGTCCAGTTCATTACTGTTGTTCTTCTTACCCATCGCCACGTTGTACTGGAACTCACCCGGACGCAGCAGCGTCGGTAGTGTGGTCACCGGATAGACCTGTTCGGTTTTGTTTCCGCTTTCATCTTCAACGGTCACCACCAGGTCGCCGTTACCCATCGGACGTAGGTCATCCAGACGGTAAGGCCCCGCCGGCACCATTTTTGAATAGACCGTATATCCGTTCTGTTTCACGGTAATACGGGAAGGCGTGGAGGCAATCCCGGAGATATCTGGTGCATATCCCCGAGATTCCCACGGGCGCATATTGCTGTTGGAGCGTAGTGCCGCACCATAAAAATTAAAATCAGAAAACAGTTCAGTACGTGTCTGGGATTTACCCAGTAACAAATCGCCCTGCACCTGACTGATGGCTGTTGAAAGCGTCAGGTCACTGGAAGTGAATTCTGTTTTATCCTTGTCATGAGACACGTTCATATTGCTGGATAACACCCAGCGCCCCAAGTTAATGGCGGCATCCAAGTTTCCAAAAGCATTCATGTCGTCATGAACAGTTTTATTAAAGTTACCGTAATATTTCAGGCGCCCACCATTCACGCCGTAATCCCAGCGTGCAGGGTCTGTTTTACTCAGCAAATACGCCTGAGGAATATTAAATTTTAATGTCTGTGCACCGTAATCAAAATCCACTTTAGTATGGGGATTACGGGTCAGAACATAGCACTGTTTTTCCTTGTCAAAGACATCATCATAAGCGTCCTGTTTCATCATCACCCCGGCGTTATCCAGCCATTCAGGGGAGAGACAAAGACGGTTATTTTTTTCATCCGCTTCCGTAATGACAAGATTTGCACGCCCGGTTCGCTCATTGTTGACGAGTACATCAACAACGTACTGACCCGCAGGCAGGGCGGAGTCCGTTTTCAGAATGGAAGGGATTACACTGGTTCCCTGAATAAAATCCAGGTTTAATTCTGTCGCGACACTAAAATGAGAATATATACTCAGTGCCAACAGAGATAATTTAAAAAGACGACGCTGTTTCATCTCTGAATATATCCTCGTGCTCAGCAAGGAGCATATACTCCGGAAATGGTGCAATTTATCCGGGAGCGGCCCCCCGGATAAAAGAAATATATAAAAGTTGAGGATTACTGATAAGTAACCGCGTAAGCCAGCGCAGACTCAAAAGTACCAGCACCACCAGTAGCTGCATCAGATTTCAGCTGTGCTGTGAGCTTGTAACCGTCGCCGTTAACATCGCTAGCCGTGAAGTCGATGCTGCTCTGATCTTTAGTAATGGGCTGGTTTTGTTTTTTAGCATTTTCCGCAATCAGTGCAACAGTGGCATTCACAGCAGTACCGTTGGCGTTTTCCAGCCCATTGGTGCCCAGCGGACCACGGAATGCGATGGTTGCTGTTTTACCATCAAGATTTGCACAGTTAGTGCCCGCCTTCGCTTTCAGAACAATGTTTTTCACCTGACCGGTTTGACCTTTTTCAACCGTTCCCAGCTGTACGAGGTTGTTAACAGCACCGTCAACAACAGCATCGATGTCACAGGTTACTTCAGTCACAACACCCAGGAACCGAATTTCATTCTGTTGGTTACCCGCAGCCATAGCAGAACCCGCAGCCATAGTCATTGCAATTGCAGAAGCAATCATTAATTTTTTCATCGCTTATATTCTCCAATTTATTTATCTAACCCGAAAAAACCGACACACAATTGATGCGTCATATCCATCCCTCTTTATTTTTATAAAGGAGGGATATGCCGCCCCCTCTGGACAACAGCCCATAAGCATACGAACAGATATTCAGCTGATGTATTGATTCATTAATAAAAAATCGCGATATGAATTACGCCCTTCGTGAAGCACGATGCGCGTTGTTGTAATATAAAACCAACGATGAAACAACATTATTTACATGTGATATTCGCCCCAAGGAAATAGAAAAATAACTGCGAGACACATTATATATCTCGCAAACTTCTCTTCTGGTATACCCAAAAACCAGGAAATCACGGAGCGCCCATATAACTTTCTCGCTGTGCAGCGGTGATATTTCAATGAGCATCCAGAACAGTTCTTCTGTTAATGAGGCAGAAGACAATTTGTGCTTATTAGATTTTAAGTAAAAACTGCTGCGCTCTTGAGCGAATAAAGTATCTTCTGAAGTCACTTTGTTTTCAGAGTTTTCAGAAATCACAACACGCCTCGCATACACACCTAGCTGCAAATATCAAAACAAAAACGAGAAAACTTCACCTACTGCGCCACAAATATTAACACGATCTTTTATATCGAAAACACATAAAATAACGATCTTTAATACCACAAAACACAACAAATGTAGCGTTTTACACCAAAGAGCAACAAAAATTCAGTTGATTATCACGCAGCAACATATTAATACAGTTAAAAAGATCGATTTTTTTATAAAATACAAAACATTTACCCAAAGAAAAAATCATAAAAAAAACAGATGTAAGTCAAAATAATGTTTCTAAAAAATAGAAACAAAAAGGCATAATCATCATATATAACGATGAATTAATTTCTATTGTTACAATATGAGAGAAGTGGTAGAAGCGACTTGGGTAAATATTTATCGGAGCCATACTATTTGTCGAAGTTTAAGGAAAAAAGAAGTTTTCCCTGTGACCCACCTGTAAGGACTTCGGATGTATCTGTGCTACAACAGTTGGTCTGTCAGAACTTCCCCAGACCTGAAATCGCAGGACCTTTTTGAATTCGTATTGAATGAAATGTATACTTATATCTATAATAATCAGATGATACACCCAAACTACGAATAAATACGCTGGAATAGCGACCCGATTTCAACAACGTTTATCGGGTCAACAATCAACGAAGTGATCGCCAGGCAAATGGTAAAAAAACAAATGCTGTGGCGTAGAAAAACTGCGCATTATTTGTTACAGACCAAAACTGCAGCCCATCATCAGTTCATCAGATGAGGACTTCTTCAGCACGGACAACCGTGATATGTAACGCACTGACTGATGGTCAGATAACTAAGCTCATAAATCTAGCACCCACTTCGTTGATTTTGTTAAATCCGGTAAGGAGCAGACCATTCGCGATCCGCTCCTGCCTGTTCAGATGTTTAACGGATTCAGAAAGTGTACTTCACACCCAGCATGGCTGAGGTATCACTGTATCCCTTGTCACCAGCCTGCACCCCCACATTACCCCACAGATTCAGGCGGTTATTCATCTGTCCTTCAACACCGGCTTTCACTTCCCCGATATTGCGGGCACCGTCCTGATGTACCGTCACGCCGTTCATGCGGGTACCAAAATCACGGGTGTTGTGCAGCCAGTTCACCTCCACGAACGGACGGAACTCACGGGATTTACCGTCGTCCATTCTGTTGTGTCCCTTAATCCAGGTTTTCACTCCCAGACGGGTACGGACGTTACCGTCACCAGTGCTCTCAACACGGGTACCGTTGCTTTCACGGTGTTCATCTGCTTTTACACCCATCCAGACAACCTGTGCCTGAGGCTGAACATACCATTCATTCAGGCTGCCATGACTGCCGCTGAACTCACCCGCTTTCCAGGTATAACCGGTTTCCAGTGAAGCCGTCAGGCCTTTTGATTTCCAGGATTCGCCCGGCAGTCCGTCGCCTTTCACATGGTTATCAAACCAGCCGTACTGTGCCCACGTATCAAGATAAGCCCCGTTATGTGTTTCATCGTTGGCAAACCAGGTGGCATACAGACCTGTGCTGTATCCGTTCACACTGCCTTTTGAGCGATATCCGGTGCGCACAGAGTCCGTATTGTTATGGTCGTTACCGTAACCGGCCATAACGCCAAGGTGCCAGCGGTCAGTTTCTCCCCAGCCCCACTGTGCAATGTCTCCCCCCAGTTGAACAACATAACGGTTACCCTGTGTTTTCAGCTGACCTGTACCATCACGCCAGCGGTTATGTCCTCCTTCGTGGCGCATCCACATGCTGGTATTTTTCGTCTCACCGGTCATGACATCGGTGTACTGCACCGGCCCCAGACGTTCATGAAGACGGGTCACGAACATGGTGTTCGCTGCAGCCATATTTGCCGTGTAGGAGCCAGCTTCCGGACGCAGGTCATTATCATAACCGCCCGGCACAGCTTCAGGTTTAGAGTCCGGGTCAGGCGTCGGTGTTGGTTCCGGATTGGGCTGCGGGTCCGGCGTATTTTTGCCGCTGGTCAGATACCAGTTACCGCTGTTGTTTCCCTGACCACGTCCCAGCGTGTAGTCATAAGCACCTGCAGCTATACGACCGGCCTGAACAAATTCAGCACTGTCGGCGTTACCGTCAACATGAATCAGTTCAATACCATTAAGTGTCTGTGCACCTGTACCGCCGGCATTAGTAACTGCCACACGGGTCTGACCGGATGCATCACCTTTAATCACCAGTTTATCCGTTGCGGCGCTGTCATCTCCCAAAACGGTGTTCATGAGCAGCGTGCCGTTATTACCGGTGTAGTTGCCGCCAACAGTCAGCACATTCCCCGGAGCATCAGCTCTCAGGTCAAGAGTACCGCTGTTGGTCACATTCCCGCTGACACCACCAAAGCCAGTAAGAATACCGTCTTTTGCAATATTGACCTGGCTGCTGGCGAGCATGACAGGGGCATCCGCCTTACCCAGAATCAGTGTGCCTGCATCAATATCAGTCTGCCCGGTCCAGGCAGCACTGTTACCAACAGTCAGTGAACCGATACCAATTTTACGGACATTACCGCCACCACTGACATCATTCGTAAGTTGCCAGTCTGTTGTAGTATCAATGGTTAACAAGCCATTATCAGTAACAACTGAGGTACCCAGGTTTTTCTGTTCAGATACAACAATACCAGCTCCATTTTCTATATTAATGGAACCATTATATTTTTCATTATTGCCGGAAAGAATAGTAGTCCCGGCGACGGCCTGAACAAGCCCATAATCTCCTGAAAATACTCCTGTTGTAATTGATTCTCCACTACTTGATAAATCTGACGTCAGATTAAAATCATTATTGGTGTGATTGAGTGTTAAAATTCCCTTATTACGGAATTTTATTTCATTTGCATTAATAATACCGGCTTCAGAGGCAGGTTCTGATACGCCAGAACCAATGATGAGTTCTCCTGAATGATTATTGAAATCATTACCTACAACAATGTATGGTGTTGTAACGGTAGCATTATTATTAACAGTTAGTCTGCCATTGGCATCGTAAAAACCAAGACGAATTGGGTCTGAACCAGAACTTACAGTCAGAGATGTTCCTTTCCCTGATACCAGAACATCGCCATCTGCCTTATATCCCACTTTCAGGGTATTCAGAGTAACAGCAGCACCATCACTGATGGACATATTACCTTTGGCCGTGTTACCTACTACTATATATGGTACAGTCAGATAGCTTTCCGTTCCTGAAACTATAACGCTGCCTTCAGAACCTACGCCTACCTGCATTCTTGGGTCAGTACCAAATGCATTAAAACCGCCCCCATTGGTAATATTTAGTTTACCAGCAATAAGCATATCACCCTGTCCTTTGACACCACTATTATCAAAGGTTAACAGGCTGTTTTTTCCATCAATATTCAGGATTCCACTGCCACTTATAGATAGTTTTGCTGTGCTCACATTTGGTTGAGCAGTGAATTTAATGGTATCTCCATCAGTAAGATTATACTCGCTATTAAATGTATACTGTGTTGTATTCATTTCTCCAGCAGCAATGGAACAAAGTGGAAAAAACATCCCAGACAGAATCATTGTTGAATATAAAGTTGAAAATCTTTTCATTTGAATATTGTGATGTTTCATCAGTACTTTCCATGAAAATATTAAACTTATGATAATTATAACATGTATAAACAATATTAAATTGTTTTACATATTGGCATTATAGCAGAAAAACGCCATCGATCGACAGAAACGATCGATACAAGTTTAATTAATTGATAAAACCAATCAAAACAATTAAGATCGATCGTTTTAGCCGATCTATAAATACTACCCTGAATTCAATGGAGGTCTTTCAGATGACCTTAAATACCTCTCAAGTTTTTTTAATCAGAGCTAACCTGTCGGTCAGAAATTCTTTGTGCGGACGACAAAATGGAACAGATATAATTTATTTTATAACAGCGTAATTATACCCATAGTTATTATTTTGCAAAACTGAAAAATCACATATTTGGAGTTATCTCATGTCCCTAAAGATCTGCCAAACGCCATATAGGAGAGTATGAAAAACCTTGGGGCAGTAGCTATGCTGCCATCGCGGATAACGTCCCTCTACTCTGAGCGTCTGTCATTCAACCGGGATACCAACTGGCGAATTTGTCCTGTAGTTCGTTATTCAGGACGGCAGTTCTGGTCTGTAACAAATAATGCGCCCCCTTTCTACTCCACTGCATATGCTGCTTTTTGGCCATTCGTCGGGCGATCACTTCGTTGATTGTTGACTCTACAAACGCTGTTGAAACTGGCTCACCATACCGACGCATTTCTCCGTAGTTTGGGATCATCATCTGATTATTACGGATGTAGGTATACTGATCCTACCCACGTAATGTGGACACGGCCCTAAGCGAGATTATGGTTTTCAAATTGTTCCGGGCTGAGACCGCCACAGGCACTGTGACGGCGCCAGCGATTGTAATCACACTCGATATAATTAAACACCGTTGCCCGCATTATTTCCCGGCAGCTAAAGCGTTCCCCGTGGATACATTCCACCTTCAGCGAATGAAAGAAGCTTTCCACACAGGCATTGTCATAACAGTAGCCTTTCGCACTCATACTGCCACGCAGGTTGTGTCGCTTCAGCAGCGCCTGATAATCCCCTGAACAGTATTGACCACCACGGTCCGTATGAACAATGACGCTTTCCGGGCGTCTTCTCCGCCACAACGCCATTTGCAGTGCATCACAGGCCAGTTGTGCTGTCATTCGCGGTGGCATCGACCAGACAATGACGGCGCGTGACCACTGGTCGATGACTACTGCGAGATACAACCAGCCCTCATCGGTACGCAAGTACGTGATGTCACCCGCCCACTTCTGGTTCGGGCCGCTGGCGCTGAAGTCCTGCTCCAGCAGATTCTCCAATACGGGCAGGCCATGTGCACCAGAGGGTGGCCAGCAGCATCTTACGGTGCAGATCGGGCACATAGTGGAGCAGGGCGCTCACTTCCGGCGCCAACAGGTATTTCGGTAGTTCGTCCTGAACGAGCGCCATCTGCCGCAAAGCCAGTGCTGCGGGATAGTCGATGGTCACTGGCAGGGCGGTCATTGAGCCCTGAGAAGTAGCTGAAGGTATGAGGCCAGTCATGATCGGTATCTCAGTATCATTAGTTGTTCAGGTAAGTCTGATGGATTTTTCGCGCCATTTCTGGCTGTCAGAAGCTGTCCAGAATTTGATTCCATTCGGCTTTACAGTCCAGCAGGTACCGGAGGCCGTTGTCGACCCCGTCAAGTAAATCGGAAGCCTCTCCCATTTTTTCCCCAAAGCGGCGGGTGTTGACGTAATGAATTCCTTCAAGGCTCCGGATGCCGTCATTTCTCCTGGCATATCGGAAATCTGTCGCCCGTTCATCCGCTTGGTGAAGAGCTTTAACCACCTCTTTGACGATTTTAAAATCGGAAGGCCGGTAGCTGTCATCAACTTCCAGGATCAGCTTTTGTGCCAGCGGCCATAGATTATTCAGGTTATGGTCATCTTTTTTGTACTGGTGTTTATCCGGGTCTTCTGCCAGTGCAAGGGCCAGTCCGATAATTTGTTTGATAAGGAGCTCCAAGTGATGTCGGTAGAGAAACAACACCGGATAAACCAGAAAATCCTGGTCCCGCCCGGATTCATCAATGTGGTTAATCAGAATATCAGCAGCTCGCCTGTAACCTTCGGTGTAAGCTGTACCATGATCCGGCATGTAATTCAGGCAGGCATTATTGTGCCAGTCGCTGTCGCTGGCCAGCAGCCCCGGTTCTAACGTTTTTCCCTTTTTCATTTCAGCTCCAGAATCTTTTAACAGCCCCGGTTCGGTACCTTATCCGGAAATCCTACCTTCTGTATGTATTCAGCGGTCGACAGTCAGTTCTTCAGCCAGCCATGTTTATTCCTTATTGGGAAATCCCGCCACACAATGATTCATTGCTTTGATTGATCTATTTAAAAAAAATTTCCAACTGACCACGCGCCTCATCCACATTCAATGCGTCCTCTGGTTCTGGCATACGAGGATCATTAGCTTCGTGGTAACCCTCAACGGTCCACCATGAACCATTAGCATGGCGTTCCGCTATTAATCTTGAGTCCGCAGCCTGAAGTGCTTCCGGGATGCCAAGGTCATTACAATAAAACCATATCTGATCATCAGGATGGCCAGCCCGGTTTAATTCCATGAGGAGAGCATCAAGGCTGCCAAATTTTTGAGGCACCGGTGTTTCTTCATCCATTACATTCATCCTCAAATAGTCACTCAGAGTAATTACACCCCGCAACGGCGGTGACTGTAGTAACAATGATTTTCCTCTGCCGTAATCATCACCTGTCAGATAATAAGCAGGCATATAACCACGCCATTAAATTATCGGATGCCCATTTCCGGCAGATCCGATTTTCCTGCGTATCACAACTTTCCGGAAGTGTACCACGGTAAGGGAACATGAAAAGCGGCGTTTTCCGGTGGTGATCGGGCGGTCACGGGGCAGGGGAGAGACACAACATATAGCGTCATATTCACCTAATAACACCGCTACATCTTGTGTCGCCGGGCCGCTGCGCGCCGGCGGGGCTGAAGCAGATCCGGAACCAGGAGTTTTCGGATCTCTGCGAGAAGTGAAAGAAACTAATACAAATAAAGCAATAATTACCAATTATTATTGCTTTTATTTCAACATTGCATGATAGGCAACAATCATCACACTCTGTTGCTGCAATCAGCACACCGGAAAGAAAGCCCACCTCTCATGCGTAACCGTTACATGTGCTTCGGGTTCAGATCAAATATTGATTAACCCTTGACGGAAATAAAATGAAGCCGGAACGAAATCACCTTAATATGAATAAAATTATTCAAAGCCTTCGGGCATTTATCAGCAACTGAATAAAGGTATCAAGGAATGTATCCTGTATTTGAGAATGGCTCCTGCTGGGTCAAGGTAGATTTTCATCTTCATACCCGTGCAGATAAAGAATTTCGCTATGCCGGTGAATCCGACAGATATATTCGCGACTACGTCAGTGCCCTGAAAGCGGCTGAAGTGGGCGTCGGCGTGATCACCAATCACAATAAATTCGATCCCGGTGAGTTTAAGGCACTGCGCAAAGCTGCGCGCCATGAAGGCATAGAACTGCTTCCCGGCGTGGAGCTATCCGTTAATGATGGCCAGGCCGGTGTACACACACTAGTAGTGTTTGCTGATGAATGGTTTATCAATCCGCAGCAGACAAACCATATTGAAAGTTTCCTGACTTCCACGTTTGCGGGCATTGATAATTTTGAGAACGAAAATGCCCGTTCAACAGAAAATATAACACAGACTATCCAGCGCCTTGACCGGTACGAACGGGATTACTTTATTGTGTTTGCCCACGTGGAGGCCCCTAACGGATTATGGGGCGGGCTGAGCCCTGGCAGGATCAGAGAGCTTTTTGATAACGAGCTTATCCGCCGGCGCGTAACGGGATTTCAGAAGGTGATGACCCACGACCTGCGGGTCAAAATTAAGGACGTGCTCGGTGAACGCTACCCTGCCGAAGTCCAGGGATGCGATGCCAAAACGCTGGATCACATTGGTGCCAGAAAAGTCGCCAGCTATCTGAAACTGGGGGATTACAGTTTTGAGGCTGTCCGCTTTGCGCTACAGGATTTCCCGCACCGCGTCAGCAGGGAGAAACCAGCACTGAGGCACAGCCATATCCGCCAGATAGCATTCGAGGGAGCCGGTTCGCTTGGCGGAACCGTGGTGAAATTATCTCCGGAGCTGAACACCCTGATAGGAATCCGTGGCAGCGGCAAATCCTCCATCCTTGAAGGGCTCCGGTATGCCCTGGACATTCCGTTTGGCGAGAAGGCTTCTGACCGCGATTACAAAGAAAATCTGGTCAGTAATTTACTCAAAAGCGGGGGGAAGATTACCGTTGAGGCCGTATGCCGTCACGGGCGGCCCTATCGGATAGTCCGTATCTTCGGTCAGGAGCCGCAGATCATTTTTGACGGACAGGTCCAGCACGGGGTGACGCTGAGGGAAACGGTGCTGCACAAGCCGGTGTATTTTGGCCAGAAAGATCTGTCCAATACCGGGGCCGGATTTGAACACGACCTGATTGAAAAACTGGTTGGAGAACGCCTGGCTGCCGTGCGAAACAAAATCCGCCAGCAGGAAGAGGTCGTCCTTGACAAGTTACGCGAGTATCGTCGTCTGAAAACATCAGGAGAAACACTCGGTGAATGGCAGGCGAAAGAGAAGGATGCGCAGTTCCGCCTGCGCTTTTATGCCCAGCACGGTATGGAAGAAAAACTGGCGCGTCAGACCACCTTCGGACGGGATGAGCGCTACCTCAGCAGTACTACTGCACGAGCAACTCGGGCGCTGGACAGTATGCAGGACGTGATCAGGGAAACACTCGATGAGCTGAAGCAGGATCAGAAACATGAGTCCCCCCATAACCAAGCGGATATTGATGATTATCGTGAGGGATATGACCGCTTTACCGCTCATCTCAACTCCCTGAGCACGATTGTGGACGGCGCCCGCCAGCTTCTCACAGAACTCGATACAAAGCAGCAGGCTTTTCTGGAGAAAAAGCTGGCGCTGACGGAAGAATTTGCCGAAATAGAGCGTGGCCTAGCTGAAGAGCTACGGCAGGCAGGCGTGGAAAAAGCCGATCCGGCTGACTTTCTGAAGCTGAAGGCCGGGCTGGAACTTGCGCAACAGAAAATTGCCGAGCTGACCCGGGCTGAAAGCAGTCAGGCGTTACTGGAGAAAAATCTGACAGAAGCGCTGAGCCGATTGCATGAACTGTGGGTGGAAGAGTATCAGGAAATTGAAGCCGTGCTGACCGGCATCAGCCAGGCCGATTCGCCTCTGAAGATCGTGCCATCCTTTGCAAACGACAAAAAGGCCATGCAGGCCGTTCTGAAAGAGGCCTTCACCGGCAGCCGGCTGCGGGAAAGCACTTACCAGACCGTGGCTGACAGCTTCAGAGATTTTGGCGAGCTCTGGCTGAACAGGGATAAACTGCCGGGGATTATCAGCGGTTCTGCAGAGACATTCAGCGTGTATCTGGAACAACAGATAGAATCGCTGATTGTCTGGCAGATCCCGAATACCTACACCATTGAATTCCGGGGCAAGCCCCTGGAACAACATTCGCTGGGTCAGCGCGCCTCCGCTTTAATGCTGTTTGTTCTGAATCAGCAGGATAATGATGTGGTGATCATCGATCAGCCCGAAGATGACCTGGACAATCAGACTATTTATGACGACGTGATTAAAATCATCCGGACAATGAAACCCCGTACCCAGTTTATCTTTGCCACTCATAATGCCAACATACCGGTGCTGGGAGATGCAGAGAATGTCTGTACCTGTAAATATGCGGGCGGAAAGATCCAGACATCCGCTGGCGGTGTGGATGCCCCGCCAGTACAACAACATATCATTTCTGTGATGGAGGGCGGGCGGGAGGCCTTTGAGCGGCGCAGGGAAGTTTACGGCTCATGGCTCAGTAAAACCTGATTTCCTCAGGCATGCAGAACATGCAGAAAAAGCCGCTTTGCGGCTTTTTCAATTTTCCGATTAAACCAGAAACAGGATCTTCAGATGGGAAAGAGCAATTAATGTAACAACAGCAATAATACATTATGATTTATGTCTAAAAATCATTATTACTGTCAGTGATATAAAAACTTTTATATATACCTCGGAGATATAAATACAGGATTGCACAGCGCAGCTCCCGTCTCAGGACAGGAAGTGTCAGAATACTGACGGCCTGCAAAAACTGCTGTCACTCTTCTGTTATAATCCCCCAACGTTACAACTCTGAGATCCCATTATGAAACCTGATGAGAACACCGTCGATAACAACGATCTGCTGCACAAAATGATTACCCGCACGGACAGTTATCTGAATTATGCCAATACAAAATCAACAATCATCATTACCTTTATTACGGCTCTTATTGCTTTTGTTGGTGCGCATGCAGGTAACGCCATTCATTATCTTAATGAGCGAAACTACCCTGAACTGATCATTATTTTTAAAATACTGCTTCTGATAAATGCTGTAATGCTAATCATCGGATTTTACCACGCAGGTAAATCAGTTATGCCTTATACACGCCCCAGCGCTAAAAATAACATTTTCTCCTTCATCGATATCATCCATCATTACCCTGATGAAATTACTTATACACAGAATATTATGTCCATGGACAAGGAAAAAGTTGCAGAGTCCATGATTTCATTACAGTACAATTTATCCGCTGGTCTGGTGAAGAAGTATGAAATGCACCGGAAAGCTATTTATTTTGTCCTGTTATCACTGGTTCCATTATTTATCTGTCTCCTTATCCTGCTATTTGTTTAGGTAATTCTATGAGAAATGATTTCAAGGATCTTTTTGGCAAAGCCATATTGGATGTAAATCGCGAACTGATGAAAAGCGATTTACGGAAATCGTCAGTATATGCCGGCACACAGAACCGAATTCTCAACGAGAGTATGCGTGAAGGATACATTGCCCTCGCCCATGAATCCACAGCTCCGGATGAAATGCCGGTTCTTATTAATGACGTAAAACGAGAAATTAGACAAATATTTGGGAAATATGGTAAAGTAAATGAAACTATTGGTTGCCATCCTGATTTCTCCCATCTGAAAAATACTCATAACCTGAGCGATGGTTATACCATTACTATGTTTTTTGATATTGCTGGCTCAACAAAACTTGGAAAAACCCATGATCCAAGAACGGTATTCAATATCAAAAATACGGTAATAAAATACGTAATCGAGATTATTCAAGCATTTGACGGGCATGTCCATCGTATTATGGGAGATGCTGTAATGGCTTTCTTTCGTAGCGACGAAAAAGCACAGTCTGGCAGAGAAATTGATAGTGCTATCGACGCCATAAATGCTGGTATTTATATACTGGAATTTATGGAACAGGTTGTCAGGCCTGTGCTGGGGGATGCCAAAGCCGAGCATCCCATCGGTGTCAGAATAGGCATCGACTATGCAAAAAAGAAAGAGATCGTCTGGGGAAATTATGGCGTCTCCGGAGCATTTGAAGTCACTGCAACCTCTTATAATGTGGACGTTGCCGCAAAACTGCAACAAGCTGCCGAAACTGATAATATTATGATTGGTGAAAATATGAAGGAGCTTCTTGGCTTAGGTGATGAATATCTGTCCGTTCCCTTCCGTTATATTAAAGATGAAAACGGTAATGAATTCAGACGCCCCTATCCCTATGTCCGCCCCAATTACCGGGTCAAAGGACAACAAATAAATTACAAACAATATGTTCTAGATAACAAGGCATATTTCAAGTTCCTGCCCTATGGCCTCAATAACAGTAATATCTGCGTTAGCCTGACAGCAGAACGTGGTGATGTCTACAACCAATATTCTTGCCCCTGCTCCGAAAGTCTGGATAAAGGAATGTCTCTGACATTTCATATTACCTACACCGGATCACTACAAAGCCGCCTGACTGTTAAATCCGTCAAGCAAAACACCGGCCCCGATGCCCGAGCACATAACGCAACTTCGCCGGTCACCCGTATCAAAGAAATGCAGTATTATAATGGTGCCTGGCATGCGGATGTCAGTGAATCGACAAGGTATCATGGACTTCACCATATGAAACTGATCATTCTTGATGAAAAAAATAATGAACTGGATGAAACAGTATTCAGTCTCTATATCAGATAATACTGTTGCCAGTTAATCTGAAACCCGACTCCGAAAGAGTTGGGTTTCAGTACAGCACAGGTACAGTTCCTGTGATTTGTAAGCGCCTCATATCTCCACTTCTTTGTCGGCATCTTCATACCCTTTGACAGCTTCTGGAGTATTAAGCAGTTTTTGCTTTACCTGGGTGGAGATTTTCATGCAGGTATCCAAGCATGGTAGTAAGCGTCAACGGAGCACCGTATTGACGCTTATTTATTGGTGAGTACTACGTTCCATGGCAGGAGTTCATCAACTCGGTTGGAAGGCCATTCCGGCAGTACGCTCAGGATATGGCGCAGATACGCTTCCGGATCGATACCGTTCAGACGGCAGGTGCCGATCAGCCCGTACAACAGTGCTCCACGCTCGCCGCCGTGATCGCTGCCAAAGAACATAAAGTTTTTCTTTCCGAGACAGACTGCACGAAGCGCTCTTTCCGCAGCATTATTATCCGCCTCCGCCAGACCGTCATCACTGTAATAACAGAGGGCATCCCACTGATTCAGTACATAGCTGAACGCTTCGCCCAGTCTGGATTTTTTCGACAGCGTACCATTCTTCTCCACCATCCATTCATGCAGCGACGTCAGTAACACTTTGCTTCGCTGCTGCCTGACGACAAGACGCTCTGACTCCGGTAATCCCCGTATTTCATCCTCGATGGCGTACAGTTCACTGATTCGCTTCAGGGCTTCTTCTGCCGTCGCACTTTTGCTGCTGATGTATACATCGTGGATTTTTCGCCGGGCATGGGCCCAGCACGCAACTTCTGTCAGTGCACCACCTTCACGTTCTGCACTGAACAACCTGTCGTAACCTGTGAACGCATCCGCCTGCAGGATACCCCGGAAGGGGCGGAGGTGTTGCTCCGGGTGTTTCCCCTGCCGGTTCGGCGAGTACGCGAACCAGACCGCTGGAGGAGGTGACGAACCCACATTGCGATCATCCCGGACATACGTCCAGATACGCCCTGTTTTCGCCTTTTTCTGACCCGGTGCCAGTACCTTTACCGGTGTGTCATCAGTGTGAACCTTGCGGGTGTTCATTACATAACGGTACAGGGCATCATTCACCGGTGTCATTAACTGGCAGCACGCGTCAACCCAGTTGGAGAGTAAGGCCCGGCTCAGTTCGACACCCTGGCGGGCAAAGATTTCACTCTGACGATACAGTGGCAGATGTTCGCAGTATTTTCCCGTTAACACGCGGGCAAGTAATCCGGGGCCCGCGATACCACGCTCTATCGGGCTGGACGGCGCCGGTGCTTCAACAATACAGTCACATTTTGTACAGGCTTTTTTTACCCGTTCTGTGCGGATCACTTTCAGGGCACTGCTCACCAGTTCCAGCTGTTCAGCGCTGACTTCCCCCAGATAATCCAGCTCACCGCCACACTCCGGGCAACAGCTTTCTTCTGGCTCCAGGCGGTGTATTTCACGGGGAAGGTGTGCCGGTAACGGACGACGATGGCGCGACTGTCGCAACTGGCGGGGAACCTGAGGATCGTCTTCCCGCCCACTGTAACGATCGCTGTCCTGTTCACGTTGTTTCAGCAGGGCCTCAGCCAGTTCAACTTCACGACGCAGTTTTTCAGAACGGGTACCGAACAGCATCCGGCGCAGTTTTTCTATCTGAGCCCGCAGATGTTCTATTTCCCGTTCATCTTCTTCGATCTTTTCTTCGGCGCGGGCCAGCGCAGAGCGCAGGAAGGCCTCCGTCTCTTCAACCAGACTCAGTTGCTGGTCTTTCTGACGGAGGGCTTCAGCCTGCTCAGAGAGCAACCTTTCCAGCTCTGCGATGCGAATGAGGTATTTCTGACTCATGACCGTTTTTATAATGCGGTCAGGAGTTTTTTACAACATTGTCAGTGAGTTACGGCGGGATGTTTTTGGCTGACGCCAGTCCAGCTTATCGAAGAGCATTGCCAGTTGCGAGCGGGTAATGGATACCTTGCCGTCACGTACCGCAGGCCAGATAAACTGGCCTTCCTCCAGGCGTTTGGTGAACAGGCACAGACCATCAGCATCGGCCCAAAGAATTTTAACGGTGTCACCCCGTCGGCCACGGAAGATAAACAGGTGACCGGAGAAGGGATTATCATTCAGCACATGTTGTACCTGTTCTCCCAGTCCGTTGAAGGATTTACGCATATCGGTAACGCCGGCAACGAGCCAGATACGGGTACCTGATGGGAGTGAGATCATCTTCCCCTCCCGGTCAGTTCACGGATCAACACCGTGAGCAGCTCTGGCGATGGATTTTCCAGCGTCATGTTACCGTGACGGAATTCCACCTTGCAGGAGCTGGCACTGACTCTGGTCTGAGTGGAAGTGGATAAAGACGGCGCAATGGCCGCCACAGGTTCTTTATGCTCATCCGGCGTTATTTCTACAGGTAATAATTCAACGCCAGTGTCAGAAGAGGTCGTTACCGGAAGACGCCGCGAAACACGCCCTTCGTTCTGCCAGAGCCTGAGCCATTTGAACAGGAGGTTATCATTGATATCGTGTTCCCGGGCGATACGGGCAACAGAGGCTCCTGGTTGTCAACGCCACGATGTTTGACCGTTATTTGCCATTTTCATGCCCGCTAAATACTTTCGTTACTGATACTGTCCGCTTTGCACCATTTCATCATCACTGATTGGCGTTGTGTTTTTGGTCAGCACTCCAGCTTTACGTTTCTCTTTTAACCGGTAACTCTCTCCTTTGATATTCAGCGTGGTTGAGTGATGTAGCAACCGATCCAGTATCGCTGTTGCCAGCACGTGATCTCCGAACATTTCTCCCCAGTCTGCGAACCCTTTGTTTGACGTCAGTATGATGCTCGCTTTTTCATATCGACGGTTCAGTAGCCGGAAGAACAGGCTGGCTTCCTCTCTGTTCATCGGCAGATAGCCTATTTCATCCAGGATCAACACCCGGGCATAACTCAGTTGCTGTAGCTGACGCTCCAGCCGGTTTTCCTGTTTCGCTTTCATCAGTGTCGCGATCAGTCTGTCCAGTGGCATAAACAGTACCCGATGTCCCGCATCCACCGCTTTCACGCCAAGAGCTATGGCCAGATGAGTTTTTCCTACACGGGGTCTGAGTTGAGTAGACCCCGAGAGCATGAAAAAAACCTGGGGCAGTCACTGAATGAGGGACCAGCAGCAGTTTTAGTGCCCTAAATCGAACGTTTTCGTCCGGTTGTCCCTCAAACCCCATGTTCAAGTTAGAATAGTGGACAGACGGCCAAGAACTTCGTTCATGATAGTCTCTGGAATCCGTTCGAGTCGTTTTCCGCCCCGGGCTTTCATATCAATTGTCCGGGGTTGATCGCAACGCACAACACCTGTGGTACGTATGCCAACACCATCCAACGACACCGCAAAGCCGGCAGTGCGGGCAAAATTGCCTCCGCTGGTTACGGGCACAACAACAGGCAGGCGGGTCACGCGATTAAAGGCGGCCGGTGTGACAATCAGCACCGGCCGCGTTCCCTGCTGCTCATGACCAGCGGTAGGATCAAGCGAGACAAGCCAGATTTCCCCTCTTTCCATGTCAGATTTCCTCCTGACCAGTCGCCGGTGCATCCAGCCATTCTCGTTCTTCAGCTGATATTTCAGCATTCGGATCACACTGTGCCAGTAGCTCAGCCAGTGAATATTGCGGGCGTCTGTGCGGCTCAACAATCAGCCGGCCATTATCAATGACCATGCCAACTTCATTATCTGTACCCAGAGACAGCGCATTCAGCAGTGCCGGTGGGACGGTCAGCATAACTGAGCCGCCAACCTTCTTCAGTCGGGTGGTATGCATTCTTCACCTCCATAAAAGTTATATTTAAATATAACACCCACTAAAAAAACACACCAGGCTTTAACGCGCAATGTTTAATAAAAATATAACTTTCAACCAAACAGTAAACCCAGCGTGGTTGCTTCCATATGCAGCAATACCGGCAGCAGCAGGCCACCACTTCTGATCCTGGCCGCAGATGTAATCAACCCCACCAGGAACAGTTCTGCCAGTGTCAGCAGGTTCTGATACTGGCTGTGCGCGGCGACGAACAACAACGACGTTATCAGCGCCCCCAGCCACATCGTCCAGCAGTACCGTGAACGGAAGACGTTCAGCATAATCCCCCGAAACAGTGTTTCCTCATTCAACGGGGCAAGGATAAAGATGGTCAGCAACGTCAGGAGCACGTCAGGTATGGACTTATCGGCAAAAAGCTTCGCCATAAATGGCTCAGCAGGCAGAGCCAACACCTTACCGAGCAGAAATTCACCGATATACACCACGGCCATAGCACCGACCAGCCACGGTACGCCAACGTTGCGCAGCTGACCAACGACCGGTAGCGGAGCTATCCAACGGCGGTATACCAGGAAAACACACAGCAGGTACATCAGAATTGCTGCTCTCAAAAATCAACAGTGTGGGCAGTCTGTCCGGAACCTGGTTTG
>ERZ1034949.527-NODE-527-length-24255-cov-58.624091_pt1 | contig 24255 bp, 20 predicted proteins | sample MGYA00520590_ERZ1034949 | MGnify/ENA primary metagenome ERZ1034949 (study PRJEB33766, sample SAMN09781752) | gut metagenome | biome: gut microbiome | host: Homo sapiens | place: Madagascar | study: EMG produced TPA metagenomics assembly of the PRJNA485056 data...
TGAGCAGGCAGGCTTCACGATAGATGAAGTTGTTGCGGTTGCCATGGGCAGGAGCACCGCCCATCAAATCCACCAGCGCCTTGGTAATCTCCTCGTAAGGAACGCCGTCGTAAGTCTGCTCATACTGCACGGCATTGGCAGCCATTCTCGCCTTCTCCTCCTCGCTCTCGATAGGCTGGAAATCTACGGTTGGAGCGGAGGAAGAAGAGCTCTGAGAAGAGGAATTCTGAGATGCTCTTATCTGGGCAGAATCTACATCCAGCGGACGACCGTCAATATCCAGTCCTCTCTTTCTGTAAGCCTCACGATATTCTGCCACGGCTTCCTCATCCAGTCGCTTGTACCAGTCGTCAGCAGTATAGATCTGGCTTACGGCATCGGTGATGAAGATGATGCGCTCGGGCGTAACACAGCTAGGGTCCTCGGTGGCATGGATGAGCTTGCAGAAGGCGCTCTGAGCCTCAGCGATGGTCATTCCGACAGGGATACGGATGTCGATGTGCGCCTTGTTGCGAGCCGAACGTTCCACGTGAAGCACTTTTCCCTTCCAAAGCTCGATGTCATCGGCAGAGAAAATCTTCTCTCTGAAAAGCTTCTCCTGCGGGTCATCAAACATTCCGTTCAGCAGCAGGGCATTCTTCACCGCCGTCTCCACCTCCTCCGGGTTGTCGATGTCAACGGTGGTTTGGAAGGTGAAAGCCTCCGGGTCGATGGTCTTCTGGGCACGATGGTCATCGAGGAAGTGGAAGTAATGAGGAGAGCGGAACGGCAACTGCTTCTTGAGTGCGGAAATCTGCTTGTCGATCTGCTTGAAGGCCTCGCCCGCCTTCACCTCCTCCTGCTTCTTGATGATGGCGAAGGCAAGGTCATCCTCGTTAGCATACTGAGATGCATCTACCGCATCAGCCACCTGCTGCAGCATCTGGTTCTGCTTGGCGGTGAGGTCGCGAATCTGACCTACGAGGGTGCAGAGCCAAGGCTGCTTGGTAAGCTCGGTGTAGTAATCGAGAAGATAAGAGGAAATCTTACCCATGTTCGCATTGCGATTAGGGTTCATGGCGATGAGATGGCTGCTCATCTGCTTGCACTCATCAAAAGAAAGATTGTTGTTTACCATTTGAATATTATTTAGATTATACAATGACTGGATTACTGAAAACCAGCCACTTCTCTTCCGAAAAGCGATGCAAAGATAAACAAAAAAATAGCCGTTTACAAGTTTTTTTTGAAATAAAAAAGCAGGGGTATAAAGAGGGTATAAAATAAGGTATAAAGAATCATCAAAGGGTATAGGAGGGGTATAAGCGAGGTATTAATATACCCCGCTAGCTACCATCTTCCGCCGTCATCTCGTCATCATTCTTGGTGTCCGAGTCTGGCACTTCCTTATCCACCTGTTTCGGCAAGATTTCCTTCAAGTCCACATTCTCCAAAAAGGCTGTTGCGCCCAAAATCTTCTTGAAAACATTCACAATATCGCAATAATGATTGAATCTTTCTAAGCTTACCGAGCCCAACTTATCTGAACTAAGTTTCCACCATTCCAGAGCCGCATATTCGAATGGGTCAGATTTCACCTGCGCAAGATCCTTCCATTTGCAGAGCGGAGCACGCTCCGTATTCTCCGGAGGTAGTTTTTCATACAGGTGGGCCAGATGTTTGCAGAAGGCTGTAGGAGCTCCCATATCGAATAGCCCCCACCCGTTTAAGAGTCGGAACACAGGGAACCAGTCGGATTGCTTTTTCACCAGCAATTCTGGACAGCCGTTTTTCTTATAAACCGCTATCTTCGGAATTACCAAATCAACCAGTTCCATGAATTTCTCCTTCTTCACTTCGTTCGAAGGCTTGGCACCCACCGCCTTCATCGCCTTCATCGCCAGCAGCGCCTCCTCGTTGCCGTGCTTGCCCCACTGCTTCACATCGCTCACCCTGCCGTTCATAATCATCAGTACGATGCCCGAGAGCAACTGGAGCATCATCTTGCGAGGCACACGCTTATAGAATACCTGGCGGAGGAAATCTACCGGGTCGGCCTTGAACGTGGGATAGAGCGAATATGGGAAGGCATAGAGCTGCTTTTCTATGGCGTCCAGCTGGTCTTTATAGTCGTAGGCACCCGTCTGCTTCTGCTTGAGGGCGATAGGCGCATCTACGAAGAACGACTGGGCTGCCCGTTCACGATAAGCGGAACTGGTAATGAATCCCATCTCCGTATACAGTTGCTCGCCCATGCGATGGATTTCCTCATCGTCTATGAGGTCGAGGTTGTTGAGAATGCGGTTTCTCGTCTGCGTCATCTCGCGCGAATAATCGCTTCGCTGTATTTCCATGAAGCTGCTGAGCCGCTCCCTAGCCTCTTCCAGGTTGTCACGCAGCTCTGCCTCCAGCGCCGACCGGGAATCGGCATCAAGGGGATTCTTATCGGCTTCAGCGGAATCTGAATCACGAAAAGAATCTGAATCATGAGAAGAATCTGAATCCCGTGAGAGTTGCTCCTGGATGCTGATGATGTCGTTGATGACGCCTTCCAGCATCATGGTGCAATCGCTGAAACGGGTCAGCTTGTCGATGGGCAGAATGGGTCCGGAATAGTGCCAATCGTCATAGATTCTGTCATCATAGATTTCCCTGCGTGCCTGCTCTATCTCCTGCTCAGAGACGTCCACGCGCGCCTCCACTATCAGCTGGAGCCCCGACTTCTCATCTGCACCCTCCTTGCTGTTGCTTCCCAGGCATCGGGTGCGCAGGTTCCTGCCCTTCCGGGCGATGATGAGGGCTCTTACGTCCTCGCCCTCCAGGGCTGAGACATAGCCGATGAAAAGCTGCCTGTCGTAAGCCTTCACTGCCAGCATATCAAAGGGATTGGCGTCATCGGGCACGAGGCAGATGGTTCTGCCCTCTGCCTCCCTGGCGTATTCTACCTCACGACCCTTCACGTCGTTGTGGGTAAGACCTACTATATGGAATTTCAGTTTCTTCATTTTATGTTGTTATTATTGTTTTGATGTTGTTATAGTCGGGTACAAAAGTACGGCTTTTCGATGAACCCACCAAGCATACTTGTTTAAATTTCCTAAAAGAGCATCTGGGAGCAGCAGGGGTTAACAGGGTTAACAGTTAACAGCTGTTTTTTCCTACTTCCCCCTTGCGTACCTTATTATATTAAATATATATATACTTATTTTTATATGTGTGTGGGAGGGGGAGTATGCATTTTTGGGGTGTTAACTGTTAACCTGTTAACTCCTGATGCGGATAATGAGGGGGATGAGAGGACATCTATGAAGACCGAGCCTAGGCATCATTGATGACAACGGGAGGTCTTAATAGAAGACGGAAAAAGATGAAGAACAATGAGTTACGAGGCAAAAAGCTATGAGTTTTTGGGTAGAAAGCTATGACTTAGTTTTTTTTAACTAAAGGCTGCGAGAAGGCAGTGAGAAGGCTGTTAAAGGCTGCAAAAAACTGCGAGGCGATACTCTACCTTATTATTTATAGGTAGAATATCGCCTCGTTGCCTTCATTGAAAAGGAGGTCCAGGATGCTCATATTCGGCTGGAAACCGTATTTCTGCTCGTAAACCTGGTAATAGCGCTGGGGAGCGAATTCTGCATCAGGGAGCGGCTTCTTTGGGCGAATAGCATCGCGGAAATCAACTATACTTTGAACTTTGAGATTTGAACTTTGAACTTTATGATCAGCAATGCTATCGAATTCTTCACTCTTCACTCTTCGTTCTTCACTTAAAATATACTCGTCCGTGATTGAAATCTTGGGACGGATGTCGAGAAGCTCTATCATCTTCTCTGTTGTCTCCATATTGAAATCGAAGAGAAACTCGTATTTCTTTTCGAAGAAGGGGCGGATGTCGTCCTGGTAATACTCGAAGAAGGGGCTCTCGCCGTAGGCGGAGAGAAGCGCATTCCAGTGGACGTGGCGCCAGTTGGCGTGGTCGGAGATGCGGATGTCCTTCATCGCCAGCGATGTGTTGTGGTTCGTTGGGATGGTGAGCGAGAGGGGGCCGTTGGTGGTCGGGATGATCATACGGTTGCGATAGGTTTGCTTGATAAAGCTCTCGTGACGCTCTATCAGGCATTCATCGTAGCGGTTCAGCTTCTGATACCACTGGATGGGACCGAAATATGTGGAAGAAAGAAGGGCTTTCAATTTACTTTGAACTTTGAGATTTGAACTTTGAACTTTATGATTACTCTTTACGTTTAGAACAGCTTGTAAGCCTTGCCTATCATCTGATGCTTATGCACCACCTGCTGCCCGGTAGGCGTTTTCAGCAGATAGAAGCGGCAATCCTTGCAGCCGCAGCGCTTGCAGCACACCGTAGGAATGATATACTGCACAGTATCGATGCGAATCGTATCGCCCGGCTGCTTCTCTACCCTACCTATGAAATAAGCCTCAGCAACTATCTTGCGGCGCTGGTTGCGGCGCTGATACGTGACGGAATCACGGAACACAACCACATCGCCACGATTGAAAAAATCGCAGTCAATCCTATTCACTATCACCCGGTTGCCAGCCTGCAGTTGCGGAGGAAGACCTCCCGCAGGCACCGTGAAGACAGTGAAGGCATAGGTTCGCACCGCCCACACCAGGAGCAGCGACAAGCCTAAAGCTATTAGGAACTTAACTGCGATTTTCAAATCTATCTTTGCTTTCTTGATTTCAAAAACTTCTGTTACTTGATGTTATCTACGAAGTTGAACAGGCGGTTCCAGCGGATGCCTGAGAAGCCTGGATGATCAGGACTGTGACTCCACCAGATGAAGATTGGCTTACCCACGATGTGATCCTCAGGCACGAAGCCCCAGTAGCGGCTGTCGGCTGAGTTGTGGCGGTTGTCACCCATCATCCAGTAATAGTCGAGCTTGAAGGTGTAGCTCTTCGCCAACTTGCCGTTGATGAAGATGTTGCCCTTGCTATCTACCTTCAGGTCGTTGCCCTCGTAAACCTTGATGCAACGCTCATATACTGGCAGATTCTTCAATGTCAGAGCAATGCTCTTGCCCTTCTTCGGAATCCATACAGGACCGTAATTATCGCATGTCCAGCCGGTGTAGGCGTTGAGCGGATAAAGGTCGCCGTATCTCGCATCAGTATTGATGGAGATGCTCTCCACGAGGTTCTTGTTCGCCTTCAGCGCCAGATAAGCCTTCTTGGTGAGAGGAATCACGCCGCTCTGATTATACATCAGGAGGTCTTCGTTGGTGATTCCCAGCTCATCAGCCAAGTCAATAGGGAACTCGCCCTTGAGCTTCATCTTGTAGGTATATTGCACGTTATCAGGCTCCTTGTTCGCCTTGCCGTTCAGGTAAACGATGCGGTTCTTGATCTGCAGGGTCTGACCCGGCAAACCTACGCAGCGCTTTACATAGTTCTCGCGGCGGTCGGTAGGACGGCTGATGATGTCGCCATATTCGCCCGGCATACTGGCGATGTAGTTGCGTCCGGCAGCATACACCTTTTCGAAGTAGCTGCGCTGCTGCAATGGGTTCAGCACGCGCACATCCTGCTGCTGCCCGTTCTGCTCCAGAATCTGATCGCCGATGGAATAAACCATCTGATAGTAATCATTCGCCTGATAGCGCTCCTCGTTGCAGAGGGTGTCGCCGGCAGGATAGTTGAACACCACGATGTCGTTGAGCTTCACGTTGCCCAATCCCTTCACGCGGCGGTAATCCCAGTGAGGCCACTCCACGTAGCTCTTCATGTTGACCAGCGGCATGGTGTGCTGGGTGAGCGGCATAGTGAGCGGAGTTTCAGGAATACGAGGACCATAGCTTACCTTGCTCACGAAGAGATAATCGCCCGTGAGGAGACTCTTTTCGAGAGAGGAAGACGGAATCACATAGTTCTGGAAGAAGAAGAGGTTGATGAAATAAACCGCTACGAGCGCGAACACGAGCGCATCAACCCAGCTCATGATGAAACGGATAGGACCTTCCTCATCCTTCCACCACTGCCAGTGAATCTTCTTGGTGATGTAAACGTCGAAGATGAACGGAACCACAATGAGTCCCAGCCAGCTCTCCACCCATATCAGGAAGAGGAGGTAGAGGGCGAGAACCACTGCGAACTTCGCCCACTGCACCTTCATATTAAGGTTTTGTTTCTGCTTGTCGATCATGTCTCTTTAGAACTTAAATAAATCTGATGTGGTGAGCAAACCAGAATGGTTGGCTGTGAACTCAGCTGCGAGAACGGCTCCCAGGGCAAAGCCCTTGCGAGAGTGAGCGCTGTGCTCGATGGTAATCATATCAGCATCTGAATCATACATCACGGCGTGGATTCCTGGAACCTCGCCATCGCGTACGCAGTTGATCACCAAATCCTCATCGGTGATGTTTGCATCACCCTCATCGTGATGACCATCCTCTGTCCAGTAGGTAACGCCACGCTTCCAATCCTTCTTTCTATCGATGTTGTCGATGATTTCCTCGGCAAGTGTGATGGCTGTGCCTGATGGCGCATCGAGCTTGTGCACGTGGTGGGTTTCCTGCATGCAGACAGAGTACTGTGGGAAACCGTTCATGATCTTAGCCAGATAGCGGTTTACGGCAGAGAAGATGGCTACTCCGATGCTGAAGTTAGAAGCCCAGAAGAGGGTCTGCTTACCGTCGGCGCAGAGTTTCTCCACGTCTTCCTTATGGTCTTTCATCCAACCTGTAGAACCTGAAACCACCTTCACGTTGTGAGAGAAAGCCTTCAGATAGTTGCCGTAAGCGGCAGTAGGGTTTGTAAACTCGATGGCAACATCGGCAGAGCAGAACTCCGGACTGTCGATATCCTCAGGGTTATTCACGTCAATCTTACATACGATTTCGTGGCCACGCTGCAGGGCGATCTCCTCGATCATGTGTCCCATCTTTCCGTAGCCGATCAAAGCTATTTTCATCTTTATCTAAATTTTATTTGTTCTTACTTTTTGTTCTATTCGGCAAAAAAAATGCAAATGAGCGCAATGAAAGCTTGCTTTCAAATTGCCGAGTGCAGCTTTTTTTATGCAAAAATACACATTTTTCTTCGAAAAACCTTGAAAAATCCTTGTTATTATAATAATAAATAGAAAATTTTGGTTATTTTTGCAGTGATTTAGGGCTTTTAGCCTCATTTAGTAACTAAAAAAGAGAAAATGATGAGCAAATACATATTCGAGACAAAGATGGAAGTGAGGGATTACGAGTGCGATATTGAAGGCATCGTGAACAACGCCAACTATCTGCACTACATGGAGCATACCCGCCATCTCTTCCTGAAGGAATGCGGCCTCAGCTTTGCCGAAATGCACAATAAGGGCGTGGATGCCGTGGTGGCGAGAATGAACCTGCAATACAAGGTTCCGCTGCAATGCGATGATGAATTCCTCTCGCGCCTGTGGCTGGAGAAGCAGGGTGTGAGATACGTCTTCCATCAGGACATCTTCCGTGCCAGCGATGAGAAGCTCTGCCTCAAGGCAACCGTAGAACTCGTCTGCCTCATCAACGGAAAGCTGGGCAACAGCGAGGATTACGACAAGGCATTCGAGAAATATTTCTCATCCCAAGGTTAACAGGTTAACAGTTAACAGCTGATTTTTCAATACCCCTTCCGCACACGAGCGAAAAAACTTGCACCATCAAAGGACAAGCATCAAGCTTGCGATTTCTGCAAAAGAACAAGCATCAGAACTTGCGATCCGAAAGAGGCAATCCTATAAACCATAAAAGCCGAAACAATATGGAGCAACTACTTCACTACGTGTGGAAGCACAAACTCTTCCCACTCTCCCCTCTTTCCACCACCGACCACAGGCAGGTGGAAGTCATCGACCCCGGATTGCACAACCGCAATGCAGGGCCCGATTTCTTCAACGCCAAAATCAAGATTGCCGGAACTCTCTGGGTGGGCAACGTGGAGATTCACGACAAGGCGAGCGACTGGTATCTTCACGCCCACGACAAGGACGAAAGATACGACAACGTGATTCTGCACGTCTGCGGCAACATAGATACGGAAGCCCGAAACTCCAAGGGTGCCCCGTTGACGCAGATGCAGCTCGACATCCCCGAGAATGTCTTCAAGCACTATCAGGAGCTGCTCACCATCGACCAGTATCCCCCTTGCTATCAGATTATTCCATCGCTCACCAAGCTCACCGTTCACTCGTGGATGAGCGCCCTGCAAACCGAGCGCCTTTCGCAGAAGACGGAGGCGATAGAGGAGCGCGTGCGCCGCTGCAACGGTGACTGGGAGAATGCCTATTTCGTAACCCTGGCCAGAAACTATGGCTTCGGAATCAATGGCGATGCCTTTGAGCAATGGGCGCTGAAACTGCCTCTGAGGGCGGTGGACCATCACCGCGACGACCTCTTCCAGGTGGAAGCCATCTTCATGGGGCAGGCAGGATTGCTGGAGTTGAACACCATCCCCAAACGCTATCAGAAAGACGCCTTGAACGACGGGTATTTTGCGAGATTGAGAAATGAGTATCTTTATCTCTCGCACAAGTTCTCGCTGCAGCCGATGGATTACAAACTGTGGCGATTCCTGAGACTTCGCCCGCAGAACTTCCCGCATATCCGCATCTCGCAGCTGGCGAATCTTTATTATAACCGCCGTGCGGGGCTTAGCCAGCTGCTGGGGGCTTCTACGGTGAAGGAGGCGAAGAAGGTGCTCTCTACCAGCGTTACGGAGTATTGGGAAACCCATTACACCTTCGGCAGCACGAGCATCCGTAACGAGAAGCACCTCTCCCCTTTCTCGCTCAATCTGCTTATCATCAACACCGTGGTTCCCATCCTCTTTGCCTACGGCAGGCACCGTGGCGAGGAGAAATACTGCGACCGCGCCTTCGATTTTCTGGAGGAACTGAAGGCGGAGAATAACCACATAGTAAGGATGTGGCAGCAGTGTGGATTGGAGGTGGAGAACGCCGGGGATAGCCAGGCGCTTATCCAGCTGAAGAAGGAATACTGCGACAAGAAGGAATGCCTGAGGTGCAGGATTGGGTATGAATACTTGAAGAGATAACTAATTATTTTTTAAGATTATGGCTGAGCAACAGGAAATATTAAATACTATACTCTTAACAAGGCTGAATTATTTCAGCCTTGCAGGAATGCTGGAGCTATATAGAAAGGTGGGCTCCGCCACGCTCATCCTGGAGCATAAGAATAACCTTAGAGACATCCTCCCCGATGCCTCGGATAAACTCGTGAACGCTATCCAAAACTGCGACGAGGCCCGAAAACGCGCCGAAGAAGAACTGGAATACGACATAAGATATGGTATCGAACCGATAACGATGAACGACGAACGTTATCCGCAACGACTCAAGGATTGCGATGATGCGCCGCTCATGCTCTTCTATAAAGGCAACGCCAACCTGAACCAGCAGCGAATCATCAACATCGTGGGAACCCGTCACTGCACTCCTTACGGCGAAGACCTTATCCGCCGCTTTATTACGGATTTGAAGCAGCTGTCTCCTCGTGTCTTGATAGTGAGCGGCCTGGCTTATGGTGTGGATATCGTGGCTCATAGACAGGCGCTCGCCAGCGGCTATGAAACCGTGGGCGTTCTGGCTCATGGCCTCGACGACCTCTACCCCCGTCAGCACCGGGAAACGGCAGCAAAGATGATAGAACAGGGCGGTTTGCTCACCGAATTTCTTACCCGTACGAATGCAGATAAGATCAACTTCGTGCGCCGCAACCGAATTGTGGCAGGAATGTCGGATGCCTGCATCCTGATAGAGAGCGCTGCTCACGGCGGAGGCCTCATCACCTGCGATATTTCGCAATCCTACGGCAGGGACGTCTTCACCTTCCCGGGCAGGATAGGCGATTACTACAGCGAGGGTTGCAACAACCTGATAAGGAACAATGGTGCCACGCTCATCACCAGTGCCGAGGATTTCGTGAAGGATATGCGCTGGCAGGATGACGCCACCCTGATGAGAGCCAAGCAGCAGGGCATCGAGCGCAGCCTCTTCCCGGAGTTATCACCAGAAGAGGAGCTCATCGTCAGCATCCTCTCGAAGACCAATGATCTGCAGATCAACATCATCAGCGTGAAATCGAACATCGACATCGGTCGCCTCACCTCTATCCTATTTACGCTGGAGATGAAGGGCATCATCCGCACCCTGGCAGGAGGAATGTATCATCTTTTGAAGTAACTCTTTGGCAATATCAAAAAAAAGATGTAATTTTGCAGCCGAAATTTCGGAGAAGGATTATCAAGGATTATCATTTACGAAGCATTTGTCTTAACTCCTTTAACTCCTTAACTCCTTTAACTCCTTATAAAAACGATGAAAATAGGTAATATAGAATTTGGGCCTCAGCCCCTCTTCCTCGCTCCGATGGAAGACGTAACGGATATTGGCTTTCGCATGCTCTGCAAGCGATTCGGAGCTGCCATGGTTTATACTGAGTTCGTATCGGCGGAAGCCTTGGTGCGAAGCATCAAGAGCACAGTCAGCAAGCTTACGATAAGCGATGAGGAGCGCCCTGTGGGCATTCAGATTTACGGCAGAACCACCGAGGATATGGTGGAAGCTGCCAAGATTGTGGAACAGGCGAAGCCAGATGTGATTGATATTAACTTCGGCTGTCCGGTGAAGAAGGTTGCAGGAAAGGGTGCAGGAGCCGGAATGCTCCGGAATATTCCGCTGATGCTGGATATTACAAGAGAGGTGGTGAAGGCGGTAAACGTGCCCGTAACCGTGAAGACCCGACTGGGTTGGGATTGCGAGAACCTCATCATCACCGAGCTTGCCGAGCAGTTGCAGGATTGCGGAATCCAGGCGCTCACCATCCACGGCAGAACCCGAAGCCAGATGTACACGGGAGAAGCTGACTGGAGCCTCATAGGTGAGGTGAAGAACAACCCCCGCATCCATATTCCTATCATCGGCAACGGCGACATTACAACCCCAGAGGAAGCCAAGCTTGCCTTTGAGCGTTACGGCGTAGATGCAGTGATGATTGGTAGAGCCACCTTCGGAAGGCCTTGGATCTTCAAAGAAATCCGTGATTATCTGGATAATACGGGTGCAGCCCCATTAACCGTGGATGAAAAGATTGACCTCTTGGAGGAGCAGCTTCGCATCAACGTGGAGCGCATCGACGAGTACAGAGGCATTCTCCACACCCGTCGCCACCTGGCTGCCTCCCCTATCTTCAAGGGCATCCCTGATTTCCGCCAGACGAGAATCGCCATGCTGAGAGCCACGACCGTGGAGGAATTGAAAGAGATATTGAAAGAATGCCGGGAGAGAATCAAGGCAATACAATAAAGCAAAACGCCCTGTAGGAGCAAAAGTCTCGTATATGAAAGCTTTTGCCCTTACAGGGCGAATCCGTTATATCTTCCTTGTACCCAGGGTGTTGCCCTGTGCTAAGAGCTTGCTGGGCCTTCAGCCCGCTTCATAAACCACATTCAAGAATTAACTGTTCATCTTGACGATCAAGAGTTAACAGGTTAACAGTTAACAGCTGATTTTCTATACTTCGCCCGAGAAGTCCGAAGAGGGAATGTATCTCTAAATATTGGAAACTTAATTCCAACATCAAAGGAATGGCTTCCCAATATCGAAGGGCTTTACTTCTTCAATATCGAAGCACCTTCGAGCAGGGCGAGCGCCTTGTTCTCGTTCTCCTCCATGATTTCACGCTCACCCGGACCCTTGTCGTTGATTCCGCAGAGGTGCAGGATGCCGTGGATGATGACTCGGTGAAGCTCATCATCGTAGGTCTTGCCAAACTGCTCGGCATTGGTGCGGACCGTATCGAGCGAAATCACGATGTCGCCGTTAATCACATCATCCTCATCATAATCGAAGGTGATGACATCGGTATAGTAATCATGACCCAGATACTCATTGTTCACTTCGAGAATCTTCTCGTCATCTACAAACATATAGCCAATCTCACCCACCTTGCGGCCATGAGAGGCAGCTACCTTGCGAATCCAGGCACTCGTATCACGTTTCTTGATCTTTGGCATTTTCACGCCATCTACATTGTATGTTATCATACGCTTCTTCCTCCTATTTTTATTTTATTTTTGGTAAAAATTCATCTACTTCTCTTCCGAAGAACCTCAATTCCCTAACCAGCGTTGAGCTGATGCTGCTGTATCTTGGGTCTGAAAACAGCAGGATGGTTTCTACGCCGCCCAACTGCTTGTTGATATCCGCCTGCTCTCGCTCGTACTCGAAATCCTTGGCAGAACGGACGCCGCGAACCAGGAACTTGGCTCCCAGGCGATGCGCCAGGTCGATGGTGAGGTCATCGTAGGCAACCACCTCCAGGCGGTAGCCCTTGGATGCATCCTCCGCATCTACCAGCTCTGCACATTCCTTCGGGAAAACCTTTCTGATATCTTCTACACGCTTCGAGATTTCCTCGCTGGCGTGCTTCAGCTTACTCATCGCTACTGCAATCACGAGCTTGTCGAACATGGGCAAGGCACGCTCGGCGATGTTCTGATGTCCTATCGTAAATGGGTCGAATGTACCCGTAAATATTCCAATCTTCATTACTTTGAACTTTATTCAAACAGGTCTCCCTGCATAATATTGCTTGTATACGGATTCCTGCCGAGATGATCATAGGCAAGCTTCGTTGCCATTCTGCCTCGTGGCGTACGCTTGATGAAGCCTTCCATGATGAGGAATGGCTCGTAAACCTCCTCTACGGTACCGCCATCCTCGCCGATAGCCGTGGCAATAGTGCTCACGCCCACCGGACCTCCACGGAACTTGTCGATGATGGTGGTGAGAATCTTGTTGTCTATCTCATCCAAGCCATACTGGTCGATGTTCAGCGCCTTCAGCGCCAACTGGGCAATCTCGAAGGTGATGGTTCCGTTGCCCTTCACCTGAGCGAAATCCCTAACTCTTCTCAGCAGTGAGTTGGCGATACGAGGGGTTCCGCGAGATCGGCGGGATATTTCCACTGCAGCCTCATCTTCTATCGGCACATTCAGGAGCATCGCGCTTCGCTTGATAATCTTCTGAAGCGTCTCCGGATCGTAGTATTCCAGATGCAGATTGATTCCGAAACGGGCACGGAGCGGAGCCGTGAGAAGTCCGCTTCTCGTTGTCGCTCCCACCAGGGTAAACGGATTCAGATCTATCTGAATGCTTCGTGCCGAAGGACCCTTATCTATCATGATGTCGATGCGGTAATCCTCCATCGCCGAATAGAGATACTCCTCTACTACTGGCGAAAGGCGGTGGATTTCATCGATGAAGAGCACATCATTAGGTTCCAGAGAGGTGAGGATTCCCGCCAGGTCGCCCGGCTTATCAAGCACAGGGCCCGATGTAATCTTGAATCCCACGCCCAGTTCGTTGGCGATGATGTTACTCAGGGTGGTCTTACCCAGTCCCGGAGGACCGTGCAAGAGGGTATGGTCGAGCGGTTCTCCACGATACTTGGCAGCCTCTACGAAGACTTCGAGATTATCCACCACGCCATTCTGTCCGCTGAAGTCGGAGAACTTCAGTGGGCGCAGTGCTTTCTCGAATTCCTTTTCGGCAGGCGAAACCGTCTGTTGTCTTATATCAAAATCTTCGTTCATTCTATGACTATTATCGATAATATGGGTGCAAAGTTACACATTTGTTGCGGAATTAAAGAAGAAAAGCCGAATTATTTTGCTTTCTATTTTGCACAATCCAAGAAGATTCGTGCAGATTCGTAAGCTCGAACCAACAAAAATGTTATAATTTGATATTTAATTATTAAACAATTTGCTTATTCGGTAGAAAAGACGTACTTTTGCACCCAATATTGAAAGCGAGGAAAGAAGGAGGAGAGGAGAGAAAGAAGAGAGATCGTCAAAGACAATCATCCAAGAGATCGCAAATAAGAGAGAAATATCAGGATTTTAAAAAGAAATAGAATTATGCTAAAGTTTTTTCAGGGGCTCAGCAAGTTGCTGGCCAATTACACCTCTATTTTCGTAATAGGTGTAGCAGTATTCACATTCTTCTTCCCACATACCTTCGACTGGGTGCGCGGAACTACTCAAACCGTCATTCTTGGCATCATCATGCTCACCATGGGCTTGACCCTGACCACCAACGACTTCAAGATTCTAGCTCAGCGCCCGCTGGACGTCTTCATCGGCGCCTGCGCCCAGTTCATCATCATGCCTGGCGTGGCTTACACCCTGGTTCATGTGTGGCATCTTGATCCAGCCCTGGCGCTCGGAATCCTGCTGGTGGGATGCTGTCCGGGCGGAGTATCAAGCAACATCATGAGTTATCTCTGCCATGGCGATGTGGCATTTTCTGTGGGAATGACCTGCGCCTCTACGATTCTTGCGCCAGTAATGACTCCGCTGCTGATGAAGATTACGGCAGGCGAGATTATCCATGTAGATGCTGTGGGAATGTTCATCAACATTCTGATAGTTACGATTATCCCTGTGACCATCGGCTGCGCTTTGAATTATATCTATGGCAAGAAGGATTGCTTCCCTACCATCCAGAGTCTGATGCCGGGCATCAGCGTCACCTGTCTGGCGATTATTGTGGGAGGTGTGATTTCTACGGTTCACGATGATTTGGTAGCTCGTGGCTTGTCGCTTTTCCTCTGGACTTTTGCCGTGGTTTTCTGCCACAACACGCTGGGTTATCTTCTGGGTTGGCTTGCCGGAAAACTGGCGGGCTTCAATACTGCCAAGAAGCGTACCATCAGCATTGAGGTGGGAATGCAGAATGCCGGTCTTGCCACGGTTCTCGCGGGCAACTTCTTCGCTGCCCAGCCTCTCGCCGTATTGCCTTGCGCCATCAGTTGTGCCTGGCACAGTATTTCGGGCACCATCCTTGCCGGAATCTATCTGAAATGGGATCACATGCATGAGAAGAAGTAAATGAATTCAGAGAGGATTCATGAATTCTTACAGAAGCAAATATTGAGCAGCACGCCCTGAAAGGGCAGAAGCTCCTAGCCCAGGGCACCGCCCTGGGTATAATGGGGATATAACGAAGTCGCCCTGTAAGGGCAAAAGCTTTCAAATACGAAGCTTTTGCCCTTACAGGGCGTTTTGTTGGTTGTATGTTTAACCCAGGGTGTTACCCTGGGCTAGGAGCTTCTGCCCTTTCAGGGCGTATTGCTTAAAACTCACCTCACGAGGTTAACAGGTTAACAGTTAACAGCCGTTTTTTCTATAGTTACTTCCCTATGGTCAGCAGCTGCACGGCACGCTGAACTATCTCGTTGGTCTCGTTCCAAACCTGGAAGTACTGACTCATATCCCAGATATCTCTTGCTACAAGGGCCTTCAACTGCAGAGCGAGGTATTTCTTTGTCTGAGTCAATTCAGCCTCATCCTTCGGCTCTATCTTCTCTTTCTTGCCCTCAGCGATAATCGCATCGATGAGCGAAGACGGAACCTCGTAGCTTGCCAGGAACTTGTTGAAATCCTTATACTGGCTCTTCAATTCCTTGCGATGCGCATCGATAAACTTCAGGCTGTGGTTGATGACGATGCTCTTGGCTGCCAGCTGACGATGCATCTTGGTGTACTTGGTAGTATCCAGCGGAACAAAATAATCTGGCATGATTCCACCACCACCATAAACCACACGGTGCTTGCGCAATGTATAATACTTCAAACTATCAGAAAGATGGATGCTGTCCTGGTTGGTGAACTCGCCATGCTTGTAGCGATTGTCGAGATCCATCGCATAATCCAGTCTGTCTCCCTTCTTATACGGCTTCTGGATGCATCTGCCGCTAGGCGTATAATAATGGGCGATGGTAAGACGAATCTCGCTGCCATCATCGAAGCTGAGCGGACGCTGAACCAATCCCTTGCCGAAGGTTCTGCGACCTACCACTACTCCACGGTCCTGATCCTGGATGGCTCCGGAAACAATCTCTGCGGCAGAAGCAGTAAACTCATTGGTAAGCACTACCACCTTGCCCTTGCGCCATCTTCCGTTAGCCTGCGCCTTGTATTCCTGGCGAGGAGCGGCACGACCGCTGGTATAAACGATGAGATCTCCCTTCTGCAGGAACTCGTTGGCTATCTGAGCCGCAGCCTGAAGGTAGCCGCCGCCATTATCCTCAAGGTCGAAGATCAGGTCTTTCATTCCCACTTTCTTGAGCGAATCCATCGCCGTAGTCACCTCCTTGTAGCTGGTCAGACCGAAGCTTCCCAGTCGGATGTATCCGATTCCCGGACGAATCATATACGCCGCATCCATGGTGGTTACAGGAATCTTATCGCGCTTTACCTTGAAGGTGAGCTTATCCTTGATGCCACGGCGCACGATGGTAAGATTCACCGTAGTTCCCTTAGGACCACGGAGGCGCTTCATGATTTCCTCCTTGCTCATCTTCACACCCGAAATAGCCGTATCATTCACCGCAACGATGCGGTCGCCGGCTATGATTCCCACCTTCTCGGAAGGACCATTCACTACGGGCTGGATAACGAGCAAGGTATCATCTACCATATTAAACTGCACGCCAATGCCATCGAAACTGCCATTCAGCGGTTCATTCATCGCCTTGGTTTCCTTGGCTGTGGCATAAGAGGAATGAGGGTCGAGCTTCTCGAGCATACCACGGATGGCGTCCTCTACAAGCTTGTTCTCATCCACACTATCCACATAGAGATTGGTAATGGCGATTTCCGCCCTACCCAACTTCTCTATCGGGCTGTTCTTGCCCATCTTGATGCGCAACTGGGCATTGACAGAAGTTACTGCCAAGAATGCCACGAGCGCAAATAAAATTATCTTCTTCATTTTCTAAAACTTCGTTCTTCACTCTTCACTTAATCCAGTGGTGCTGAGTCTTCCTCCGGAATATCCTCCTCAATCACCAGGTTATCGATGATGAAGTTCTGACGTTCCATCGTATTCTTACCCATATAATACTCCAGGAGTTTCTGCACCTGATCGGTCTTGTGGAGCGTAACCTGCTCCAATCGCATATCCGGACCTATGAAGTGGGCAAACTCCTCTGGCGAAATCTCTCCCAAACCCTTGAATCGGGTGATTTCCGGGTCAGGACCCAGCGCCTTGATGGCCTGCTGGCGCTCCTCATCGCTGTAGCAGTAATGCGTAATGAAGTCGCCCTTCTTCTCCTTAGGTCCCAGCTTGGCATCAGCATCCGCTATCGCCTGCTTGTTCTTGATTTTGGTTCGCTTGTTGCGCACTCGGAACAATGGGGTTTGGAGCACATACACGTGGCCCTTCTTGATAAGGTCGGGGAAGAACTGCAGGAAGAAGGTGATGATGAGCAATCGGATGTGCATTCCATCCACATCGGCATCGGTAGCCACAATCACCTTATTATATCTCAATCCGTCCAAGCCGTCCTCGATATCCAGGGCAGCCTGCAGCAGATTGAACTCCTCGTTCTCGTAAACCACTTTCTTGGTCAGACCATAGCAGTTTAACGGCTTGCCTCGCAGCGAGAATACCGCCTGGGTGTTCACGTCGCGGCTCTTGGTGATACTTCCGCTGGCAGAATCACCCTCGGTGATGAAGATGGAACTTGCCTCCTTCAGCTCGTTCTTGGCATCGCTGAAGTGGATGCGGCAATCGCGCAACTTGCGGTTGTGGAGGTTCGCCTTCTTGGCACGCTCACGCGCCAGTTTGGTAACGCCAGCCATCGCCTTGCGCTCACGCTCACTCTCCTTGATCTTGTTCTCCAGAATCTCAGCCACATCCTTGTGGATATGGAGATAGTTATCTACTTCCTTCTTCAGGAAATCGCCCACATACTTATTGATGGTTTCGCCTCCGTTCGGAGACATTGTGGTACTTCCGAGCTTAATCTTCGTCTGACTCTCAAACACCGGCTCCTCTACGTTCAGGGCGATGGCAGCCACCAGTCCGTTTCGGATATCAGCATACTCATACTTGCCGTAGAACTCCTTGATGGTTCTGGCGATATGCTCCTTGAAGGCACTCTGATGAGTACCGCCCTGGGTGGTATGCTGACCATTCACGAAGGAATAATACTCCTCGCCATACTGATTGGTATGGGTAAAGGCAATCTCGATGTCTTCGCCTTTCATGTGGACAATCTCATAAAGACCCTCGTTGGTCATATTATCGGTCAGGAGATCCTTCAAGCCATGACGGCTGAGGATGCGGCGGCCATTGTGCATGATGGTAAGACCGGTGTTCAGATAAGTATAGTTACGGAGCATGGTTTCCACGAAATCATCGTGGAAAGAATAGTTTTTGAACAGGGTATTATCCGGTTCGAAGAAGATGAAGGTACCGTTCTCGTCCTCCGTATCTTCGGTAACATCGCTCTGCAGAATACCTTTCTCAAACTTCAGATGGCGCACCTTGCCGTCGCGGAATGACTTTACCTCGAAGTGAGAGCTGAGGGCATTCACCGCCTTCACACCCACACCGTTCAGTCCGACACTCTTCTTGAACGCCTTGCTGTCGTACTTACCACCGGTATTCAGCACGCTCACAGCCTCGACAAGTTTACCTTGAGGAATACCACGACCATAGTCGCGCACGCTGACCCGCAGATGATCTTCGATATCAATCTCCAATCTGGCTCCAGCACCCATCTTGAACTCGTCGATAGAGTTATCTACCACCTCCTTCAGAAGCACATAGATACCATCCTCCGGCAAGTTACCGTCACCCAGACGGCCGATATACATACCCGGACGGGTACGTACATGCTCCATATCACTCAAGTGTCGGATGTTGTCATCGGTATATTCTACCGGCTGCTGCTCCTGTGGGGCTTTCAATTCATTATTATCTTCTGACATAAAATCCTCCTATGTTTTTAGGGGAGATCCCTTAATTCCTTATTTAATAATCTTCTTGTAGCATTTTCTGCGCTTGTGCATCACTGGGGTCAAAGCTCCCCACTGTCCCTGCACGCCCGCATTGGTTTCCAGCTCAACCTGGGTCTCGCCCCACTCAATACCATACTTCTGGTACCAAGGTATCAGATCGGCAAAGAGAAGTGCATTCGCTCCCTTGGCACGATACTCCGGAAGAATACCGATGAGAAGGAGGTCAACGATGTTGGTCTTGTGCTGTTTGATGGCTCTCAACACATGATACCAGCCGAAAGGCAGCAATCTGCCACGGCGGCACTTTCTCAGGGCATGAGCCAACGACGGCATGGTGATTCCTACACCGATGAGCTTATGCTCTCCACCCGTCCAGTCCTCGATACAGGTGATGAGGTTGAAGTCGAGGAAACCGAGATACGACTTGATAAGCTGGTCTATCTGCTTCTGTGATAGTTCAGAATATCCATAGAGATCCTTGTAAGTATCGTTGATGAGATCGAAGATCTTCTGTCCCATTCCGCCCTGGAAAATTTCCTTCTTGGTAAGCTTGCGCACATGCAGATTATAGCGTTTCTCTATCATCATCGCTATCTTGGCGTACTTCTCCGGTATGGTATCAGGTACCATGATCTTGAACTCCACATACTTGTTATCTACCTCAAAACCCTCCAGGGCCTCGATGTGCTCCGGATAATAAGGGTAATTGTAGATGGTAGGCATAGTACCCAGCTGATCGAAACCCCAGGTAAGCATTCCCTCAGGGTCCATATCGGTAAATCCAAGCGGACCTACCATATCCTCCATACCTTTCTCCCGGCCATATTTCTCCACAGCATCCAAGAGAGCCTTCGAAACCTCACGGTCGTCAATGAAGTCAATCCATCCGAATCGGACAGATTTCTTTCCCCACTTATTGTTTGCCTTATGGTTGATGATAGCAGCAACGCGACCTGCCAGCTTTCCATCCTTATAGGCAAGATAATACTCTGCCTCGCAGAACTCGAACGCAGCGTTCTTATCCTGTCTCAGGGTATTCATTTCGTCGCTGAAAAGATTAGGCACATCGTATTCGTTGCCTTCGTAGAGGTCGTAGTGGAAGTCGATGAACGTCTTCAAATCCTTCTTGCTTTCGACCTTTTTAATTTCAATTAATGACATGATTTCAAACTAGTTTGCAATATTATAGGATGCAAAAATAGCAATATTTCGCCAAACGACCAAATATTGCTATCTTTATTTTCATTTTTTTAGTTTTTTGATTCTGGGTGCAAAATTACTGCTTTTTTTTCAATAAAAGCTAGGTTTGCATCGTCTTCTACAAGAAGCAGCTTCATCATATCGTTAATGTTTATCTATGTCTTGTTTGCAAAGATACATCTTTTTCTGAAAATATAGCAATAATCTTTTCTTATTAACAATATGATAACAATATTTAATTACTGCTAGTTACAGTTTTCTTGTTCAGATTGGAAGGGTCATAAAATTGAAGCTTCTTCATCTCGACTTGTCTGTTGGTGGTAGAGACGGGGAACTGAATTGTCTATCAAGACGATGCGCTGCTTGGGACTCTTGACTAATTCTGAGACAAAGGAAATTGCTCCATAACCCGAAAATTTTCCTCCCAAAGGAGTGAGTTTCTCAGATTTAATTTGTATCTTTGCCATGTCATATCAGAGTTTTGCTTGTTTTCTTTTCGCAACACTAAGATAAGTGAAAATTCTGACATAGCAAAATTCTGAGTAACTTTCTGTTGCTCAGGTGCTTAAAAAGTTTAATTAATAATAGTGTTGCGGAATTAATGGAATAACCAGAAATGAGATTGAAAAGACATCTACTGACAGCCGCCCTGGCACTCTTTTGCCTATCGGCAGCTAACGCCCAACTGCTAAGAACAACGGTGGAGCAAGGAGAAATTGAAGGTGTGGAACATGAAGGATTCGCCCTATACAAAGGAATCCCATACGCAGAAGCACCAGTGGGCAACCTCAGATGGAAAGCTCCAGTGAGCAAGAAGCCTTGGAAGGGAGTATTCAAAGCAGACAAATGGGGAGACCGTCCACCACAGCCCATCGACCCTAACCAAAATGGTGGTGAGCTGGGCATGAGCGAGGACTGCCTATACCTCAGTGTGGAAACGCCAGCCAAGAGCAAGAATGACAAACTCCCTGTATTTGTGATGATTCATGGAGGAGCCTTTCTTACTGGCTCCTACAGTGGAACTCAGGAAAGCTTTGTCAAGGAAGGCATCATCTATTGCAGCATAGAATACCGCTTGGGAGCCTTGGGATTCATGGCACATCCAAAGCTGAGTAAGGAATCAGGCAAGAACATATCTGGTAACTATGGCATCCTTGATCAAGTGATGGCCTTAAAATGGATTCACGACAATATCGCTGCCTTCGGTGGAGACCCAGACAAGATTACCATTGCTGGAGAATCTGCCGGTGGTATCTCGGTAAGTATACTATGCGCCTCTCCCCTTGCCAAGGGACTCTTCCGAGGAGCCATCAGCGAAAGTGGTAGCTCCTTCTGGCCTGTGGGTGAAAGCAGAAATGGTAACACAGCCATGCTCACCACCAAAGCGGCAGAAGCAGGTGGACTTCTCCTTCAAAAGAAGCTCAAGGCTAAGAACTTGAAGCAGCTAAGGAAAGTTCCGGCTATGGACATCGTGAAGAATACCGCCTTTGAGTCCTTCTGGCCGAACGTTGACGGCTACTCCATCACCGACGACCAGTATAAGCTCTATGAAAAGGGAAACTACAATGATGTAAATGTCATCATAGGAACCAACAGCGACGAAGGAAGTATGTTTAGCCGCCCTGTCAGTGTAAGTGACTATGAGAAAAGAATCCATGAGATATATGGAAGTTGGGCAAACCAGGTTCTCAGTCTCTATCCTGCCAAGACAGAGGAAGAAACCTACTTCGCCCAATCCGACATTTTCCGTGATGGCTCCTTTGCATGGGGAACGTATGCCTGGGCTAACCTGCAGAGCAAGACCGGCAAGGGCAAGGTGTATATGTATTACTTTGACCAAGACTCAGAGAACACCATCGTGAAAAGCCGCAAGGGAGGAGCCAGCCATGTAGCAGAGATGCCATTCATCTATGGCTATAAGTTTGGCTCTGGAAAGATGACCGAGACGGAGCAGCACATGGAACAAATCATGTCACGCTATTGGATTAACTTTACCAAGACTGGCAATCCAAATGGGAATAGCCTTCCTTTCTGGACTACCTACCAGGAAGGTAAACCAACGGTGATGATTATGAAGGAAGGACTGCATTTGGGTCCTGTTCAAAATCAAAAGCAAATGGACTTCTTCGAGAAGTTCTTCAAGGAAAAAAGAAAATAATACGTCAAGGAGGGTGTGTCATAAGCCTATGGCGCACCCTCATATTTCGCAAACATTTCACATCAGTTCCTGCATTGGTATCAATGCAACACCTAAATTAACCTCATTTTCTTATTCTTTAATTTTCAGACAAGCTTTCTCCGTTATTACCAGCACATGGCTTTCGTCGCTCAATGTGGTGGCGAAGATATAGGTTTCGCCACCATCCTTCAGCTTCAATCGCTTGCGCAATTCCGCTACGGAGAGAGGGAAGTTGCGGGTGGCGATGTTCGCCTTGGTGATTCCTGACAGATGACGCTTCAACTCCTTCTTATTGAAAGAAGAGATGGCGATGATGCGGAAACTTCTGCCTGGGAATGCTTCGATAGGCTCCATGCTCATGAAAAGATGACTATTCTTGGAAAGCATCCTTGCATCATATCGCTCGGAAAGAACACCGAAACAGCCGGCTTTCATCAACGAGGCATTCGGCTCATAAAGATACTGCATCTCTTCAAGCGTGGATGGGGCCATCTTCACCGGAGAAGACTCCATATCCGACTCGTCGCAGACGAAGGATTGTGCATCATTGACGCAATAAATGCGGAGATTCCCGACATGTTTTACTTCTCCATCTGCCGATGAAGCCTCCATTTCGCCCATATTTCGCGCTGAGAGCACTAAAAGAAGTTCTTTGCACTCATTGTTCACGGAGATGATATGAACCTCTCTTACGTGGCTTAATTCGCTTATGGCACGGTGCCAGTCGAGCATCGGAGAGAGTTTGATGATGACGTAATCTGCCTTCGAAAGCATTTCTTCCTGCAAAACGGTAACATCGGGGGTGCAATCCTTCAAGGAAACCACCTTGTTGCCTGCATCGTCTCTACGGGCAGGATCAATGAAGATTAACTTAAGACCAAGCTTGGTCTTAAGTAATAACAAAGGTTGGTCATAAATGATGCCTAAAGAATCATCAGCTGATGCTGCATCATCTTTCTTTGGCAGAAAAGAATGAAGCACTTCTATTCCATCCCCATTCTTCACGATGGCGTTCTTCAAGCCCAGTCGCTCAAAGTTCTCCTTAGCCGCCTCGCAGAGATGAGTCTGACGCTCCACGTACATCGACTTCACTCCCAATCGGGCTGCGATATATGAGAAATCTACTCCAAATCCACCTGTCAGGTCAACAAACTCTATTTCATTTTCAGCCTTCATCTCGATTCCAGATGAAGAAGCCGGCAAATAGAGCAGTCTCGCTGCCAATTCTGCCTTGTAAAGCGCAGTAGATTCAGAGGAGCATTGCTCCATAGAAATATGAGGAGGATAGATGATGCCTTCGAGACTTGCCCAACGAGGCAACTTGACACGAGCCATCTTTCGCCCGCGAATCTGATCGAGAGCGAAAGGCATATCTACTTCCGGATACTTGCTTCCGAGAAAAGCCAGCTGGCGGACATCATCGTCCTGGTGCTGGCGAATAAAGTCTTGAGTAGCTTGGTTCATCATTTATGCTCTTTTTATATCTTTATGGAATGGTACTTTATATTTTTATAGCTTAATACTTCTGTTCTTTTAAACCTCTCACGACATAAGGAATATTGCCTGGCAATGGCAAAAAATTGCCCTCCTAAAGGGCAAAAAAATGCCATGGCAAGGCAAAAATTGGAATGAGGCCTCCGCAGTAAAAAAGCCTACTCTCGTTTTTACTCTTCACTCTTCACCATTTAGCCTGAAACCCCGATAAACACTGGGGATTTGAGAGGTGAAGAGTGGCGCTGACTCTTCACCACTCTTCACCTCTCTTCACCTATAAATGTAAATCACTGACCCACAACGGAATAGCTACAGAACCGAAGAGCTCCAAAAGCTCCAGCCTTATAAAAAGGTGAAGGGTGGGTGAAGAGCCATTTTAACTCTTCACCCACCCAACTGCCTATCCTTCAACCGCTTACACACAAAAGGTGAAGAGTGAAGGGTTTTTGAGAAAATTCTCTCGCATCCGTAAAGATGCAGAGAGAAAATTCCGATGTCTTAAGAGATACGGTGAATTAGTCAGCCAACTTAGCCTTCAAGAACTCACGGTTCAAGCGGGCGATGTTAGC
>ERZ1034949.529-NODE-529-length-24200-cov-13.911949_pt1 | contig 24200 bp, 20 predicted proteins | sample MGYA00520590_ERZ1034949 | MGnify/ENA primary metagenome ERZ1034949 (study PRJEB33766, sample SAMN09781752) | gut metagenome | biome: gut microbiome | host: Homo sapiens | place: Madagascar | study: EMG produced TPA metagenomics assembly of the PRJNA485056 data...
CTTATAAGAAGACATATACATCAAATGCAAAAGAAGATGTAACAGTCTATGATATGGCAGGAAATAAGACAGTAGTAACAGTAGAGGTTACTAATATCGATAAGATTGCACCAGAAGTTACAGTTGCATACAGCACAAAAGAGCTGACAAATGGAAGTGTAGAGGTAACACTCACAGCTAACGAAGATGTTCGGTCAGTATCAGGCTTCACAAAGGTAGACAACAGAACTTATAAGAAGACATATACATCAAATGCAAAAGAAGATGTAACAGTCTATGATATAGCAGGAAATAAGACAGTAGTAACAGTAGAAGTAACTAATATTGATAAGACAGCACCGGAGGTTAAAGCTACATACAGCACAAAAGAGCTGACAAATAGAAATGTAGAAGTAACACTCACAGCTAACGAAGATGTACAGTCAGTAGAAGGCTTCACAAAGGTAGACAACAGAACTTATAAGAAGACATATACATCAAATGCAAAAGAAGATGTAACAGTCTATGATATAGCAGGAAATAAGACAGTAGTAACAGTAGAAGTAACTAATATTGATAAGACAGCACCGGAGGTTAAAGTTACATACAGCACAAAAGAAATAACATATGATGCCGTAGAAGTAACACTTACAGCCAATGAAAATGTACAGGCAATAGAAGGCTTCACAAAGGTAGATGACAGAACATACAAGAAAACATTTGCAAAGAATACAGACATTAATGTTGATGTATTCGATATAGCTGGCAATAAGACAGTAGTTAATATCTCTATAACAAATATTACTGAAAAACCAACAGTACCAGAAGAACCAGAAACTCCTGTAACACCACCAACAGAACCGGTAACACCAGAGAGTCCTTCAGCAGTAGAAGAACCAGCAGTTGCTCCTAAGACTGGTGACAACAGCATGGCAGCAATGTATGCAATAATCGCAGGAATCAGTGGCGCAGTTGTTTTACTTTCTGCAAAAAAGAAGAAGTATAACAGATAATATGAACCAATAATTATAATAGCTTGGATATGAAACCAAAAAGTTGATTATCCAAGCTATTTTTTTATATCGTCAAGTGCAGAATATGCCATATATTACCGAATGCGCCAAAAGTGAAAGTCAAGTGCAGAATATGCCATATATTACCGAATGTGCCAAAAATAAAAGTCAAGTGCAGAATGCGCCAAAAGGTGAATTGATATTGTTGGGGAAAACGATTATAATTATATATAATAATTGTGAAATTGTGGAGTACAGTTACAAAAGGGGGATTTTATGAGAAAGATTGCAGCAGGATTAATTGTTATAATGTCAGTTTTGCTTGTGTCGTGTAAGGGGAAAACAGGTAATACGATAACCGTAGGAAGCGACAAGCTTGATAATACGCAGTCATACTTTTCTGAAAGCATGCATACGGTGGCAAGATGTGATACAGGATATTATTATCTTGATAAATGTAGCGCATCAGATGATAATCTTATGTTTTATGATGATAAGTCGGAAGAAAGTATTGTGTTATGTAATAAACCACAATGTGGGCATGATGGAGAAGAGTGCATGGCATATATTTCAGGAAGCGAGTTTAAAAGTGAGTTGTATTACTATAATTCGTACATATATATGATAAGTTCCAAGGGAAATCTTGTACAGATAAGTGCTGACGGAACACAGAGAACAGACCTTGGAAGCATATGCGTCCTGAGTGGACAGGATAGTGTGTCAATGTGCTTCAATGATGGATATGCATATGTATCTCAAGAGATAACGGGAGATATAGAAGGTAATGTAACAGTAAGGCTGTACAGATTTAATCTTGATACGGGTTCGAGTGATAAAATATATGAAGAAACGGGATATGGTATAGGAATTAATTCACTTAAAACATATGGTAGTGACACGTTTTTTTTAAAGACATCTGTTTCAAAAGATGATAAGGGATTATATTCGTTGGAAGGAAAAGGAATATTCAGAATTACAGGGGAAAATACTGAATGTCTGCTTGACAAGAATGTGTATAGTTACTGTATAGATGCAGACAATAACAAGCTGTATTACAGCGGTCTTGGAGATGGAACGATATATGAATATGATCTTGGCAGCGGCAAGTCAGAAAGCATATATGAAAGTGATAATGATACAGGATATTTTTATATAACATTTGACGGAAATTATATCTGGATGGATGATGAAGGATATAAGAGTATGGCAATGTATTTTAACAAACAGAGCAGTTCACTTGATTATACGATATATCAGTTAGGCTTAGATGGAAAGCTTATAGCAAAGAGAACGATTCCAGACGAGGAAAAGATATTTTCAATTATGCACGGGGACAGCAGGAAGATGTTTATGTTCTCATCTGTGAATAATAGAATTGTATATATTGATAAGAGCAACATTGAAAAAGGGAATATTAAGGAGTTTAGATAGATGAAAGAACTGGGGAGACTGCTTAATAGAAAAACAATATTGCTAATTCTGGCTGCGGCATGTATATGTGTCGTGGTTGTTTTTGCAAGGGACTTTTCAGACTGCGGAATAGATAATTATAAGATTAAAGTAAGAGAGTACAACTGGCTGATTAATGGGCATACAGATGAACAGATACAGCAGCATGCTGACGAACTGGCACAGGATGATAGAAGAATATTTAAGAGACTTGCAAAGGAATACAAGGAAAAGTCTGATTATATTGATGGATATACAGAAAGTGTCAAAGCAGTTATTACAAATGCCTCGAATATGAAAAAATTCAGTGTGTTCGGTACATCAGAGTCAATAGCCAATATCAATAAAACGGAAAATGATTATAAAAGGATTGAAAATGTACAGGTTAGGGAATTAAACAGCAGGGCAGTTGAGCAGTTTCTGAAAAATGATATTTCTATCTATATCGTTCTTGCGTTGATGATATATATTATTTATAACATTTACGAATACAGGGATAATGGAATGTGGCAGATTATCTATACTGCTGTCAATGGAAGAATGAGACTTGCAGTTAAGGACACTGCTGCAGTCGGATTGGGTGTTTTATTTGTATCACTGATTATGCAGTTATGCGGTCTTGTCTCTATGCTTGTGGTGTATGGTGGCTGGGATTTTCTTACCGCACCTGTACAGTGTCTGACAGGGTATAATAATTTCACTTATCCGATAAGCGTAATGACATATCTTTTTATAAGATATATGATTATATCTTTGATAGTTATTGCAATAGTGCTTGTTATATCACTGGTATTTTCGTTATGCAGGAAAAGAATCAGTTCAGTTGTGCTGGTTGGTATAATTGCTGGAGCGGAAGCATTTGCATACCAGAATATATCAATGCAGGGCAGATTAAGAATTTTCAAGAAGATTAATATAATAAATGTGATGAATGTAAGCAATATACTTAGGAAGTATGATAATATCATGATAGCAGGTGTTCCTGTGAGCATGGTAAATGTGCTGTGCATGGTGTGTATTATTATAGCTGTAATATCAGCAATATTTCTTGTATTACTTGGAAAGGTTATCCGTCCGGGAAGAAGTGCTGGCTTTATAGGGAAAATGATTGAAAAAATAGGACATGGAGTTCAAAGGGTTTTGTCCAGACTTCCGCATTTCTGGAAAGAAATGTACAAATTTTTAATAACAGCAAGAGGCTGGATTGTAATATGTGTTGTTGTGTTTATAACAATATTTATATGTAATAACCAGAAAATAGCATATTCTGAAGATGAAAAGAAGCGTGATGAATATTATCAGCAGTATGGTGGCAGGGATTACAGTGGATTTACCAGTCTTATAGAGCAGAGACAAAATGATGTTTATGAGGCACAGGCAAAGCTGGATGCTGCAAGAGAACAGTATGAGAGGGGAGAACTTAGTGAGGATGATGTAAGCAGATATGTGTACAACCTCATGGATGCTACGAGACTGCTTGATAACATGAGCGAATATATGCAGCAGATTGAATATGTTTCACAGATAAAAGAGCAGTACGGAATAGATGCGTATGTTATGTCACAACGGGGATACGACCAGATATTTGGCAGTAAAGGAGCAACGAGAAAACTGCTTATATATATTATACTCGGATTTGGAGTTGTTCTTATTGCAGAGACTGAAAGCTCAGTGGAATATAAGAACGGAATGAATATGCTTATTGGCTCGTCTAAGAGAGGAAGAAGATGGGAACATACAGTTAAGGCAGCTGCTGTATGCATATTGGCGGGGGTAAGTGCATTTTTACTGTATATAATCGAAATGATAATAATGTATAAGGCTTATGGCATGCCATATATTAATGCACCGCTTATAAGCCTTACTTATATGAATACAGCAAAGGTATTCAGGAATATAACGATAAGCCAGTATATGCTTATTCTCATGGCAGAGGAGATACTATTCGCAGTAGCAGTCGGACTTGAAACAGTATTCGCTTCAAGGCACATTTTTAAAAAGAATTCGGGAAAAGGAATACCTATGATTATAGTTATTAATACTGCTATATTATGTATTATTATGTGAGGGGATGTATGAGATTTAAACAGTTTGTAATAATGATGATGATAATTATATGTGGCTGTGTATCAGCTGGATGTAAGAATAAAGAAGTACAGGAGAGTGACAAGACAGCAAGTGAAAGCAGCCATTTAGCCAGACAGGAGGTGGAGTATCCTGAAAAAGAAGATACATATGAAGATTGGGAACAAGTGGGTGAATTCAAGATAAACAGCAGGTCTGTAGAACAGGATGTACATGACACAGATACATCATATCTTTATATAATGGGATTTTCGTGGCCAGTGCTGTATGATAAAGAATCTGTAAAGTTTATAGAATACACTGCGTATAATGCACGTGTGCAGTTTGAAAAGAGAGAGGTGCAGCTTAAGGAATTCCTTGATAAAAAGGTTATTAAAACGCAAAGTAAAAAGATATCGGGAGCAGAGCAGGAAGAACTGGATTTAATATTGTATATGGAATTTCCAACAAGTACATATTCATGGTATATGAATAAACAATCATCAGATACGGTACTTAGGGAAAGAAATGACATGCTTAATGCCATACTTATAGAGGCAAAAGTTATATATAATGATGGAAAAGAGGAGACTTGTTATTATAGGATTCAGACTGGAACAGCAGATAGTTATATGTTGTTTAAGAGAAACTTGTAGTTGTAAATGAAAAATTTTTGAAATGCTTTTCGTATATTGGTAGTGTCAAATAGCATATGAAATCAGTGCATAAGTTGGTGAAAAGCCTACCAATGCTGCTGAATTAGATGAAATAGTAGGCTTTTTTGAGAAGAAATTCTGATGGGAATTAAGGTGGCTAAAAAAATTGCCTACTAAATTTATTATTTATGTGAGAATAGTAGGTTTTTTAGCTGACAAGAGATGTCTAAGATTGTAGATATATAAGAAAAAGACCTACTAAAGTGTGAGATGTGACAAATTTAGTAGGCATTTAAGATGGAAAGAAGCATTATAAACCAACTAACAATGTAAATAAGACCTACAAGATTGTGAAAATTGATGAAATAGTAGGTTTACCAGGTAATTTTGGAAAGCGGCAAGAGTCCCCGCTTAGGGTAATAGGCTGTTTGTTGAGATGACGGACAGGATTATTACTATCAGTGATGGCAGGATTGTAAGTGATAATAAAAATATATAAATGTTCATGGAATATTTACAAAAAATTATAATAAAATTTACTTGAATTATTATACGGGCAAGCCTATAATAAAAGCATAGGGTTTGTTTATAATTTAACAATCAAATATTTATGTACGGAGGTTTTATTATGGTTCGATTTACTTTACCAAGAGATTTGTATCATGGAAAGGGTTCTTTGGAAGCCCTTAAGACACTTGAAGGAAAGAAAGCTATCATCTGCGTTGGTGGCGGCTCTATGAAGCGTAACGGTTTCCTTCAGAAAGCAGAGGATTACCTCAAGGAAGCAGGAATGGAAGTTAAGCTTTTCGAGGGTATCGAGTCTGATCCATCAGTTGAGACTGTTATGAAGGGCGCTGCTGTTATGACAGAGTTCGAGCCAGACTGGATTGTTGCTATTGGAGGTGGCTCTCCTATTGATGCTGCTAAGGCAATGTGGATTAAGTATGAATATCCTGATACAACATTTGAAGATATGTGCAAGGTATTCGGTCTTCCTAAGCTTCGTAAGAAAGCTCATTTCTGTGCAGTTTCATCTACATCAGGAACAGCTACAGAGGTAACAGCATTCTCTATTATTACAGATTATGAGAAAGGAATTAAGTATCCTATAGCAGATTTTGAGATTACTCCTGATGTTGCTATTGTTGATCCTGAGCTTGCAGAGACTATGCCGGTTAAGCTTGTAGCACATACAGGTATGGATGCCATGACACATGCAATCGAGGCTTATGTATCAACAGCTAACTGCGATTACACAGATCCATTGGCACTTCATGCTATGGAGATGATTCAGGCTAACCTCGTTAAATCATACAACGGAGATATGGCAGCAAGAGATGCAATGCATAATGCACAGTGTCTTGCAGGTATGGCATTCTCTAATGCATTACTTGGTATTGTCCATTCAATGGCACATAAGACAGGTGCAGCATTTGAAGGCGGACATATTATCCATGGTGCAGCTAATGCTATGTATCTTCCTAAGGTTATCAAGTTCAATGCCAAGGATGAGACAGCAGCTAAGAGATATGCATTTATCGCTGATTTCTTACATCTTGGTGGCAATACACAGGATGAGAAGATTGACAATCTTATCGCTATGTTAAGAAAGATGAATGATGACCTTAATATTCCTCACTGCATCAAGAATTATGGTGAGGGTGGTCTCCCAGCAGAGACAGGATTTGTATCAGAGGAAGAATTCAAGGCTAAGTTACACGACATCGCAGCCAATGCTATCCTTGATGCATGTACAGGTTCTAATCCACGTCAGCCAAGTCAGGAAGAGATGGAGAAGCTTCTTACATGCTGCTACTATGATACAGAAGTTGACTTCTAATAATTACATATAAGAATAAATGTTAAGCCTTCTGGTAATAATACGGTTGTATTAATTATCAGGAGGCTTTTTATTATGGCATTGAATGAAAAAGAAAAGACTACGATTAAGGATTTACAGACTCAGGAGCAGACCTGTATCAAGAAGTACAAGAAGTATGGACAGGATGCGAAAGATCCTGTGTTGAAGGAGCTATTCTCTACATTAGAGAAGAATGAGCAGAAGCATTATGACACATTAGGACAGATTCTTGAGGGAAAAGTACCTGAATGTGACTGCAACGACTGTGAGGGAAAAGAGTATGAGCCTGAGGCAACATATGATGTGATGAGTAAGTCAGAGGATAAGGAAAGCGATGCATTTTTAGCAACAGACAGTATTGGCTCTGAAAAGCTTGTATCGGGAGAGTATAATACTAATGTGTTTAATTTTGCTGATACAGCCATCAGAAAGATTCTTGCTGATATCCAGATTGAGGAGCAGAATCATGCAGAAATGCTTTATAAATATAAGACTGTTAATGGAATGGCTTAAATTGTAAGCTGAATGTGATATTTGTATGTTATAATCCTTTATGTGTAAGAAATTTTTATGCATAAAGGATTTTTTTAAATTTTTTAAACCTTTTTAAAAGTTGTTCCGTATATATCAATGAAAGAACAAAAGATAATTGTTTTTAGTATGTAATACATAGTAACCGGGGGTGAGTAGATGGGTTTGCTGTCTAAAGGTCAGGATGTCGAACTAATAAAAAGAATCCTTGATAATAATGACAGAAAAGCGGCAGATGAACTTGTAAGCCGTTATTACAAATGTGTATATAAGCACATTTATATTAAACTTAAAGATGAAGAGATTGGGATGGATATCACGCAGGAAACATTTATTGCGGCATTAAAAGGGTTGGGGACCTTTAATGATGCAAAAGCTTCATTTAAGACATGGCTTACAAGAATTGCTGACAACAAGGTCACAGATTATTTCAGAAGCAGGCAGTATCATGAGAGTATTGTTACCCAGATTATGGATGATACTGTACCTGAAACAGCAGATGAAAGAGCAGGCACGGAGACAAGTGTGCTTGACAAGCTTTCATATGAAGAGATGGAAAAGATGTATGGTCATCATAAGAATTGTGAATGGGAGACCTTCAGACTAAAGGTGTATGAGGGTTATACCTTTAGTGAGATTAGTGCAAGGCAGGGGGTTGAACTAAGCACAGTGAAGAGCAGGTATTACGCGATGCTTAAAAGAGTCAGAAAGGAGTGGGATTATCTTGAGTAGAATAAAATATCCAGATAAGCAAAAGATAAGAAACCAGATAGATATAATTTTGGATAAATCCGAATTATTCAATGATTCTAAGGATAAGACTATACATACAAGTGATAAAATAGTAGAATTAAAACCAGTAAGGCAAGGTATTCAGGTGACGAAGATTATACCGGTTGTTGTAGCTGTAGCAGCAGCGGTAATATTTATAACGACAGTTAATAATTATTCAAGTGTAAGGAAAGATTCTTACAAGAGAAGTCAGAATCCGCTTGCAACAGGAAGCGCAGACGGACCGGATGGAGTTTATGTGAAAGATAATGATAGTACTGATGCTGAGATTTCACAGGATAGTTATCAGATTTTATATGGTAATATAGAGTCAGCAGATATTAGTAATATCAGGGGAAGATTCAGCTCAGGTGCATCACAGATAGATGGATTAACATACCAGAACAGAACCGATACATTGTCTATTGGTGAAGGCACAACCCTTATGTGTAATGTACCAGTTGAGATGTATTATAATAATACAAGGCTGTATTCTGTAGAAGAGAGAATATATAAAGCAATAAGTGATTCACTGGAATCATACATAGCTTCAGGAAAGTCGGATATATATGTTACTGTTACATATACGATTGATAAGGACGGTATGCTGACGGTTAAAATTAATCAGATGCCATATGATAAACTGGAGCTTGACATTAATACTAAATAAAACAATGCTTTTGGGGGATAAAATGAACGATAATAATTATTACTTAAAAAAATCTAAAGCAGTTTTAAGAGAAGTTAAGAAGTCTGTTATAGGAAAGGACGATGTAATCTGTAAAGTGTATATGGCTATTATTGCAGGCGGACATGTGCTTCTTGATGATATTCCGGGAGTTGGTAAAACAACGATGGCACAGGCATTTGCAAATGCATTAGGCCTTGAATATAACAGAATACAGTTCACACCGGATGTTATGCCGTCTGATATAACAGGTTTTTCAATGTATAACAGACAGACAGGACAGTTTGAATTCAAGCATGGAGCAACCATGTGTAATGTGCTTCTGGCAGACGAAATTAACAGAACATCGCCTAAGACACAATCAGCTCTGTTACAGATAATGGAGGAATATAAGGTGACGGTTGATGGCGCAACATATGACCTTCCGGATCCTTTTATGGTTATTGCGACACAGAATCCAGTTGGTTCGATTGGAACGCAGAAGCTTCCTGAATCGCAGATGGACAGATTCATGATAAGGCTTTCAATGGGATATCCGTCAATAGAGGATGAAGTGGTTATTATGAAGACACAATCTGAGAATTATAAGAGAGCAGATATGTCACAGTGTGTATTAGAGAATGGGGATATACAGGGAATAAGAAATGCTGTTGCAGATATATATGTTGATGATTCAATATACAATTATGTTGCCATGATTGCAAGTAAAACAAGAAGCAGGGACGGCATTGTTCAGGGCGTTTCTCCACGAGGAAGCATAGCTGCTATTGCAATGGCAAAGGCAGAAGCATTTTTAAGAGGAAATACATATGTGCTTCCATCAGATATTAAGAATATTATAGTTGAGACATTTGCACACAGAATGGTAATGGATGTTACCGGAGCAGCTGGAAATGATGCGGCAGGGAAAGCGATACAGGATATTTTAAAAGGTATACCTGTTCCTAAGATACAGTAGTAAGGATAATTAATATGAAGAGGAAAATTCTATATCTTGGCTGTCTTTTAACTGTGCTTGGTATTAATATCTTTTATGTCGAATATCAGGTATTTATAATGCTTATGCTGATTATAGCTATTCCTTTATGTTCATGGATAATGTATGTATTATCAGCTGCCGGTCTGGGAATAAGCCTTCAGGTAAAGCGAACCATTGTTGTTCAGGGGAATAAAGTAAAGATAAGGCTTATAAAGAGAGCCAAGAGCAATTTAAGTTTTGTTAATGGAACAATCAATATAAAGTATAAGTATTATCATACAGGTGATGAATTTCATTCATCAATAAGAGTTAAATCGGGATTATCAAAATCTGCCGGAGTGATTGAGCTCCCGGCAGATTTCTGTGGATATATGTATATAGGAGTTGAGTCTATAGATATATCAGATTATCTGGGGTTTTTTTATATGAAAAAAGATTTTGCCGGAATGAGCAGTGTATGTATAATTCCTGAAGATGTACCAGTTCAGGTTCAGTGGACAGATGGTGTGTACAGCAAGGATGATGAGAATATATCATTGCATTTTAAAAATGCAGGTGATGAGATTACCGAGCTCAGGGAATACAGGGATGGTGACAGTCCAAGAATTATTCACTGGAAGAAAAGCAGTATTCTGCCAGAGGACGATTTTATAGTTAAAGAGTACAATGATGATGCGTTTAAAACATTAATTATAGTTGTGGATACAGGATATGCGTCTGGTAAAAAACAGCTTATAAGAATGAACAGGATATATAAGCGGGCATTCTCACAGGGACTTGAGTATTTAAAGTCAGGGGTACAATGTGAGTTCGCAGGCTGGGATGAAGGTGCTGGAGAAATCGTGGAATACAGGTTTTCAGACAGGGAGAGCTGTATGTCAGCGATTATGGGAATTATGCATCTTAAATGTAGTGATAATGCAGTTAATAAAGTGTGTCAGGATTTATATAAGCGGGAAGAACTGGAAATGATTTCCGAACCGGTTATTATAACAGACAATAATGATTAACATATAAGAGGGTATGCATGAAAAAAGGGCGGATTATTGATACTAATAAATTAATATTGCGTATACTTATAACATTTTTGGGGACAGCAGGCGTTTCGTCGGTATTCGTTTCTGTAACAGAAAATTATGCAGGACTTGGGCTGGTTATGATGGTGTCAGCTCTTTTTTCTGTGCTTGATACAATCATATTATCTGCAGGTTCAAGATGGCACAGATTCGTTGCATTGCTTGTACCTGTAGATATATATGGCATTATCAATATAAAGAATATTTATAATGGAACGAAGACTATAACATATATGTTTATGGACAAGGCAGCTGCGGATTTAGGTCAAACCGATGAACTGTTATATTCTAAGGCAGATGCAGGAAATGTGGTATTAATCACATTGATTCTGTGGATTATGTTTATAGCAATACTGGCAGCCTTGGAAGTTAATGTATTTACAAATATGCTGTTTTCGTTAATTATTGTAATTCCTGTATTAGCTGTTTTTGTTGCTGCAGTAATCATTCCACCTACAATAAGCATCGTGTTTAGTATTCTATTCATATTTGATTCAATGGCACTGGGGAAAAGAAAAAAACGCAATACTAATGCAAATATTATGGTGATAGCATCTTTTGTTGTAGCAGGCATTGTTCTGATTATAATGCCAGAATCAGCATATTCAAGAAGTGATTTTTTTGAAAATGCGAGAGACATGGTAAGTGATTTTGCTTATGACCAATTCGGTGTTGACCTTGATGGCAGGAGTGAGGAGAGCGTTAATGAAGAGGCTGTAAATGCGGCAGTAGGAATTGGTGACGGACACATAGGACAGATAGACCAGCTTTATTATAATGATGAAGAAGTCGGCACTTATAGAACTGTTTCAAATGGAGCAACGCAGTATATCAGTCTTTTTAAGGCAAGAGAATATGAGTCTAATAACTGGACAAAATGGATAGATACAAGGGAGAAGCAGTATACTTATACAAATAATGTACACGATTTTGTTTTAAATCTTACTAAAAGAAAATTATATAATCTGGAAAAGGATGAGCAGGCACTGGTTGACAGATTGAAGTTTTATTCACCTACTTTCACGGACAGCAAGGGAATGCATCCGGAACTTAATAATGATGTGGAATATTATATTAAAGATGGCACCCTGCTTAATTATACCCAGATGGGACAGTTGATGAAGAAGTACAGGAGTGACAATGTTTTTGATTCATATGAAAATTTTGTAAACAAATCACAGTATCTTACTGTACGAAATGAGGACAGGGAGGCTGTTGGAAAGATTTTTGAGAGCAGAACATTTTCTAACGAGGTGGAAAAAGCAGAGTATATTAATTATGTATGTGATTATTTAAGAAAGAATTATTCATATACAATGCGTCCGGGGAAGGTTCCTGAAGGCAGGAATGCAGTTGATTATTTCCTTAATGAAAGTAAAAGAGGATATTGTACATATTTTGCTACGGCGGCAGCAGTTATTTTAAGATGTTCAGGAATTCCAACAAGATACTGTGCCGGTTATGTAGTTGATACAAGCCTTTCAGGAACACAGAATAGTGATTATTATGATAATTATATAGTTATGGATAATTCAGCACATGCATGGGTTGAAGTATTTATCAGTGGATATGGATGGGTTACTATAGACCCGACTCCCGGATATGGTGATGATTTGCCGGAGGAGGATACACAGGCATCTACAGAAGCCACACAAAGTGATTCTGAGACAGATGATGGCATGCAGGAATTTAACGGTTCTGTAGGTAATACGGCAGATAATACCAGTACAGAGGATAATTATGACTCATTAACAGGATTTTCTACCTCTAAGGGATTAGGTATAGGGAAAATACATATCAATGTCAGGTATATTGTTGCAGCATTTGCAGGACTGATTGTTATGGTACTGGTTATGATATGCATTTTCAGGATTGTCTCAAGAAATGTACTTCTTAATCCGGATAAAGCTGATGATAAAAAGTTATTCAGGCTATACAATTATCTTGAAAAGCTTCTGGCATTTTCAGGATTTGAAAGGCTTTCAAGCGAGGATTATCAGGATTATATATACAGGATTATTGAAGCTGAAAGCAGCCTGCAGGGAATTGGACTTGAGAAAGCAGTGCAGACAATCCTTGCGGTCAGATTTGGTAATGTAAAATGTGTTGACAAAGCTGACATAACTGGGATAATAAATACTATAAGACAGGTGCGAAGCTACGCACTTAAGAAAGCCAGAGGATTGAAGAAGCTTATAGTATGTTTAATTTAGAAGAAGAGCTTAAGAAACTCCCGGCAAAACCGGGAGTTTATATTATGCATGATAAGTGGGACAACATAATATATATAGGTAAGGCGAAGATTTTAAAGAATCGTGTAAGACAGTATTTCCAGAGCAGCAGGAATAAGTCTGCCAAGATTGTGCAGATGGTGTCACATATTCAGTACTTTGAGTATATTATCACAGATTCTGAACTTGAGGCGCTTGTTTTGGAGTGCAATCTTATCAAGGAGCACAGACCTAAGTACAATACCATGCTAAAGGATGACAAGAGTTATCCTTTTATTAAGATTACCGTGGGTGAAGAGTATCCAAGGGTGCTTTTTGCAAGAAAAATGAAGCATGGAGCGGGTAAGTATTTCGGACCTTACACTTCTGCGGCAGCAGTCAAGGACACTATTGAACTTCTATGCAAGCTGTATAAGGTAAGAACATGTAACAGAAATTTGCCTAAAGATGAGGGCAAGGACAGGCCGTGTCTTAATTATCATATCGGACAGTGTGATGCACCATGTCAGGGATATGTAAGTGGTGAGGAATACAGAAGAAGAATTGATGAGGTTGTAGCTTTCTTAAATGGTGATTACAAGAAGATTATGGACAGGCTTACAACGCAGATGCAGGAAGCGTCTGAGAAGATGGAATACGAGGAAGCTGCAAGATACAGAGACCTGTTAATGAGTGTCAAGCAGGTTGCACAGAAGCAGAAGATTACAGCAGATGATGTTAATGACAGAGATGTCATTGCGTGTGCAAGTGATGGTCAGGACGCAGTTGTGCAGGTGTTCTTTATCAGGCAGGGCAAGCTTCTTGGAAGAGATCATTTTCATATGAAGGTTGCTGAAGGCGACTCTAAGAGCGACATAATTTCGGAATTTATGAAACAGTATTACGGCGGAACCCCATTTATACCTAATATTATTATGGTACAGTATGAGATAGAGGATGCGGATACAATAGCACAGTGGCTCAGTGCAAGAAAGAGCCGCAAGGTAAGTATTGTCACACCTAAGAAGGGCGACAAGGAAAAGATGGTTGAGCTTGCATATAAGAACGCCCAGCTTGTTCTTACACAGGATGCAGAGAAGATTAAGCGTGAGGAGAGCAGGACAACAGGAGCTATGAAAGAGATTGCCGGCTGGCTTGGACTTGGAACACTTCACAGAGCAGAGGCTTACGACATATCTAATACAAATGGCGTTGAAAGTGTTGGCTCAATGGTTGTTTTCGAGGATGGAAAACCGAAGAAGAACGATTATCGCAAGTTCAGGATAAGAACAGTAAAGGGACCGGATGATTATAAGAGCATGCGTGAGGTTCTGACAAGACGTTTTACAAGAGGTATGCGTGAGCGGGAAGGACTTGAGGATAGTCACGGATTTTCGAGATATCCAGACCTTATTATGATGGATGGCGGACGCGGCCAGGTGAATATTGCACTTGATGTACTTAAGGAACTGGGACTTAATATTCCAGTATGCGGTATGGTAAAGGATGATACCCACAGCACAAGAGGTCTGTATTATAACAATATTGAGATACCGATAGATAAGCATAGCGAGGGCTTTAAGCTGATTACAAGGGTGCAGGATGAGGCACACAGATTTGCAATAACTTATCACAGAAGCTTAAGAGATAAGGCACAGGTATCTTCCATACTTGATTCGATTGAAGGAATCGGACCTGTAAGAAGAAAGGCACTTATGAAGCATTTTCTTGATATAGAAAAGATACGGCAGGCATCAGTGGATGAGCTTATGAAGGCTGATGGTATTACTGAAAATGTGGCAGAGAATATATACAATTTCTTTCATTGATAATACTTTTATAATAGCATTTAGAGCTTGTCTGTGATAAACTTAGGATATATGAAATCGTAAACATGAGTTTGGAGGCAGAGAATATATGAATAATGGTAAAGAGAGGGTAAAGTTATCTAAAGTTATCCAGAAAATGAATCTTGTTAATCTTACACCACAGATAGATGTGTCAGGAATCTGGCTTAATCTGCCTGATGTGAACAGACCGGCTTTGCAGCTCACTGGCTTTTATGACCAGTTTGATAATGACAGATTACAGATTATTGGTAATGTGGAACATGCTTATCTTGAGAGCCTTTCTGAGCAGGAGAGATATGAAAGATATATGCAGCTTTTGTCAAGTAATATTCCATGTATTATATTCTGCAGGAATTTAAAGCCAGAGCCTAAGATTATTGAACTTGCGGTTAAGTATCAGATACCTCTTCTTATGACAGACCAGGCAACATCTTCATTTACAGCAGAAGTAATACGCTGGCTGAAGGTCCAGCTTGCACCATGTATCGTAATCCATGGTGTTTTAGTTGATGTATATGGTGTAGGTGTACTTATTACAGGTGAGTCTGGTATTGGTAAGAGCGAGGCTGCGCTTGAACTTATAAAGAGAGGACACCGTCTTGTAACTGACGATGCGGTTGAAATCAGAAAGGTCAGTGACGAGACTCTGGTTGGAAGCGCACCGGGAGTTACCAAGTATTTTATAGAGCTTAGAGGTATTGGTATTATTGATGTCAAGACACTTTTCGGTGTTGAAAGTGTTAAGGAGACTCAGGAAATCGATATGGTTATCAAGCTTGAGGACTGGAACAAGGACAGAGAGTATGACCGCCTTGGACTTGAGGAAGAATACATAGAATATCTTGGCAATAAGGTTGTGTGCCATACGCTTCCGGTAAGACCCGGACGTAATCTTGCTGTAATTGTTGAGTCAGCAGCGGTCAACCACAGACAGAAGATGATGGGATATAATGCAGCGAAGGAATTATACAGAAGAGTACAGGAAAATCTTATGAGAGGCGGGGAAGATGACGATGAGTAAGATTATATTTGGAATTGATGTTGGAGGAACAACCTGCAAATGTGGTATATTTTCTGAAGAAGGTGAGCTGTTAAGAAAAGAAGAGATTCCTACAAGAAAGGATGAGGGTGGAAGCCTGATTCTGCCTGATATAAGTGAGTATATCAAGGGCGTTCTTGCAGATATGAATATGACAACAGAGGATGTGGCAGGAATCGGAATGGGACTTCCTGGCGCCTGTCTTGAAGATGGAACTGTCAACAAATGTATTAACTTAGGCTGGGGAGTATTTAATGCAACCAAAGTATTGTCTGAGCTTACAGGTATTCCTGTTAAGATTGGTAATGATGCCAATATGGCAGCACTCGGAGAATTCTGGGTAGGCGGTGGAAGCGAATATAACAGCATGGTCATGGTGACAATTGGAACAGGTGTAGGCGGTGGAGTTATTATTGATGGAAAGCCTATTTATGGATTTAATGGTGCAGCAGGTGAGATAGGACATCTTCCACTTGTTGAAGGTGAGACAGAGAGCTGTAACTGTGGAAAGAAGGGCTGTCTTGAGCAGGTTGCTTCTGCAACTGGAATTGTAAGAACGGCTAACCGTATGCTTGCAGAAAGTGACATGCCTTCATCTTTAAGAAGCGTGCCATACATATCGGCAAAGGTTATATTTGACGAGGCTAAGGGAGGAGATGCCCTTGCTATACAGGTAACAGAGTATGTATGCAGGTATCTTGGAAAAGGACTCGCATGTGCAGCAGGTATGGTTGACCCGGAGGTATTTGTAATTGGTGGCGGAGTTTCTGCCGCAGGGGAATATTTTATCAATCTTATTGATAAGTATTATAAGGAATGTGTGTTCCATGCGAGCAGACAGACTAAGATAGTTAAGGCTGCACTTGGCAATGATGCAGGAATGTATGGAGCAGCAAAGCTTATTCTTGGAAATTAGTATTAAGGATAGTGAGATTATATGGATAATAAAATGTTATCAGAAGCATTAATATCAATGCTTGGTGCCGGGAATGTAAGAACAGGTGAACTAATGAAGACACATACTACATTCAGAATCGGAGGTGCTGCAGATTATTATGTAACACCACAGGCAGAAAAGCAGATAGCAGATGTTATCGCATTTTTGAAAAAATCGGACATTAAATATATTGTTATTGGAAATGGCAGTAATATTCTTGTGAGTGATGAAGGCTTCAGGGGAGTTGTAGTTGAGCTTGGCGATAATTTTTCAGATTATGAGTTTCTGCAGGATTTACAGGATAATTCAGATGAAGTGCTTGTCAAAGCAAGTGCAGGCATGAAGCTTACAAGACTTGGCAACCAGCTTGCTGCTAATGGAATTGCCGGATTTGAATTTGCAACAGGTATTCCGGGCTGCATAGGTGGTGCTGTAAGAATGAATGCAGGTGCTTATGGCGGGGAGTTCAAGGATATTCTTGTCAGTGCAAAGGTTATTGATGATGAAGGCATTATCAGGGAACTTTCAGCAGATGAACTTGAGCTTGGATACAGAACAAGTATTGTAGCGAAAAGCAATATGATTGTTCTTGAAGCAACTTTGAAATTAAGAAAAGGTGAACCGGATATAATAAGAAATAATATCTCAGAGCTGGCAGCTAAGAGAAGACAGAAACAGCCGCTTGAGTATCCTAGTGCCGGAAGCACATTTAAAAGACCAGAAGGATATTTTGCAGCAAAGCTTATTGAGGATGCAGGTCTTAAGGGTTGTGCAAGAGGTGGCGCACAGGTATCGGAGAAGCATGCCGGATTCGTTGTCAATAAGGGCGATGCAACTGCGAAGGATGTATGCGAGCTTACAGATTATATTAAGAGTGAAGTTATGGAAAAGTTCGGTGTCGGGCTTGAACTGGAAGTTGTAAAGGTTGGATTCTAAGGCTTGTTATAATTTAGCAACAGGTAATTAAAGACAGATAAGAAAGAGAAGATGATAAGATGAAGATGATTATTGTTACAGGCATGTCAGGTGCAGGTAAATCTACAGCACTTAATGTATTAGAAGATGAGGGATATTATTGTGTTGATAATATGCCAATATCGCTGATTCCTAAGTTTGCAGAGCTTGCCAATGCAGGTGATGATGGCTACAGTAATATAGCCATTGGTGTAGATATAAGAAGTGGTCACGCACTTGCTGAGCTGGATTCAGTGCTTGATGATATGCTTAATAAGCATTTTAACTATACAATTCTGTTTCTTGAATCAAGTGATGAGGTACTTGTAAAACGATACAAGGAAACGCGAAGAACTCATCCGCTTGCAATGGATGATCACGACAGAATAGATAATGTAATAAAGCTGGAAAGAGATGAGCTTAAGTTCTTAAAGAAAAGAGCAGATGTTATCATTGACACAAGTCAGATGCTTACAAGGGAACTTAAGGCAGAGCTTGAGGGCATATTCTTTGACGATAAGAATTTCAAGAATCTGTTTGTTACAGTTCTTTCTTTTGGTTTCAAATATGGAATACCTGCAGATGCAGATCTTGTGTTTGATGTTAGATTCCTGCCTAATCCATATTATATTGAAGAACTTAAGCACCTTACCGGTAATGATAAGCCTGTACAGGATTATGTGAAGAAAGCTCCGGAGACAACAGAATTTCTGGAAAAGATAGATGATTTATTGATGTTCCTTCTGCCTAATTATGTTAAGGAAGGAAAGAACAGTCTTGTTATTGCAATTGGCTGTACAGGAGGAAAGCATCGTTCAGTTACTCTTGCTAATGAAATATATAAGATTATAAGCAGAACTGAGTATGGATGCAAGGTTGAGCATAGAGATATTGAGAAAGATTCTAAGAGAAAAGGTTAAGTATGTCGTTTTCATCAGAAGTAAAAGAAGAGTTAGTTAAGAAAACAGATTCCGCGAGGCATTGCCAGATTGCGGAATTTGCTGCGTTTATGGGAATGTCTGGCAATGTAAGCGAGACAGATAATGGAGAATTATGTCTGGAATTCGTTACAGAGAACGAATTGTCAGTCGAGAAATTCAGTGACCTGTTATTGAGAATATTTAGCATTAAGATGGATGCTGATACGAATGAAATGGTTAAGAATGGCAAGGAAACTATTATAAGGATAACCGGACAGAGTGATGTTGCTAAGATATTGCAGACATTAAAATGGTGCGACGACCGGTTTACACAGATTGAACCGTTGTTTGTTGACGCAAGAATTGTAGCTATGGACTGCTGTAAGAAAGCATTTATAAGAGGAGCTTTTATGGAACGAGGTTCTATAAGTGACCCGAACAAGTTCTATCACTATGAGATTGTGTGCAAATACGAGGAGGACGCTGATATTCTTATGGATATGCTGCGTTTCTTTGGACTTGATGCCAAGGTTATTGTAAGAAAAAACAGTTTTGTTGTGTATATGAAAGAAGGCAATAATATTACTGATACGCTTAATCTTATGGGAGCTGTTGTATCACAGATGAACCTGTACAATGTCATGATTCTTAAGGGAATCAGTAATGATGTCAACAGAAAGGTAAACTGTGAAACTGCTAATCTTAACAAGACAATTGAAGCGGCGGTCAAGCAGATTAAGGATATTGAACTTATAAGAGATACTGTCGGGCTTGACAGTTTAAGTGACAGTCTGATGCAGGTTGCTCTTTTAAGACTTGAGAATCCTGACATGAGTCTTCAGGGATTAGGTGAGCTGTTAGACCCTCCGGTTGGTAAATCGGGTGTAAACCACAGGTTAAGAAAGATTGGCGAGAAGGCAGATGAATTAAGACAGAGCATGGGAATCTCTGTCTGATTAAATATTTTTAATAAAATTTTACATTTTCTTTTCAAATAGGGATTGACAAGAAGTGTATAATTGAAAATATGAGATAAAAGAGCAGTCATATACTGCAGAAAGGTTGATTAAGATGACTAAAGTAGATATAATTTCAGGCTTTTTGGGAGCAGGTAAAACAACTCTTATAAGTAAGCTTTTAAAGGAAGCCTTAAAGGGAGAGCAGGTAGTTCTTATTGAGAATGAGTTCGGTGAAATCGGTATTGATGGAGGATTCCTTAAAGATTCAGGCGTTGAGATAAGAGAGATGAATTCAGGATGTATCTGTTGTTCACTTGTTGGTGATTTCGGAACTTCTCTTAAGGAGGTTGTTGACAAGTATCACCCAGACAGAATTATTATTGAGCCTTCAGGAGTAGGCAAGCTTTCAGATGTTATCAAGGCTGTTAAAGACCTTCACATTGAGAATGAAATTGTTCTTAACAGTGCTTCAACAGTTGCAGATGCTTCTAAGGTTAAGGTATATATGAAGAATTTTGGTGAGTTCTTTAATAACCAGATTGAGCATGCAGGAACTGTTATTTTAAGCAGAACACAGAATGTTTCTGAAGAGAAGTTAAAGACAGCTATAGAGCTTATTAAGAGTGTTAATCCTAATGCACATATTATCACAACTCCTTGGGATGATATTGACGGAACTAAGATTCTTGGTGCAATGGAGAATGTTACTAACCTTGAGTTAGACATGCTTGCAGAGGCAGCGCAGAAGGCTTATGAGGAGCATGAGAAGGAGCACCATCACCATCATCATCATGAAGATGGAGAGTGCTGCTGTTGTGGCGGACATCATGACGATGATGACGAGCATGAGCATCATCACGATCATGACCACGAGCATGAACATCATCACGATCATGACCATGAGCATGAACATCACCATCATCATGCAGATGACGTATTTACAAGCTGGGGAACAGAGACTCCTAAGAAGTATGAGAAGGCAGAGCTTGACAGCATATTAAAGAAGCTTTCTGAGAGTGAAGATTATGGTAAGGTTCTCCGTTCTAAGGGTATGCTTCCTTGCACAGATGGAACATGGATGTATTTCGACCTTGTACCAGAAGAATATGAGATTCGTGAGGGAAGTGCTGATTTCACAGGAAGAATCTGTGTAATCGGTTCTGAACTTAAGGAAGATGCACTTAAGGAACTTTTTGAAGTTTAATCAGTGTTTAATAGAAGAACACATTTTTACAACGCATTTATAATGAAACGATAGCGCAAATGCGCGGAAATGAGGATAAATATGGCAAATGAGGAATATCAGATTCCGATTTTCTTGATTAACGGTCAGCTTGACAGTGGTAAAACAAGATTTATCTCCGATACTATAGCAATGGGACAGTTTGCAGACGCTAAGAATAAACTTCTTATTGTGTGTGAAGAAGGTGAAGAGGAGTACAGCGAGAAGCTTCTTAAGGACAACGGAGTTGATATGGTTGTTGTTGAGAAGGAAGATTTTAATATCAAGACTCTTAATGAACTGGACAAGAAGTATGATCCATGGATTGTTATTGTTGAATATAACGGAATGTGGGATCCAGCACTTATTCTTGGAAGTGAGAAGCCAAGAGGATGGCAGGTATACCAGTCTATAACTTTAGTTGATGCCAATGCATTTGGCTTACAGTGGGCTAACATGAAGTCTATTATTGCAGAGTCTGTTAAATATGCTGATATGGTTATCTTTAACAGATGCAAGTCAGGTATGGACCTTGGCAGCTACAGAAGAAGCATGAGAGCATTAAATCCTGCACTCCAGATTATCTTCGAGGACGAGAAGGGTGACCAGGTTGCTATATCTGAGCAGCTTCCATATGATATCAATGCTGATGTTATTCAGGTTGATGATGAAGATTATGGTATCTGGTATATGGATGTGTCTGAAAGACCGGAAGTATACGCAGGTAAGAAGGTAAGATTCAAGGGACAGGTTCTTAAGAACAAGTACTTTAAGGATAAGAATTTCGTTCCGGGAAGAAAGGTTATGACATGCTGTGCAGAAGATACACAGTTTATCGGTTATATCAGCTTCTACAACAACATAGCATCTCTTGAAAACAGAGAATGGATATGGGTTACAGCTACTATTAAGTATGAATTCCAGATGGCATATAAGAAGAAAGGTCCTGTTCTTTATGTTGAAAGCGTAGAAAAGACAGGTGCACCTAAGGAAGAGATGGTGTTCTTCTAATATGATACAGGATATATGGCCAAAACATCTGGACAACCAGTATAAGAATCTTAAGCCAGGCAATGAGGATACTGTGTTTTATTTTCAGGGTTCCTCATTACTTGCAAGATTGTCAGAACATTTTAATTCACAGAATCCTGAAGAAAATGTATTAATATATCCACAGTATAGTGAGTTTGTTCAGGGGATAAAGTCTTCTTACGGAGACAAGGCTGTGGATAACTTTGAATTCATATATCTGTTGTCAATTGATGAGGAACATTTTTTCCTTGCAAGAAAGACGGGAAGCCTCGAAAGAGGTACATTCTTGGGAGAGATGGCTGATTCAGCGCTACACAAGGATATGTATTCTTTCGTCAGAGGATATGAATTCATAGGAGTTGATTCTTTCCGTAAGGCACAGCCAAGAGAGCATGCTTATGCGGCTATTACTGCATTTCATCTGTATGGCTGGTACAGGGATAATCATTTCTGCGGAAGATGCGGAAAACCACTCAAGCATGATGACAAGCAGAGAATGTTACGCTGCGACTGCTGTAAGAATATGGTATTTCCTAAGATATGTCCAGCTGTTATTGTTGCAGTTACAGACAAGGACAGAATTCTTCTTACTAAATATGCGGGAAGAACTTACAGGAATTATGCTCTTATTGCTGGATTCACTGAGATTGGTGAAACAACAGAGGAAACTGTAAGCAGAGAGGTTATGGAAGAAGTAGGTGTGAAGGTTAAAAATATCACCTATTACAAGAGCCAGCCTTGGGGACTCAGCGGTTCTCAGCTTCTTGGTTACTTCTGTGAGCTTGACGGTGACGACACAATAACTCTTGAAGAAGATGAGTTATCGGTCGGCACATGGGTCAAGGCAGATGATATAGATGTAATTGACGACCATATCAGTCTCACAAGGGAAATGATTGAGAAATTCCGCAGTGAGCATGTGAGTCACAATTAATTGTAATCTTTAAAACTAATATTAAGATCTATGGTATTACCACTGACACCGTCTAACTTAGCGGATTCAGTGTACTGCCATATAGAGAATTTATATGGGAAGTAAGGTGTGTCTGAATAATAGGCAAACCACTTCTCATATTTTTCTAAGCGGGTAAGGTCAAGTCTTCCAACGAAGCCCTTAAGGTTGGAATATATCATTGGCTTATAGCCTGCTTTTTCTATCTTGTCGCAGAATGCGATTATGATATCTGTAAGTTCTTCAGTAGTCAGATTCTCCTGTCTGTATGAATCACCCGAAATCTCCTCAAAGTCAATCACTACAGGATATGTAATCTTGTAAGGCTTGATAATATCAAGAACATAATCAGCCTCTTCTATAGCTTCCTGTTTCGTAATTGCAGATGAGAAGAAGTATGCGCCAATCTTAATATTATTCTTTATTGCGTCTTTTGCAAATGTATCAAATGAAGAATCAGTGTTCAGGATTCCATTGCCATAGCTTCTGAAACCACATCTTAACATGGCAAATTCAACGCCTTGTTCTTTTAATTTCTTAAAGTCAATATTCCCCTGAAACTTCGAGGCATCAACACCCATATGTGTTGTAACTTTACCGTCTTCATTGTATGTAATAATTCCTTTATCATCCTGCTTGAAATTCTCATCCTTATAATTATTCTTCGCAAGTTCAGGAAGTATCTGCGCAAATACATACTGATTCTTATTGTTCACATAGACTATATTATCAGGGAAATAGCTCTTAAGTATAGAAAGAGAACCTTCACCGTTAGTGAATCTTAACTTCATATCAGAAAGAAGATCCTCTTTCTCTTCTGACTTTAGTTTCTCAATCTCGTCATTGCTAAGCTTATCGGTATTAGTTGCAACGGTTGATTTTCGGTACTTAATAATGACACCGGTGGTCAGAAGACCGAACATTACAGTTGTCATAAAGAATATTAAAGTTGTTATCACAAAAGGATTGGTTTTCTTCGATTTCATAGTGCATCACCTCTATAATAATTAATTATGAGTTATTCATAAAAAGTATTTCTTGTATAAATGGTATATTAG
>ERZ1034949.530-NODE-530-length-24184-cov-22.966057_pt1 | contig 24184 bp, 28 predicted proteins | sample MGYA00520590_ERZ1034949 | MGnify/ENA primary metagenome ERZ1034949 (study PRJEB33766, sample SAMN09781752) | gut metagenome | biome: gut microbiome | host: Homo sapiens | place: Madagascar | study: EMG produced TPA metagenomics assembly of the PRJNA485056 data...
GTTGGATGTTTTTCTGCTCTTTACTTTTTTGAATATTATCTCGAACTCGCGTTATGTAAAAAAACACGGCGTCAGCCTTATGTTACTTATGTAGCTTATGTACTTATGTCTTCGCGGTAAGCGGTACAAGGGCGAACAGCCCTTAAAAGAGCAAAACAAGGTTCGCTTCCTTGCTTGCGTCACCCTGCGTTACCCAATTTAATTACGTAACTCGTTGATTTTCAATACGCGCTATATAATGGCGCAAAAAAGTGATGAAGTCAGGAGTGAACCCCCAATTACGAATTTGGCCATTTCGTAATTGGGGGCAACTTGATAGGAATTTTATACTTCATGACTCTCGCTTTATGGTTTTCGCAGTCATCGTTCAAAAAATAGCCTGTCAAATGTTTGGCAAATTATGAAATAATACTTACCTTTGCACTCGCAAACACGAAAAGACGACCATAGTTTGCATGGAGAGATGGCAGAGTGGTCGAATGCACCGGTCTTGAAAACCGGCGTACTGCAAGGTACCGGGGGTTCGAATCCCTCTCTCTCCGCTGAACTAACCGGACAATACCGGACAGTAAGCAGACAAGTCCCACAAATTCAATGATTTGTGGGACTTTTTTTATCCCCTTGTGTCTGCCTTAAAGTACACCTTTTCGCCCCTAAAAGACAAAGTTCGTAACCTAACTCATACCCCCGACAAACAAAAACGGAAAGGGGGTACAGATTGTCCGAAATTGGCGAAGTCCTGTCGTTATTTGGCTTGCCTGCATGGAACTCATTTTTAGAGAATTACAATAGTTTTGCAACTTAAAAAGTGAGTTATGAAATCGACATTCAACATTTGCTTTTACGCAAAGAAAGACAAGCAGAAAGCCAACGGTGCGTACCCCCTTTTCGCCCGTATCACAGTGGACGGCGTGGCAAGCCGTTTTAACACCAAGTTGGACGTGTTACCCTCTATTTGGGACGGCAAAATGGGCAAGGCTACCGGACGTACTGCGGAAGCCAGCCGCATAAACCGTATGCTGGATGATATAAACGCATCCTTGAACACCATTTACCACGAAATGCAGCGGCGTGACAACTACGTGACCGCCGAGAAAGTGAAGAACGAGTTTTTAGGTCATAGCGAAAGCCACGAAACAATCCTTTCATTGTTCCAAAAACACAATGACGATGTGAAGCAGCTTGTGGGCATATCCAAGACGATAGCGACCTACCGCAAGTATGAAGTCACACGCCGACACCTTGCTGAATTTATCCAAAGCAAGTACAACGTATCGGACATGTCCATTAAGGAGATTACCCCGATGTTCATTACCGATTTTGAGTTGTATTTGCGTACAGCTTGTAAATGTGGTTACAACACCACCGCCAAGTTCATGCAGTTCTTCAAGCGTATCATCATCATTGCCCGCAACAATGGCATACTGGTGAACGACCCGTTCGCCAATTATAAAATCCGGCTGGAGAAAGTGGACAGGGGGTATCTGACAGAGGACGAGATTAAAATTATCCTTAAAAAGAAAATGGTTTCCGAACGGCTGGAACACGTCAGGGACTTGTTCATCTTTGCCTGCTTCACCGGGCTTGCCTATATAGATGTAGCCGGGCTTACGCAAAACAACATTCGCAAATCCTTTGACGGCAACCTTTGGATAATGACAAAGCGGCAAAAGACCAACACGGACGTTAATGTTCCCCTGCTGGATATTCCCAAGATGATTTTGAAGAAGTACAAGGGTAAGTTACCGAATGGCAAGATACTTCCCATAATCAGTAATCAGAAACTAAATGCGTACCTGAAAGAGATTGCCGATGTGTGCGGTATTAAAAAGAACTTGACATTTCACATGAGCCGGCACACGTTCGCAACGACTACCACGCTGTCAAAGGGCGTACCTATTGAAACGGTGTCTAAAATGTTGGGACACACGAACATTGAAACGACCCAAATCTATGCCCGCATCACTAACAGCAAGATAGGCAGCGATATGCAGAGGCTTGACAAGAAGTTTGTCGGCATCGAAAAGATTTACAAGGAAGTCGCTATGTAATCTTGATTGTTGGGAACTGGTCACAATTTGTGACCAGTCCTTACTATTATTCCAACATTACTAAATCCCCTAAAATATACGATTATGGACTTACAGATTATCCAAAACAAAATTTTTGAAGTAAGAGGTTACCGGGTAATGCTCGATTATCATTTGGCAGAACTCTACCAAGTGGAAACACGAACCTTAAAGCAGGCGGTCAAGCGCAATATCGAGCGTTTTCCGGGCGATTTTATGTTTGTACTTTCCAAAGAAGAAGCCAACTTGCTGTTATCCATAGGGGTATCACAAAATGTGATACCTCCTGACTACAACTTTGGCGCAGCCTTGCCTATGGCTTTCACAGAACAAGGCGTAGCCATGCTTTCTTCGGTTCTCCGTTCCAAAGTAGCCATAGAAGTAAACATTTCAATCATGCGGGCTTTCGTCCTCATGCGCCAAATGGTAATAGGTTACGAGGAGCTGTTAAGGCGCATTGAGGAACTGGAGGCAAGCACCGATGCACAGTTCAACGAACTGTACCAAGCCCTTACCCAGCTTCTAAGCCAGTCGAAGCAGCAGAAAGAACGCCGTCCGGTAGGTTTCGTTACCTATGACCGTTTAGGTAACAAATAGGTAATAATTTCGGTAGCTAAACTTCTCATTTATCGGGTAGCTCAATCACTACCCGATATTTTTATACTATTTTACAATCATCAATCATATACTATTCATACGTCTACCTGTTATTTGGATTTTATAGCCAATGTAAATGATTCCATATTTCCTAAAATTTCAGTTTTAATACTTAATGAGAAAATATCATCGCTATAATTACAATCGTTTTTTTTAGCGAAATTATATATATCATCCGGTAAACTTAATGAAAGTATTCTTACTATACTGAGTACAGATTCTTGAAACTTTGATATGGCATAATTCCGTTCTTCAGGAGATAGTATTGATAGTGATAATTCTAATTTATGGATATATAATTCTTCTCCTTGTAATGATAGTACTAAATTAGATAACCCATCTTTTTTTATAAGGTAATAATTCGTAATACTATAAAATTCATTTAATCCATCAAGTTTTTTCCATTCGCTAAATTCGCCTAATTGCAAATCAGATAATGCTTTGCAGCAACCACCAATATTATTAAAAAGTTTAATTTTCATTTTATTCGTAATAGAAGATTCCATATATAATGGAGCTTGTGCAGCTTTTTTGAAATAATCTTTATAATTAGCAGCATCTTGATATGCAAGGAATGCTATTTTATGCTTTATACGATTAATTCGTTTCAGATTTAAATGTCCATAATACAGTATATAAAATTTGATTTTACATTTTTCATATTTGTCTTTATCTCTAAATATTACATTAAAAGCAACAAACATTATTTCGTAATTCATATATAATGTTAATCCCCAGTAGTAAGGAATAAATAAAATCGTTAGAATCAAAGGTAATAAGAACTGTTGGGAAACGTCATTCCAATTAGTTGTATTAAATTCTATAATTGTTTTGTATAATGCAAATCCTAAATAAACTAGCCCGATAATAATAAGCAACTTATTTAGGCATGAATGTGTTTTTTGGTAATCTTTGCCATTCTCTGTATAATATTCAGAATATACGCTAAGTGCAGTTATAAATGCTACAACAGGAAGAGCTATCAATTCAGTAATCAAACTAAATGAATATAGATTTATCATGAATTGTACGATGGCTGTAACTGCAATATTACTTTTAATTAAGTCAGTAAAATAACCAAAATCTTTTATTCTATTTAATGTAAAAGCAGTACCTAATGCAGAAAATATCAGCCATACAACTGTATCTTTCAAAAGAAATATTCCCCAAATATTTAATAAATAAAGTAGTATAACAATTATAGATGCATAAATAGCCAAAGTTGTATATATAACTACCAATTTGAGGGTAAATGCAGATATTATAATTCTTTTCAAATGGCATCTCCATCTGTTCTTAATTAGAAAATAAACCAATAGGATAACTAACCAAATTAGAAAAGCTAATTCCCTATTTGAAAAAACGCTTAAAATAGCACTCATTTTTGCTTAAAATTATGTGTAATTCGTCTAACTGACCTTTTAGTAATTCCTGAATATCTATTTGGTCTTGTTTTTTAATTTTTTCTTCCAAAGGAGAAGAAAAAACACCTGTATAAAAAGTATGATTTTTTAGGGGATATCCGCATCTACTAATTAAATAAGTATTGGAAAAACTTAAATCTAAAATGTTGTCACAAAAATGTAAATTAAAAACTAAAAGTCTATTTTCTCTAAGAGTTTGAGGGAATCCGTACGCTATTGCAGAGTAATCAATTATTATGGGTATAGCAAAAGTTCCAACTATAACCACAGAATCCTTGGCTTCTACAAATTCATACAGATAATTTTTAGCTAACTGTTCTAAATAGTGCTTACTTAAATTAATAGGCTTAGTATTGACGAATATTGGTTTTTCTTGTATGCTATTGGGCAAGGTTATACAAATACCTTGTAATTCTGAATTGTCATTATTTAAGTTAAAAGATAGTTCAAGTGAATCTATCTTTTCTTTTATTGCTGGCGTATGAATTATCATATCTTTACTAATTCCATACTCAAAACTCTGTTTTGATGTATAGTAGGATAAATAGCTAATAATTAGAGCTATTACAGATATAATTATAGGCAATACTGCCATGATAAATTTTAATATTTTCTTCATAAACTATTTTTTTATAAAGATACGAATTATCAATCATTTAATGGATTGAATAGCCTACAACTTCGATTTCCAGTGAATGGATGTGTCCGTTCCTGAAAATGGTTGACTCGGTTTGGTATGTTTACTGATATTGGTTTACTCTATCTCTGGATAAGGTTGACTTACCGGGTCCTATCCCTGGGCGGAGTTGACTGAGGGCTACGCCCTCAGTCAACTCCGCCCAGGGATAGGGGCAAAGCTACAAAAAAATTTTATGGCGTCAATGTCTCCCTGTCAAGGTTGTCAATCGCCCTTTCTCTGTAGCTCGTCCATCCTCGTTTGAACCTGCCTGTACGTCCAGCGGCCTCCATTGGCGTGAGCATCTCAATGCTCCTGTGCGGACGTTCATTGTTGTAGAATGGCACGGCTGCATGCATTGCCTCCCAGACTTCCTCTATGTCATGGAGCTCTTTGTCCTTTAAAAGCTCATTTTTAAGAGTGTTGTTGATGCGCTCGGCCTCGGGATTATCTTTGGGATTACCTGATTCTGTCATGCTGATACGAATCTTATATTGATGCAATACCTCAATATAGTCCGCTGACGTGTATTGCGTTCCACGGTCGCTATGATGAATCGTAGATGACAGATCCACTTCATAAGACAATAGTACGTCTATGGCCATATACAGAGCTTCCAAAGGGTAAACCGTTTCCAATGTAGGACCTACGCTGTAACCTAACAGTATCTTGGTGTATGAGTCAAGGACAAGACTCGCATAACAAAAAATACGTTCTTGACTAATGGTATCTATCAGGGGTATATACGTTATATCACTGACTATCACTTCTCCGATGCGTGTGAGAATCAAAGACTTGATCAGGTGGGATATGTGGGGTTGCCATGAGTCGAATCGGTGGTGCGGGGCGTACGCCTGCGCCTGCGCAGCTTATAGCCGTATCGGTCGAATATCTCACAAAAACGGTCTCGGCCTATTGCTGATGCACTGCCGAACTCCCTTATATACATAATCCAGATCTTCAATCCTCCGATACCGGGATCTTTTCTCCGGACTTCTTCTATATAACGAACAGCCAGCTCTTCCATGACCACGCGACGCATATACGCGTCCGCATCGTGCTTGTAATAAGCCTGTTTACTCTTACCAAACAGCCCGCACAACTCCGACACCGTGTAGATGCCGGAGTGCTGTGCGTACAGGCGTCTCACTGTTTGGTACCAGCTTTTTTTCTCACGGGAATGTTGAACATCTCTTCTGCGACATCTATCATCGTGTTCAACGCTTCGGTGCGCATCTTCTCCTGACGGAGTTCCTTACGCAGGCGCGTAACCTCTGCCCGCAGCTTGTCATAATCTTCCTCGCTGGCATCCTTCTTCTTTTTTCTCATAGTCGGAATCTCTGGAAGTTCAGATGCAAAGTTACGCACAATATACTCCACGGTACGTACTTGAACTCCATTTTCTTCCGCTATCTCGCCATAGCTGAGATCTGTTTCCGCATATTGCCGTAGGACTTCATCGCGGATTGCTTGTCGTTTTTGTCTTGGCAGACTCTGAAATTTAATCATCTTTTTTGACTCGTTAGGAGTCAACTTTTTTCAGAACGAGACAATGGTTTGCATACTTGTAATTATTATCTTTCTCCAACTGGCACATTCCCCGAAACGCCAACCGTGCGTGGCATGGCTGACTGTATTCCGTGAAAAGAGCCGTTGGAAACCCGCACAAGCGTACCGCAAGATGAACTTGCCATACCCTTGCCTTTCCCGCCCGCATGGAGTGTTCCCTAAAGGATGAAAGGGAACAAGCACTTTTTCCCTGTTTCCCTATCTGTAAATCTTCCTCATTATGCAGTCCCCCAGCCGGGACAGCCGTTTTTATCATTTCAATAGGCAAAGGTAGTTACGTGTTCTTCACGATTTTGCAAGGTCGAGCCGTTCCGGTTTGGCGAAAAAATCTTCCCTGCTCTGCGAGGTATTTTTTGCCAAAACCCTGCAAACTCTAAACACTACCCTTTTGAGCCTATGTGAAACGAAAACGACCGACCCGACCGGAAGACGCATAAAAAAAGTCGGATTTACGGGAAGCAGGAAAAAAGTTCAGTGAAACTTCAACTCCCTCACCTCTCAAATCCGCATAAAATTAAAAACTTAAAAATTACAGCAATATGAAAGCAAAGGTATTATCGGAAGCAAAAGTTTATGTAGGCACTTACGCCAAGTATAACAACGGTTCATTGGTTGGGGCATGGCTCGACCTTTCGGACTATTCGGACAAGGAAGAATTTTACGAAGCCTGCCGGGAACTTCACAAGGACGAGGAAGATGCGGAATATATGTTTCAGGACTGGGAGAACGTGCCGGAGGGCTTAATCGGCGAAAGCTGGATTTCTGAAAACTTCTTTTCCTTGCGTGATGCGGTGGAGGATTTGGACGACACCGAGCAGGAAGCCTTTTTCGTGTGGTGCAACTACAAAAGCCATGATTTGAGCGAGGAAGATGCGGACGACCTTATACGTGATTTCCGGGACGAGTATCGGGGACAATATGACGATGAAGAAGATTTCGCCTATGAAATCATAGAGGAATGTTACGACCTGCCGGAGTTCGCAAAGACCTATTTCGATTATGAAAAGTTCGCCCGTGACCTGTTTATGTGCGATTACTGGTTTGATGACGGTTTTGTGTTCCGGGCGGCATAATCAAATACCAATTCGGGCGGGGTATCAAAGCCCTGCCCGCTAAAAACAACCAAGTTTATAACCATAAAAAATAAGACATCATGCAGTCACTTAACAAAAACGGGGTAAGCATTACCCAAACACCGGGAGAAGAAAAATTCGTGAAATGCTGTTTAGGGGCTTTCAGGGGACAGGCTTATTTTCAATATGACTACCGCCACACGGACGGCGAACTATTCAGCACGGTAGCCAAAACGCTGGACGAGTGCCGCCGTAGGCGTGACGAGTGGATAGCGAAAAAAGAACGGAGTAATAAATAGGTAAAATTTAGGGATATGAAAACGACAGAAGTAAACAAGGAGCTTATCGGCAAGCGTTGCGAGTGTATTTTACAGGCTTAATGGTAACGGGGATTATCGAGAACATCCAAGACGACCAGCATTCCACAGCGGTCAAAGTCCGTTTCGACCATCCGCACCAGTGGGGCGATGATTTCTACACGGAGGACTGGGCATGGGGGCGCAAGATGGACGAGTTCGGGGCACTGCACCATCTCAGATTGTTATTCGATAAGGCGTATTTTCAGACAATGACCGTAGTGCAAAAATTATAAATATATCTGCTTTACTTTTAATGCTTTCGCTTTTTTATTTTTAACTCCACTATTGATAGTGGATATATGACCATCTATTTTGATTGGTTCTGAATAGAAATCTAAATCTTCTTTATTATTAAATCTTTCAAAATTAGAATATAAAAACACTTCTTTAAGATAGCAATCTAATAAAGCTTGTATCTTTTTATCTGAAAACTTTTCAAAGTCCTTATATTCCATTGTTGTATTTGTTTTTGAATTATCAATCTGTAATATTATCTTAACTTCATTGTTGCTTGTTGTTCTGATTTCAAACTTATATTTCGAGTGTTCATCATAAGGTTTAAATGCCATATTTGCTCCTTTTCTTAACAGTATTTTTCTAAGAAGTCTTGTACTATTATGAAATACAATATTAATCCCCATACGCTCGGATTTGTTTAAGTTCATCCACCAATCTTTGAATTCCAACAATTCGAAAGCAGGAAGATGCTTTAATATATTGTACTTATTTATATAAGTAATAAAGTTAGCCCCATAATATGTCATTGCATTATATCTAATAAAAAATAATTCACTGTCTGTTAATTGGGCACGTATTATTTTAAGATAGTTATTTTTAATATTTTCTCTAAGGTCTGATTTGTCAAGCAAATCATATATTCGGTATAGTGTTCTAAAACAAGCAGCTATTTTTGTCCTATGTTTAATATAGAATGACATATACAAATTCAAAGAAACCTGTCGGTTCTTATCATAAGATATTGTTGGTTGGAATTTTTTCTGTAAAGAAATCTTTTCAACATCATAGAAGTCTTTATTATTGTAATTCATTTCTATAATGTTGTTTTGTTGTTTTTTTACAATCTGTCCACATAATTCTGCTGTTTCTGATTGATATAGTCTTAATAGTTCAAAGAATAAATCATTAAATCGTTGATTTTCTATTTGTTCTTTGTTCTTTTCGGTTACGGCTCTTTGCTGATTAAATGTTCGGATTAGAATTAAAGTGCTTATAAGAGCAAATATAGTTCCCAATACGCCACCAATGAAATCTCCATATGTACCAAGGAGTTCATGATTAACAACGTATTCATCATCAAAAAAACGAAGTATATGTTGCCACTTAAAAATGTAGGCAAATATGCCAACAAAGAGTAGTGTAACAATTATATAAAATCGTTTTTTCATTAGAAGTTTATCAAACCAATTATCTTTTGTTTCCATAAGTTTAAAATAGATTATCGGCTACAAAATTACTCATAAATAAAACACCCAGCAAAATCTTGCCGAGTGTTTATTAACATATTCATTCAAAACAGTTTATTCGTTCTCGTTACTGTCATTGTTGAACGAGAACGAAACCTGCTGCATTTGCTTGAAGCTGTCGATAACATAAATGTCTATCGTCTGCTGGTCTGTCGATGCCGATGTGTAGTAGAGCCTGAACGTTTCTTTCTCCAGCGGGTACAGGTCATTGAGCAGGAACACCGTACCGTTATCCATTTCCAGCTTCCCTTTGCCGTCCGGCTGGAAATACCGTATCTGATAGGTAGTCGGCTGGTAATAGCCGCCACGCACCAGTTGGCAGCGTATTTCGGCGGTTTCCCCGACTTTCAGCCTTTTGGGCACTGGCAGCGTTTCGATGCTGAACGGGTATGCCTGCTGAATATCCAAGTTGTCATTACAGGCGGTGACAAGCACGAGGGCGGCCACGATGCAGCAGCCCATGATGATTTTATACATTACATTCTTCATATACATTATTATATAGCGGTCAGTTGATAATGAATTTCAGTCCCAAAGATACCTGCGTGTGGAACTTGCCTATGTCCGAGCCGAACAACGCCCGTTCCCTTGCGTTCAGTAGCAGAGCCACCCGGTCGGTCAGGTAGGCTTCCAGTTCCAGCGTTAAAGCCCCGCCGTAAACGAAGCAGTCCTTATCCAGCAAAGTAGAGCCGTCCGGCAACAGCTTTTCGCTTCGGTTGCTTGTTTCATACCCGGCGAGTGCTGACAATCCCAATGAAAGGAAAAAGGTCTTACGCCTGTCCGATAGGAATTTCAGGTAATAGCCGCCCTCTGCGGTGAACTGTTCGACCGGAATACACATATCCTTGTAGTCATACTTCTTGTGCAGGTATTCCCCGCCAATTACCCAGCGGTTGGCGTTCTTGGTGTAAACGCTGTACGCCGCCCCGATATGGTAGGCGAAATCCGTGTTGTCGTTCCAATGCACCCCGTCCGCCATACCTACCGTGACCTGCAAGCCTTTCATGCCCGGCAGGTATCTTTGTGCGTGTGCCTGAAATGAGGTCAGGCACAGCGCAAAGAGCATCATTATAAAGATGTGTTTTTTCATTTCCTATTTGATTTTGAGTTCGTTAATCACTTCTGCGTTCACGATGTCGGCGTTTTCCACCCGGATAACCTGATGCCGCCCGCCGTTCTTCTCGTAGAGTTCCACCAACAGCAGCTTATCATCAGGAATGGTGAACTTCGCCAGGGCGTACACCGTGCGGACGGTCGTTTTCCCGGCAATCTCTATCACCTCGTTGTAGCTGCGTACCGCATCCAACACCGTTTCCTGAATAGCCGTACGCTTCGGCACTTTCTTATCGACAATCTTAAACTTGATGAAATCGGTATCGAAAGGCACGTTGGAACTGTTCTTCGTTTGCGTATGTACGTAGAGCATCCCGTTATAAGTATAAATGCCCTTGATTAAGAACTGTATGCCGAAACGCTTGCTACCCAAGTGGCGTACTTTCCGGTCATTGTTCTTGTAGATGCTCTGCATTATCAGCTTCACCAGCAGCGGGCTTTCATTACCCAGTTCCCGGAAATAGATGTTCATGCGGGTATGCGAGAAGTCGGACGTATCTTCATTCTCCAAGAAGTCTTTCATTTCGATGTTGAGCATTTCCGGTTCACGGGCATATTTGGCATTAAATGAAAAGAAACTGCCGTCCTCGCAAATGACGGAGAAGTTCGTTTCGCCCGGAAAGCCCTTTGTTGTGGCTTTTACCCTGATTACGTTCTCCGCACCGTCCGCCTTGCCCGCTATGATGTGGTTGCTTCCCAAATCCACGTAGCGGACGGCGGCGGGGAAGATGATATGCACCGTCTTGGCAAAGGTCACTTCCACACCGTAGGGCGTTACCATTTGTCGGTACGGGAGTTTCCGGGTAATCCCCTGATACAAGTCGTTGCCAGCCGCATACTTCACGGTGTCGGTTTCCTGTGCGTTTGCCGCACACACGCCCAGCAAGAGGGCGAACATTACAAAAATCTGTTTCATTGTCAATTAAAATTTTAACGGTTGATAAAATGGTTATTGTTGTTTGGCGTAAAGCATCACCTTGTACCCGGCTTTCAGCTTCACTTTCACGGTTCGGAACTTCTTGGCGAGGTAGCCGGACGTTCCTTGCAGCAAGCCCCTTGTTACGTCCATAGCCACCTGTTGCCCGGCACTTTGGGCAAAGGAAATGCTTGTACCCAGCCCGCTTCCGATATTCGCCATAGCTTCGTTGAACGCTTCCTGCTCCATAGAGGACGGGACGGAAAGCCCTTTTTGCCCGTCCGTGTCGAACACGGCGAGTTCCACCGGGATGATGTTGCCAGCGTACTCAATCGAGGACACCTGTATGTCGAGCCGTTCGCCCTGCACCTTTGCCGTCCCCGCCACAAGGGTGTTCTTCGGCACGACTATGTTTCCCGCCTGCATGGGTTCGAGCAGCCGGAGTTTCACCGCCTGCCCGTCCGTCAGGGTTTGGTCTTGGTGGATGCAGGCGGCTATCGTGTTCCTGCCCATAGCGTAGCCCGTGCCTACCGCCGTGTTGAAGCCGTAGTTTCGTGGCTGGCTGTAAGCCCGGATGAAGTCGGCATCGCTCATGGGTTGCTGCAATCCCGATACGGTCGTTTCCCGGATTGCCTGCACGGGCTGGGCTTGCGGCTTTTGGGTGACAGTCCCGGCAACAGGCACTTGTGCCGTTTGCCCGTTCTGCCCGCCGTCATTCATGTACTTTGCCGCCAGTTCGTAGGATTTTTCCAAGAGTGCCATTTGGTCGTCAGCCGTAGGCGTGGCGTTCTGCTGCTGTTGCAGTCGGTCGGTCAGTTCCGCCACCTGCCGCTTCAAATCCTCTTTTTCCTCGTCCACCGCCGGGGTTTCATAGAACGTGCTTAATTGGCGGTTGATGTCCCGGTAGGCGTATGCCGAAGAAGCACCGCCACCCCTTTGTGGCTTCGGATCATCTTCCGGCATCAGGTCGATTTCCGTTTGCGGTTCTTCCGTTTCATCGTCCCCCGTGAAACCGAACTCCTGCAAGGACTGTATCTTGTCCTACTGTTTGCGGTTCAGCATCGCCTGTTCGTAAGCCTTTTGCTTGTCGGCTATAATCCCGTCCTCTGCGGGCAGGGGTATGTCGGCATTGAAACCGCCCACGCTTTCCACATTCACGTCCTCTTTTCCGGAGGGGACGAATATCAGGTACATACACCCGGCAAAGGCAAGGAACATCAGCGGGAAGACTATCATTTTCCTGCGCTGCTGTACCTGTTGCGGGGTAAGTTCCCGTTTGGGTTTCTTTTCCTTTTCAGGCTTCCCGTCCGTCTGTGGTACGGTCGTGCCGTTCTCATTCTTCTGTACTTCTTCCATATTGCGGTCTGTTTAAGGGGTTGATACTGTTGATTGTGTCATTGCCTTGCAATGGCAGTTGTTTGATATGTTCTATTTGCAGCCGCCTGCCGTTCCGTTTCCCGATATTGTAGATTGATGAAACGGTGATGTAGATAGACAAGCCGCCGAAAAAGAAGAACATCACGAGGATAACCGCCAGCCTTTTGCCCGGCGTAATCCGTCCGCACATTCGGCGCAGGCAGTCGTCCGCCCAGTCCTGCACCTGTTCGATATAGTTTCGTTTCCTTTCCATACGGCTATCTCTTAACGGTTTGCAAATCCTTGTTCTCGGTAATGGTGAACGCTTCGATGATGAAGCCGTGCGGGTTGTTGTCGCTCCGTGTGGCGTTGAGCAGGCGGCACGAGGTCACAAGGCTTCGCACCGTCAGGCTGCTTTCCCGGACAATCAACTGGCGGGCATACGTGTTCACCTTGTAGGGGTACTGGTCGAAGTCGCATTTCACGCTGTCAATCTCCACCGTCTGCGTGACGTTTCCGGAAATCACCCGGTTGTAGTAGCCCTTTTCCGCCAAGTCCTTCTAATAGTTGAAAGCGGTCTTGTCGGCGAGGAACAGCGAGCGTTTGATGTTGCTTTCGATAGCCCCCTTGTCGGGTGATAAGGTGAAGAAAAGCTCGTGGAAACGCCGCACGTGCGATTTGGCTTCAACGGGTCTGTTCTGTGATAAATCCTGCGAGAGAGCCAGCATCAGGCTTTTGCCGTTGTCGAGGACGTATATCTTCTGCCGCTGCTTTTCGGCGAAGCTGTACGAGTTCCACACGGCAAAGCCTGTCACCAGTGCGCATAGGCAGATGAATACCAGCGCAAAGAGCCGGATTTGCCGGAAACTCGTTTCGATGTTCGTTAATGATTTAAATTCCATATATTAAATTTTGATGTTGGTTATTTGAGTAGTTTCCCGGTTACTTTCCCGCTTGCCGCACCGACTGCAGCCCCGGCGATTGACCCAGCCCGTGCCACGTTGCGGTTATAGGCAGACGTGCCGCCAGCCGACACTATCCAGCTTGCCACCGTAGGAATGGTGAAGTAACCCACGATGCCGATAATCATAAAGATTACATACACGGTGCTGCTCCCGTCAGGAATGAAATTCGGGTCTGAAAATTTCTGAATGTCCTTTTGGAGCATCAGCGTTTGTATGCGTGCCAGCACGCTGCTGAACAAATCGGACACGGGCAACCACAGGTAAATGGAGATATAGCGTGAAATCCACTGGGTCAGCGTGCTTTGGAAACCGTCATAGACGGAAATCGCAAACGCCAGCGGACCCAGTATCGAAAGCACAATCAGGAAGAACGTGCGCAGCGTGTCTATAATCAGCCCCGCCGCCTGAAAGAGCATTTCCAGCAACTCCCTGAACCAGTCCCGGACGGACTTCTTTATATTGTACGCCGCCCTGTCCATGTACATACCCGTCATAGTCACCATGTCGGAGGGCGACCAGCCCAGTTCTTCCAGTTGCCTGTCAAATTCCTCGTCCGATGCGAGGTAAGCCGTTTCGGGGCTTCGCATCAGGGCTTCATATTCCAGTCGGTCTTTCTGCGCCCGGTACTCGTTCATGTCGAAAGTCTGCGTTTCCATAAGCTGGTTGCACCCTTTCACCACTGGCGACAGCACCGTGTTGATAGTCCCCAGCACGAACGTGGGAAAGAACATGATGCACAGCCCCAGCGCAAAGGGACGCAGGAGCGGGTACACGTCTATGGGTTCGGCACGTGCGAGCGACTGCCACACTTTTGCCGCCACGTAGAACAAAGCCCCCAATCCGGCAATACCTTTGGCTACCCCCGTCATGTTGCTGCACAAGGGCATCATTTCATCGTACAGCACCCGCAACACTTGGTGCAGGTTGTCAAAATCCACTGCTGCTAATAACATAGGCATACCGATTTATATGTTACCAGTAGCGTTCATCCGCCGAGCCGTAGAGAGCCAGCACCCGGTCGGTGTCGTTCTTCTTCTTTGCCCGCAGGTAGGACACGGATATGTTCTTGCGGGTGTAGTAGTTCACGAGGTTGCGGTAGTTGAGCAGGCTTCGATAAGCGTTGTCGATGATTGCCAGCCGTTCGGCATCCGTTAGCGACATACCCGTGATGTTCACTACATTTTTCAAGTCCTGCAACACGTCCGAGCTTTCCGACATCAGTTTGGCATAGCCGAACGAGATTGCCGACAGTTCGTCAGGCGTGAAATTCGGGTCTGCCAGCATGTTTTGGAAGTTGCGCACGTAGATTTCGGATATTTCCGCCACCAGTTCAATGGACTTCTTCACCTTGACACCGCCCTTAACCACGTCATGCACCGCTTTGAGCGCATCGTAATATTTTTTACCCTGCTGGAAAATCTTCTGCGCTTCCATGAAGCCGTCCAGCGTGTTCTTGGCTGTGGTGGAAGTCTGCACTATCTGCTTGGTGGTGTTGATGATACCCTGTGCCAAGTTTCCGGGGTCTGACACCACCCACTGGGCGGATGCCTTGCCGATGAAGCAAAGGCATACCGCCATAAGGAGAATTGTTTTCTTCATGTTCCTGATTTTTAAGTTGTTGATGATTGGGGATTGCGTTTGCTTTCCGCAAGCCGCTTGATAGCCAGTTCAAGGTTGCCGCCCAGCTTCTCGGCGAGGGCGAACAGTTCCATTTTCTCGCTTTCCTCTGTCGTGTACGTGTAGTATTCGTCCAATGAAACTTCTGTGGCATATACCGCCGACTGCGTGCCGCCCAGCGAGAAGAAAACTTCCTTGTACTTCCGTCCGGGGTGGTTCGCCATGTTGATAGACAATATCTGCGAACGCTCCTTGTCGGTCAGTCCCAGCAGGTTTTGTATGCTGTCAAACTTGTTCAGATATTTCCTTTGGTCTAACAGTATCTTGCAGTCCGAGTTATTGATGATACTCTCTTTCACTATGGGCGAGGAAATAATATCTTCCACTTCCTGCGTTACCACAATCGCTTCCCCGAAATACTTCCTGACGGTTTTGTACAAATATTTTATGTAATCCGCCATGTTCGCCGATGCAATCGCTTTCCACGCTTCCTCGATTAGTATTAACTTCCTTATTCCCTTTAACTTGCGCATCTTGTTTATAAAGGCTTCCATGATGATGATAGTCGTTATCGGGAATAAAATCTTGTGGTCTTTGATATTATCCAATTCAAAGACTATGAAGCGTTTATGCAGCAAATCCAGCTCCTTGTCGGAGTTCAGCAGGTAGTCGTACTCACCACCACGATAGTACGGTTCAAGCACGTTCAGGAAATTGTCTATGTCAAAATCCTTTTCCCTGACGTTCTTCTGTTCAAGCTGTCGGCGGTAATTATCCCGGACAAACTCGTAGAACGTGTTGAAGCAGGGCGTTACCGATCTGTCGCCCGTGATACGTTCGATATAGGCACTTACCGCATTGGACAATGCCACTTCTTCCGACCGCTTGGGGGCTTCATCATCCCGCTTCCACAGGGTGAGTATCAGGGTCTTGATACTCTCTTTCTTCTCGATGTCAAATACCCCGTCCTCGACATAGAACGGGTTGAACGCTATCGGGTTCTCGTTGGTGTAGGTGAAATAAATCCCGTCCTCGCCGTGCGTGCGGTTGTGGATAAGCTGGGACAGCCCCAAGTAGCTGTTACCCGTATCTACCAGCAGCACGTGCGCACCCTGCTCGTAATACTGGCGTACCATGTGGTTGGTGAAGAAAGACTTCCCGCTACCGCTCGGCCCAAGTATGAACTTGTTGCGGTTGGTGGTGATACCTTTCTTCATAGGCAAATCCGATATGTCAATGTGCAGCGGGCGACCGCTCACCCTGTCCACCATTTTGATACCGAACGGTGAAAGCGAACTCTTGTAGTTCGTTTCTTCCACGAACAGGCAGAGAGCCTGCCCCAAGAACGTGTAGAAACTTTCCTCTGCCGGGAAGTCGGCTTCGTTGCCGGGTATGCCCGCCCAAAAGAGCGTGGGCGTGTCGGTGGTGTTGTGGCGTGGCTTGCACTCCATTAGCGCAAGCTGGCTTCCCACATCGTTGCGTATGCGTTTGAGTTCGTCCCTGTCGTCACTCCATGCCATGACGTTGCAGTGGCAACGCACCGAGATAAGCCCCTTGCTGTGCGCTTCGTTCAGGTACTCGTCTATCCACTCCTTGTTCACTTGGTTGGCACGGGAATAGCGGGAGAGCGATTGCATATTCCGGGCGGTCTGCTCGAAGTTCTTCAAGTTTTCGGCGTGGTCGTCTATGAAGATGAACTGGTTATAGACGTGGTTACACGACAACAGCACGCCCACCGGGGCGGCGAAACTTAACCTGCAATCGCTTCTGTCGGTAGAAAGTTTCTCAAATCGGCAGTCCGTCCCGACCTTTCCGGGCAAATCTTCCACGTCCGAAAGCGTGTGCAGGCACAGTATATCGTCCCCGATACGCATTTCTTCCGGGTACAGCCCGATGTCTTTCAGGCAAGTAGTGTCGGTTTGCGAGAGCGAGAAGTATTTCTCGATGATGCCCGCCTTTCCGTCCTGTCCGGTGATTTCCGATGCCGCCAGCCGGGTAAGCGTGACAAAACCGCTGTCGTTCATAATCCTTTCAAACTGCCCGACCGCTTCGACGAACTTTGCAGCCGTTTCCTTGTCGGCTATTTCCTGTGGGACAATCCTGCCTCGGCATAGGGTGGAGAAGTCGCTCTGTCGGCGGCTTCTCTCACTTGTCGTCTTTGTCAGGAACAGGTAGCAGTAATGGTTCAGGAACGGGCGTTCATTAAAATGCCGTTCAAAACTCCGGGACAGGAAACTAAGCTCGTCCCTTTCCGTGTCGGGCTGGTAGTTCTCCTTGATGAAGAAGTCCTGCTTGTGTACTATGGAGTAGTCGGGCAGCACCTTGACCGCCTTGTACCATGCCGAATGTATGGCTTCGTACTCGGCACTGGTGACGGTGAACAGTTCGGGCAGTTCCACCCTGAAAGCCACCGTTATGTCCGCATCCTTTGAAATGATGCAGCCGTTCTCCACCGCCAAAAGTGGAAAATTCCTCTCCAGCGTGGTAGCCTTTAATGTATTCCTCATGTTCTTTCTTCCTTTCTTCTTTTGTAGTTGAACAGCCGGGGTATCGCCTTTCGGCTGATAATGAAGCGTGGGTGTCTTTTGCGTGCGGCTGCTTTCATCAGCCCGTGCGTGCCGTACCGTGCGTTGAGCCGGAACGTCTGCCACACGAGCAGCAGCGAAGCCGACACGATGGAACCGATACATATCCACTGGTTCACGCCTGCCATGAACAGGACGATGAACACCACGAAGACGGCAAGCAAGCCGCCGCAAAAGATAAAGAGGTACTGGCTTTTCAGCCCCTTGAACTCCACCGGCTTCCCGATACCCCTGTTTACCGGATATTCAGACATAGCCGCCGTTTTATAGGAAGAACGAACGCAGGATAGTGGCAGCGACAATTAAAAAGATACACGCCCCGAACCAACTGGCGGCAGTCTTTGAGGTGTCGGGGTCACCGCTTGAGTCGAGTAGGTCAGCCCCCTTACGGGAGCTTTCCCCTCTAAGAACCGTACGTGCGAGTTTCCCCGCATACGGCTCAAGCAACATGACCATTACCGACTTTGTTGTCGGTAGAGTCATCTCATTTTCGACTTTCATATTCATAATCTACTTTGCATTTTACGTTTACAACTGGTATGTACAAGAGTTCTTACCTTTTGTCCGCCGACTGTTTGTTCAGTGACGCTCCAAGGTCTTTCTCTGTCAATACGTTCTCCGCATATAGGACACACTTTATTCTGTCGTTTCCAAATGTTTATCAGAGATTGTCTGCCTTTCAGCGTTTGCTTCATTCGGTAGGTTTCTCTCCATTCGTAGTACGACTTATCGGCTGGGTCATACGGATTGGCATAATGTCGAACCTTGACGAACTTTTCATGGTGAATGGTTGGTAGATAGGTCAGTTCGAGATAATCAATCTTATCTTTCTTGCCCATATCTGCCGCAAATCTCCACGAACGTCCGTGTAGTGTTCTGAAATATTTATCCTTTACCCACCCTTTACATTTTTGTGGATGCCTGCGTCTTGCCCATTGCCATATTTTCTTGAAGATTTCCCAATCCATTCGATGGAATATCTCGCCAGAAGCACCATATTTATAATAGTTTCCCCAACCTTTTATGATTGGGTTCAACATCATGATAAGTGACTTCTGTTTTATACACTTGTTGGATTCTATCGTCTTGCGGATTTTATCGCAAAATCTCTTTTGCGCATCCTTTGACGGTCTTGTCAGCAATGTGTTGTTGCGGAACTTTCGGATATTGAAACCGAGAAAGTCAAATCCCTCACTTATATGTGTGATTTTTGTCTTTTCTTCTGATAGTGTCAGACCTCTTTCCGCAAGAAACTTGCGTACTAATGGAAGTATAACCAATTCTATCGTTTCCTTATCCTTTGCCGTTACAATAAAATCATCTGCATACCGTACAAGATGTATCTTAGAGTATATCTGTTTGTAATTCTTTTTATACTTTTTGATACAGTTTTCCAGTAATCCTTGTAACCCGTCAAGTGCCATGTTTGCGAGAGTTGGGGATATTATGCCGCCTTGTGGGGTTCCCTCTTCCGTGGGAAAGAGTTCGCCGTTGAACACGTAACCGCATTCAAGCCATTTTCGTAGTATCTCCTTATCCATAGGGATATTGTTGATTAGCCACTCGTGGCTGATGTGGTCGAAGCATCCTTTGATGTCCCCTTCAAGAATCCATTCGGGAGCGACCGAGCGAGAAAGAACGATGTAGCATTGCTCGATGGCATCATGCGTACAGCGATGCTTGCGGAATCCGTAAGAGTGGCTGTCGCCAGTGGTTTCCGCTATCGGGTCAAGAGCCATTAAGTATAATGCCTGCATCGCACGGTCTTTCATCGTTGGTATTCCGAGTGGGCGTAGTTTCCCGTTCTTCTTTTTGATATTCACACGCTTTAGAGGTTGTGGCTTGTAACCACGTCTTTTCAGAGTGAATATGGCTTTGGCTTTCGCCAATGGGGATGACCATGTAATCTTGTCAACGCCGGAAGTAGATTTTCCTTTGTTTGTCGTAACTCGTTTTACTGCCAATGCTTTGGCGTAGAACGAGTGGGTAAGCATCCATTGCAAGGCTTTTACCTTGTTATGCCTGCCTTCCCTCTGAGCCTTTACAATACGTGCTTGCAGCTTTTGGACAAAACGCTCACATTTGTTCCAGTCGATTTTCGACCAAAGTTCGTGAATGTCTATGTCTTCGGACGCACACGCCAATTTCTTTGCGTTCATTTGCTTTCCTTTCTTTAAAAGTTCTGTAAACTATCTTGTAAAGTGTCACCATAGGCGGAAGTCTGCCCACTTTCGTGTCGGATGATGTTGCCCTTATCAACCCGTGATATTGGTTCAATCCGTATCCTCCCCATTACAGGGAGGCATTCGCTTTTTCCGTTATCCTATACCCGCACCCCATGTAGGCTTGCCTTGCGGCTTGCTTACCAGCTCTGATGAACTGGAGAGGTTCGGGCTTACCGTGTTTTACATAAGTGACAAATAAGCGGGTTAGGTCCTGTCTATTCCACCGGCAGTGCTAATGTCCGTGTGTCCCCAAAATTCAAGAGGACAGCCGACTGCTTACCTTTTGGTTCGAGCCTGTCAACAACCTTTGGCTCGTTGTACTTTACGATGTTTATCGGACAGTCCACTTTCGTTGACCATACCGCTAAGCCAAGCTCCTCGCGCTGAATGGTGTTATCAGCCGTTGATTTCCCCTCACGGTTCAATCTCCTCCTTTCGGAAAGGCTACCTTGTCGGGACAGCTTCGTACAAAAGGATTACTCCCAATGCACGTGTCCGTAGGCTACTCCAGACGAAACTGGAGGTGTAATCTTAATGTTACACAATCACTTACGCAACTTCACGTCGCACAAATTTGTTATACACTTTTACCCCTCCAATCAAGCCGCAGACCGCCCCGATTGCGTACACCAGTTTTGTTCCGGGGTCGAAATACCCCGTGATTAGGTTCGTGGCTTCGGTGATGCCCGCCTGCCCGTTGCCCTGTGCGTAGGCACTTACCGCAGCGGCAAGGATAGCCGCCGACAAAAAGATTTTCTTTCTCATTGTGATTTGTTTTTAATGCCGGGCGGCGGGTGGGAAGTCCGCCTTTCCCGGCTGGTGAATAATTTGAAATTTTAGTGGTCGGGGATAGTCCCGTTTGCTTGGTTTTCAGGTTGCCAATCAACCGTAGTCACGTTGCTTCATATTGTTATATCTTATTATATTATAGGAAGTCGTTCATGTCGAACGCTTCGTGTTCCTTGCTTGTACCGCCAGTTTCGGCAGGGACGGCAGCCGTAGCCAGTTCCGCTTCGTTGCGTCCCAGCAGTTCCGCTACCTTTGCCAGTCCACCGTTGATGTTCTCCACCACCGCATCGTAGAGGTTTGTCCCCTCAATGCTTGCCAGTGTCCCGGCTGCTTGCCGCTGTTCCGCTTCTGTGGGGTTGTCGGCGTTCGCCGTGCGTACCGCTTTGCCCAGTTCGTCAAAGCTCACGCCCGTAGCCCGCCCGGTATCATCGTCACCGTCCATGTACCCGGCTATTTCCTCGTCCTCGTAGTCGGGTTCGTCATTCTCGTAACCGGGCGTTTCTTCCGGCAGTCCGTCAGCCTGCGGCGCAAAAATAGTATCATTTTCAGCCGCTTGCGGGAGGTGTCCCGATTTGTCCTGCGCTGTCCCGATTTGTCCACCAATCACCTGTTTTACAGCATAATAAATCACCGTTACTTTGCAGCGGAGTAACGAACCGTAGGGGGCGCAGGTGTAAAACCGGGCTGGTGAACGCAGGGCTTACCGTTCCACGCTAACCCCAATCCGTCCGTGACGGATTTCGATTTTCGTCAGAAAATAGCAAGGTGTGTTCTATGGCACATAGAACCGTTTTCCGTGCCTGAAAACGCCTTGCCCCTTGCGGGGGTAAAAATCACTCCGAAGTCGTAATTTTTTAATCCAAAGAAGTATGGAAACAAGAAGAAACAACAAGGGCGGTCGCCCCGCCCTCGCAGACCCGGCGAAACATCGCCATGTCCTTTACCTGAACGACCGGGAGAACGTCCGCTTCCTCTCGCAATGGGAGCAGTCGGGCGTTACAAGCAAGTCCCGTTTCATCGCCGCCCGGCTGTTCGGCGAGCCGTTCCGGGTTGTGAAAGTGGACAAGTCGGCGGTCGAGTATTGCGCCCGGCTGACCGAATTTTATGCACAATTCAGAGCGGTAGCGGTCAATTACAACCAAGTTGTAAAGGCGTTGCATAGCAATTTTTCGGAGAAAAAGGCACTGGCTTTTCTCTATAAATTGGAAAAGGCGACCACTGAATTATCTATGTTAAACCGTCAGGTTATCGACCTGACAAACGAGTGCAAGGAACTATGGTTGCCAAAATAAGCACGGGCGGCAATATGTTCGGCGCACTGGCGTACAACCAAAACAAGGTGGACAGCGAGGAAGCAAAGGTGCTTTTCTCCAACCGGATGCTGTTGGGCGAGGACGGGAATTTCTCTATCGGCGAGTGTATGCGCAGCTTTGAAATGCAGATGCCCGTCCAGCTATCCACCAAGAAGCCGATACTTCATATTTCCATAAACCCGCACCCGGAAGACGTGCTGACCGACCAGCAGCTTTCCGACATTGCCAAAGAGTATATGCGGAAGTTGGGCTATGGCGACCAACCTTATTGGGTGTACAAGCATACCGACATCGACCGCCACCATATCCACATCGTGGGGTTGCGGGTGGACGAGAACGGCAAGCCGCTGAATGACAAGTTCGAGCATCGGCGCAGCAAGCAAATCACCCGTGAACTGGAGCAGAAATACAACCTGCACCCGGCAGAGCGAAAGGAACGTGCCGAACGCCCGGAACTGAAAAAGGTGAATTATGCAGCCGGGGACGTGAAGCACCAAGTCGGCAACACCGTGAAAGCGGCTTGTTACGGCTACCGCTTCCAGTCGTTCGGGGAGTACAAGGCTTTGCTTGCCGCTTACAACGTGTGCGCCGAGGAAGTCAAAGGTGAAGTGAACGGCAAGCCCTATCAGGGCATTGTCTATTCCGCCATGAACGACAAGGGCGAAAAGATGGGCAACCCGGTAAAGGCTTCCCGCATCGGCAAGTCGGTAGGCTATGAAGCTGTGCAGCGCAGAATGGAGAAATCAGGCGAAGCAATCAAGAACGGGAAACTGAAAGAACGCACCCGGAAGATTATCGCCACTGCCATGCAGACCGCCCGCAGCCGCAGGGAACTGGAACAGCAGCTAAGGAAGCAGGGCATTGACGTGGTATTCCGTCAGAACGACAGCGGGCGCATCTATGGCGTTACGTTCATCGACCACGACAGCCGGGTGGTACTGAACGGTTCACGCTTGGGCAAGGAGTATTCGGCGAACGTGTTCAACGATTTGTATTCCGATGAAAGAAAAGCGGACATACGGCAGGAACAATCCACGCATCAGGAACAGCCGGGTTTTACGCCGAAATCAGATATCGTTCCGGGGGTGGCTTCCGTGCTGGGAGCTTTCGGCGGTTTGCTGGGTGGCGGTGCATCAGGCGGTGACGAGCCGCAGGACACCGCCCGCCAAAAGAGAAAGAAGAAAAAGAAGCGCACAAGGCGCATCGACTAACTTAAAAAACATTACAATCATGCAACAGGAAGATGATTTGAGAGGCCTTGCACGGGTCATGGATTTTATGCGGGCTGTCAGTATTCTATTCGTAGGAATAAACGTGTACTGGTTCTGTTACTCCACCCTAAAAGAATGGGGAGTGACGTTTGAGGTGATAGACAAGATACTGTGGAACTTCCAGCGCACCACCGGGCTGTTCTCGTCCGTCCTTTGGACGAAACTTTTTGCGGTGGAGTTCCTTGCCCTGTCGTGCATCGGCACTAAGGGCGTGAAAGAGGGAAAGATAACGTGGACGAAGATACATTGCAGCCTTGTGGCGGGTGTCGTGTTGTTTTTCCTGAACTGGTGGCTGCTGGAACTTCCGCTGCCACATACGGCAGATGCCGTGTTTTATATCGTTACGCTATCGGCGGGCTATATCTGTATGCTCATGGCGGGTACATGGATGTCCCGGTTGTTGAAAAACAACCTGATGGATGATGTCTTTAATACCGAGAACGAAAGTTTCCAGCAGGAAACAAGGCTTATCGAGAACGAGTATTCCGTAAATCTGCCTACCCGATTCTACTATAAGAAGAAATGGAATAACGGCTGGATAAATGTCGTGAACCCGTTCCGTGCCAGCCTTGTACTGGGAACGCCGGGTAGCGGTAAGTCGTATGCGGTGATAAACAGCTATATAAAACAGCAAATCGAGAAAGGTTTTGCGCTTTACTGCTATGATTATAAGTTTTCTCTAAAAAAGGATTATGAGTATCCTAAGTAACACACGAAATCCCA